>Ga0209024_1000542_pt1 | contig 59372 bp, 60 predicted proteins | sample AutmiccommunBRH5_FD_187380 | JGI IMG/M metagenome (GOLD analysis project Ga0209024, IMG submission 187380) | Deep subsurface microbial communities from Mt. Terri, Switzerland - Autotrophic microbial communities BRH/5 (SPAdes) (version 2) | ecosystem: Environmental > Aquatic > Deep subsurface >... | reverse complement strand
TTTATACTTTGCATGGCATGTTTTTCTATGAATTCCAATACTTCTTTAATTGCGTTTATAGGATAACTATGAAATTCAGTGCTATCTAAAATAACACTCTTATCAGCACCTTTAAATCGCCCCGCTTGTATCCATGCATCTGGAAAAAACGTGGCTCTCTCTTTACCAAATAAGATCAATCCTGCAACTGTTGGTGTTTTTTTTCCGTGATAATCTACTAATATTTCGAGTGTTTCCAAATCCTTTTGGGTGAGCTGTTTTATTTTATCAAATTGCTCTGAAGCAGCTCTGAAGTCGATGTCTTCAGAGCTTAATTTTGCTAAAGGTTGTTCATCAAACGTTTCATTTCGTACTATGCGGCTCAATTCCTGGATCATTTCCGGATCAGCTTTTCGATTGGTTGATCCTACACGAATATATACACCCTCTTCCGGACCAAATTTTTTATAATAATGAGGTCTTGTCGGGCTTGGATAAACACGAACAACCAAGAGATACATATCTCTCCATAGAACAGTGTCAATTTCAGGGAGTAGATGTGGAGCAATTGTATCGCTAATAAGATTTGCTAATTTCTCTTCGAACTTATGGGGTTCCTTGATACCAACAATAAAACGAGAAGTATCTTCGAGTCCTATTATCAAAGTGCCTCCAGCTGTATTGGCGAAAGCAGTAATAGTGCGCAGAATATTGGTGGGTGATGACAAGTCTCTCTTGAATTCAAGAGTCTTACCTTCAGGCTGTTTTAGTAATTCAATTATGTTCATAACTCTGCATTTTACTCTGAAGTGTCGTTTTGTTCAATCCTTCAGAGTAAAAAATACGCCGATTCAAATCAATTCTTAAAAGTGGAACTTGACAAGCTAACTCTAGCATTCCTATAAATTTTCATCGCAAAACATGAATGAGAATGAAGAACATGGACACACAAGAGGCTGTCAACAGCGCTGTTGACGACAACAATGCAAACCGACTAAATTTCCGCGTCTGTCGCGCCAAATCACAAGCTTCCGCTAGCGAATCAGAGATCATTTTTTTCATAGCCTGAACTGATTCACTGGTAAAGTCCCGCAATAACCTGGCCATAGCCAATGGCGCAGCAGCAATATGGCAACTGTATTCGCGTAAATAGCTCGCCGCTATTTAAAAAAATAATCCTGCAAATAGTGATTCAACATAATATCTCAATTACCTTTGTTGATCCGGATATGGAAGCCCAACGTACGAAACTTAAACAGGAGACAAATTATGAGCATGCAAGACGAAACCGATATGGTCATGGAAGAGGCGTTGCTGGCGACGATGGAGTTGTTAAACCGAGAGAGCGAAGAAAGCAGGGCAAAACAAGAACAAAGCCCAACCCTTGCCGCACCCGACACGGCACGCCGGCCGAAAATCAAAACAGCTTGCAAGACCTGCCCCAACTCGATGTGGTTCAGTTCACCAGAGGAAGTGAAGTGTTATTGTCGGATCATGCACATGATCAGCTGGAGCGGCAAAGACTCAAACCTGATAACCATGTGCGATGGTAATTTTTTAGGCTAAATAGTTTCTCTGAAGTGTCAGAGGCATTAGAAAAAGCCAGTACAAACTCAATATTGCCAACTCTTTCAAAAAATTTCTTAATGAGCCAGGATGCTATTCTTGGGTTTTAGGATAATGAATAATGTCATGAATAGTAGCTTTTTTTGACGTAAGATTACGATAACCGTGGGGTTGGTTGGCATTAAACCTAATACCCTCGCCATTTGAAAGAGAACGCCAAGTTCCATCCACTAAAACATCCATACTGCCTTCAATAACCACTACATGCTCAATGACCCCATGTTTATGTGGGGGCGATAAATGCTCACAGCCTGGCAATAATTCGATAACAAATAGTTCAAAATCCAACTGCGAATCAAAAGGGAAAAGAGGTAAAACGCGAATTTTTTTATCGTCAGGATGAATAGTTTGTACTTGACCTGTACGATGCATCGCTTCACTAGAAACCGTATTAATCTCTTCAATAAAGGAAGAAAAAGAAGTTTCAAATCCTGTTGCTATTTTCCATAAAGTGGCAATCGTTGGGCTAGATTCTTCCCGTTCTATTTGCCCAAGCATTGCCTTGCTAACACCGGTCGCAAGGGCTGCTTTATCTAAGCTCCAGCCCTTTTGTTGCCGTAATTCTTTAAGTGTTATTGCAATATGCTTGTATATATTTTCCACAATAATTCCACCAAAATGCTTGTGCGCTATGACGCACATATGATAACATGAATTATTATGCGTTATAACGCACATATTGTAAATCGCTGCTGAAGGGGTTAAGAGATGTCAACCGAATTATTTCAAAATAAATTAGTAGCTGTACTGAGTAAAAGTGTCGAACCAGGTAAAGTGATGAACGCATTGGCTCATATGTGTATTGGTTTGGGTTCCGCGATTGGCCAGCCTGATTTGAGACTAACTGATTATCAAGATGCTGATGGTGGCTCTCATCCTTTTATTTCGGAAATACCTTTTATTATCTTGTCCGCAAATTCCAATAAAATAAGAAAATTACGTTTTGCGGCCTTGAGTCAAAATATTTTATTAAATGATTTCACAGACACCATGACTGTAGGCACTTATCAAGAACAAATCGAAAGGACTGGCCAGACGAAAGAAGAAGATCTTATTTATTATGGCATTGTTTTATTCGGTGATTGGGCAAAGGTCACTGAGTTAACCAAAAAATGTTCTTTATGGCGCTAAATTTAAGGAGCTTCCAATGTCTGATGAAAATAAAATATTAAGCAAGAGTGCTCGGGGTGTACAACAAGCTCTAGTAGAAAAAGGGTTGGCTTTTGAGGTGGTTGAGCTTTCTGCAAGCACTCGTACAGCAATCGATGCTGCAAATACTATAGGGTGCGATGTAGCACAAATTATGAAATCATTATTGTTCTGCACTGAAAAAACCAAACAACCTGTTTTGGTATTAGCAAGCGGTATTAATCGTGTTAATGAGAAAGTCATAGCGCGATCGGTTGGCGAAAAAATTGTTAAAGCAGATGCCCATTTTACTCGTGATATGACTGGTTTTGCTATTGGTGGTGTCCCTCCTATTGGACATAAACAAACGATCACCCATATTTTTATTGATGAAGATTTACTGCAATATAAAACGCTATGGGCTGCGGCTGGTACGCCTAATGCTGTTTTTAGCTTGAGTTCGAGTGACATTGAATCACTAACCAACGGCAAAGTTACTGCTATCAAGTAGGTTCATTATGCGAAAAATATTTTGGGATAATCCCTACCAGTCTTATTTAGAAACTCGTGTGGTTTCAGTTGATAATAACCGTATTTTATTCGAAGAAACCATCGTCTTTTCTTTTTCAGGTGGCCAGGAAAGTGATAAAGCTGATATAAATGGGTTTGCTGTCATTCATTCTGAAATAGATGGCAATCTTATTTACTATACGCTCCCAGATGGCCATAACTTTAAGCCTGGCAATGTAGTGACCATGAAAATTGATTGGCCTCGACGGTATAGGCTTATGCGCCTGCATTTTGCTGCTGAATTAATTCTTGAGCTTGTGGTGCAAAAACTTAATCCTGAAAAAATAGGAGCGCATATAGCCGAAACCAAGGCTAGAATAGATTTTTTCTATAATCAAAATATTTCCTTCCTATTTGAGGATCTGCTTCGTGACTACAATGCAATTATAGAAAAAAATTATCCCATTAAAACAGGATTCACTGATATCCAAAATCAGAGACGTTTTTGGGAAATTGAGGGGTTTTCTAAAGTAGCTTGTGGAGGAACCCATGTTAAAAAAACATCAGAGGTTGGTTATATTACTCTTAAGAGAATTAATGTTGGAAGTTGTAAAGAGCGTATTGAAATTAAACTTATAGATAATAATTTGGGATTAAATGGGAAAGACCCCATGTTTCGAACTAAGCAATCGCTAACTATTTGATTTTAATGAAATTAAATGGTGCGCTCGGAGGGACTCGAACCCCCGACACCTTGGTTCGAAGCCAAGTACTCTATCCAGCTGAGCTACGAGCGCATTTTTGATACCAGGCTCCAGAAAACAACACCTGGGTTTTTGATTGGTTTATTCAAACTTCTTAATAGTGGTGGGCCGTATAGGATTCGAACCTATGACACAGAGGTTAAAAGCCTCCTGCTCTACCAACTGAGCTAACGGCCCTTGAGCTAATTTATTACTTTATAGAACACATACGACTAAAAATCATCTGGCTATTTACTTAGGAGAACCAGACGTACAAAATGGTGGGCCGTATAGGATTCGAACCTATGACACAGAGGTTAAAAGCCTCCTGCTCTACCAACTGAGCTAACGGCCCCCAAAGAGGCTGAAATCATACCGGATCAAGGCAAAAATTCAAGTGTTTTGATGATTATTTTTCAACTTATGCCACTGCAGATGAAGACACTGGCCTTGTATTCAATCACTACACAACGCACGCGGCCATAAATTTTCACTGGTAGCCAGTACTTCACAACTAGCCGTTGAGCAATTGTTAATATAATTGATAATAGAACCAAGTTTGTCTTTCTGCACGAGTAGTAACAAAACATCTGCTCCCATGGCGCCACAGCCTTTGGCAGCGAGTACATCTACCTGCTTTTTAAATAGGCTAATATACTCACGGCTGTGTTCTGCTATTAAACTCAAATCGGTTAATTGCTGGTGGTAAGCATTCACCATATCAACAAGGCGATGGCTATCTGCGGATTCAAATGCGGTTGCTGCTGATTCAGCAATCGCTGCCAACTCATCAAGCGGTTTAGACAATGTCATGGTTTGCAGGTGATGATGGGTAGCCAATTTTTTTCCCGTATGCAGTAAAACAAACGCAAGATCATGAAAAGGCCAGTCATACGACTGACAACGTCCTTGCTGGCGATTAATATAAACACAACCACTCATTGATTGCGCCAATACATCATAACCACTGGGACGCAGGCCTTGTCCAAACCAGGCATACTGAAAATAAGCCTCTAGCATGGCTTGCCGGTTTGGTGATTTTTTTTGTGCATGCAAGCAGGCAAGATAAATACCTATAAACTGTGCGCTTGAAGCCCCCATCCCGCCACGCCCCTGATAGGGATCATGCCATTGCAAACCAATATCTGGAACTGCTTGATCTGCCCACCAACGCCCCGCTGGGGAGTCGGGATGAATGCCCTGTAAGCCGGGCTTGCTTGAAAAAGTCAATTCAAAACATAGGGATGTTGTAATCACCAAGGAAGGGCCTTCTGTCAGCGCAACATATTCGCCCAATAAAAATGTTTTAGCAGGAATTTGCCATTTCATCGCTATACCGCTCTGATCTCGGCCAGCAATTCACATGCATTGTTTAAGCTCACGCGCTTATTGGAAATAAGCCACTGCTGTAGGCGTTCTTTCAACAGGGGGATTTCAACATTAGAGGCACCAGCCACCAGTAATAAATTATCAAGGTGCAGCTTCATGTGTCCCTGAATAATCCCTTCAGTGCATAGCGCTTTAATAGCGCCTAAATTTTGCACCAGACCCACGGCTGAAATAACACGCGACAATTGATTGGCTGATTCAATGCCCATCATGCGCAGGCACATGCTGGCTGTAGGATGCAAAGAGGTAACACCCCCAACGGTACCAACAATAATCGGGGCGGTAAGCTCGCCTGTCAATGTCCCCTTTTGATATCGCCATTTTGAAATCGCCTGGTATTGCCCGGTTCGTGCGGCATAAGCGTGTACACCTGCTTCCACCGCGCGCCAATCATTCCCAGTTGCAATCAAAACGGGATCAATCCCATTCATGACGCCCTTGTTATGGGTTGCAGCACGGTATGGATCGGTTTCAGCGAATATTGAAGCCTCTTGCAACGATTCGCCCAAGGTTGGCTCAACATCATGAATGGTTACCCGGGCAGTTGTCAGCTTTTGATCATTCAAATTAGACAAAATACACATGGTAACTTGTTCGCCAGTCAATTTTTCGATCGGTGTTTTTAAATATTCGAGAACCTGATTAATAATATTAGCACCCATTGCGTCACAGCTATTCATGGTTAAATGAATAATGGCCATGTCACCGCTGTCGGCCCGAGGAAGGCGGCGTAACTGCAAATCAATAACCCCTCCGCCACGACGCACCATACTTGCCGCAACATGTTCATTGGCATCTTCAATAAAAAACTGTTTATTTTCAGCAAAAATGGCAGCGAATTGATTGAAATCCTGCACTTTGGCCAATTGAATTTGCCCAAGTATGCAATTACCCAACACATGGGTACTAATTTCACCTGACTGCCTTATCCATTTAGCCGTTTTTGACAAAGCGGCAATAATTGATGTTTCTTCAACCGCCATGGGAATAACATAGTCGCGGCCATCAATACAAAAATTAGTAGCAACACCCAGCGGCAACTGAAAATAACCGATGACATTCTCAATCAATTTATCAGCAAGATTAGCATCTTGAATGCCGCCTTGACGTAAAAAGGCCACATCTTCCGCCGTCATTGCCCCTAATTCCAGCAAGCGTTGAAAACGCTCTTCACGTGCTAATTTGGAAAACCCTTGAAATAACTGACTGGCATTTTTCGTTAACAACATGCCTTCTCCTTCAAATCTTGCAATACACGGCTGCCGGTACAAAACATGGCTACTTTCAATTCATACTCTATAGATGCCATCAAATCCACCACCTGGTCGGCTGAGTGCAGTGCAGCATCCAGCATGGGCTTTGCGAAGCCGACTGTCGAGGCTCCGAGGGCAAATAATTTTGCAGCATCCAAACCATGACGAACACCGCCAGAACCCCAAACTTCAAAGGATGGTTGCAACGCATGGGCAGTAATGACACTTTGCACTGTATCAATTCCCCAATCACGAAAAGTAATGGATGCCTTCTGGCGTATCGGTTCATCAACAGCACGGTGGCCTTCGATGCGGCCCCAATGGGTGCCGCCTAACCCACTGACATCAACTGCCGCAACACCAATATCATTCAATCGTGCCAATGTAGCAGGCGAAAACCCACAACCGGTTTCTTTTACAATCACTGGCAACGGCAAATTGTTTACCAACTGCTCCAACGCTTGCCAACATCCTTTAAACAATGGCGTGCCCTCAGGTTGGATGCATTCTTGTAGAGGATTGCAATGTATAATCAATGCTTCGGCTTGCACGGCGTCGGTCAAACGCTGAATTTGTGCTATAGGCGTGGAAATCAACTGGGCAATGCCTAAATTACTGAACAAACGCACATTGGGAAAATCGTTACATAAAGGCTGCCATTCAAACGCAGCCTTGCTATCGCTCAACTCACGCCGCTGTGAACCAACCCCCATAGCCCAGCCGGTTTGAGCACAAGCTGCAATGAGATGGCGATTAATATCAAGCGCGTCACGGTGTCCGGCAGTCATGGAACTAACAATAAGAGGTTTGGATACCACACGGCCAAAACGTCTGCTTGAGATATCAATGGTGTTAAAATCAATATCCGGTAATGCTTCATGGATTAATGACACACGATCGAATGTGTTTAATTCATTGGCTTGATTAACTTGCATGAGTGCTAGCTCAATGTGATCTTGTTTACGTTTTTCAAATTGACTGTAATCGTCCGACATTACCCTATCACTGTACTGGTAAAAATGGTTTTAATTTTACCACAATCCAGCGCTTGCAACCACTTCATGACTTATCAATTAATGCATAGACTTCATTCAGGCAGGTATTTAATTGCGTAAAAAAGTACATTAAACTAAAAAAACCCAAGGCATCACTTTCTAATGTAGCAAAACGACAAGGATTATCAGCGATCGCCTTCGTTAACAAATCCGATACACTCGTAGCAGGTGCCATCATGGTGCCTGGCTGTTTTTGTAGCTGCATGATTAACATATCAATATTGTGTTCAGTAGTCTTTGCCGCAATACCTATCGATGCATTATCTTCCTTGCTCATGTGAGGCATCAACCATTGATAGGATTCGATCAGATTAATGACATATTGAGTACAACGCGCCATCTGATTTAACACCGCATAAAAATCCTGCGGGTTTAAACGATGAAACAATAATTCATAACGAATTGATAAGGCATCTTTTCGAATTTTTTCAAAATCTGCAGCCATTTTTTGGCTGGTCACTACGGCTCTAACCGGAATTGTGACACCAAATACGGTCGCCAATAAAGCTTTCATTTTTTGTAAATAACCAATAAACAAATCATTAATATCGGTTTTTAACGAAAAGAAAAACCAACCAACCGTAAGCGCAATGAGCGCCCCTAGTGCTGTATCAAGAATGCGCTCACGTAACATCAGCCAAGTCCAGCTGCCAATTAAAGCAAATAAAAAAACCACAAAACAGGTCAAAAAAAATACCGAGACAAGATGGTATATTTTCAAGGTATACACGGTAAAAAAAATAAAGGTTAATAGCAAAATCAGCACCATTGGCTGATTGTCCGGCAGGAAAAAAAACAAGGCGGTTCCAACAGCGCCGCCTAATCCCGTCATTCCAACCCGTTCCAAGGAACGCTTCACGCTCTCACCCCAGGTTTGGGTTGTTAACGCCATGGCAGTTAACGTGATCCAATAACCTCTGTCAAAATCGAAATACAAACTAATTATTTCAGCAAGCGCTATCGCTACCGCTGCTTGAAAAGCCATTTTAGTCGTGTTTCTAAGTTTCATTCGAATCCTGTATCAATTTCGCCAGGTGTTGATTTAACAAATCAAAACTGAGCTTAAAATTCAGCAACACCATGACCAGTGCCGGATCAGTTAATGGGGTATGACCAAGCTTTTTTGCCAAGCCCGGCAAAAAACATCGCGTTGATTTTGCATGAATTTTATAATCAGAATACATTTTCATCGATTGCAATAACTTGTTAAATTGCTTGCTGATTTGGCTTAAAGCCAGGCAAGAAGAGCGGGATAATTGTTGCTTGTTAAGCCATAAGGCTTGATAAGCATCTATCATCAATGAATACGCATTCAATAAACCATATTGGTGAATCAAAATAGTATGGATTTGTTGTTCATGATCTGCAAAAACCCGGCTTTGCTGCATGGTTTGATTGCTATCGACTAATTTTGCCAAGGTTATTTTTGTATCAACAAACGGTAAATCAGTAAATTGCATGCTGGATGGCTCATGCATTAACACATAGCGTCTCAGCTCACCCATGCCTTCAGCCATGATTTTAAAAAACCGATTTGAATTGCTAATAAAAAGGCGCGGGTAACTGTCAGGGAAAATAAAAAGCAGTACTGTAGCGGATACGGCAAGGCCCACCAATAAACCATAGATATGTGACCAAGCCTCGGCAGCATCGGCAAAAGGTAAGATTGTCGCTAAAAAACACAAAACCCACGCACTCATCGGCGCGCTGCTATTATCAAGACCAAACCGGCGTATATAATTTACGCAAAACCCCAATGCCACCAGTGTGACAGCCGTCAAATTTGCCGAATCACGCACCACAAGACCAAGTGCAAACATCGCAAAATAGGCCAGCGAAAAAATTACCACATGCACAAAACGCATAGACCATGTTTTCGCTACAACACCTTGCATGGAAAAGCCACTGGCAATGGCACCCATCACTTTGGTTAGCAATGCCTCATCCCGCAACAACCATAATGAGATAACAATCGCCAGAACAGTCCTTGACGCAAGTTTCAAGTTGAAATAACCCGGATCAATATCCCAAACATAATTGCGTATTTTTTTGACTATAGGCATGTTTGATCAATCACATTAGTGTTATTTCAAAGGTATTCATAATCTTACTATACCCAAGATACTTCAAAATGCGAGGTTTTAAGCGCCTTAATTTTTATGCCTGCGGCCTTCGCGGGAATAACGAACTTTGAGCATCTTTTTTTATCGTGTACTAAGACTGGACTTTGAGATTGATACCTTTTGCCGTTACACACGTTTCGTATTATCCTAGGTTAATTTGAGAGACAATAGCAATTATGATCAAGCCCCGGCCTGAAGCTCATCTTGTCTTTGACAAGGAAAAAAATTCTTACCTTTGCGAAGGCAGCTGGTCAATTCTTGGCGTTGGCGAACTATTCAGGCAATTTGAACAAAACCCACTGCCTGAATCACAAAAACTCACTATTAACGGCAGTAAAATGCGCCAATTTGACAGCGCCGGTGCTCTAACCCTGATCACCTGTATTGATGCCTTGCAAGCACGAGACAATCAAGTTGAATTGACCGACTTCACTGAGCCGCAACAAAATTTACTGGGGTTAATTAAAGAAAAACGTGAGGTATTGGATTACACCCCCCCTAGGCTTAAGAAAAAAAATATACTCTATAAAATCGGTGAAGAAGCAGTTCATAAGCTCAATCAGATGAATGGCCTAATTGTGCTTATCGGTGATTTAAGTGAAAAAATAGTTGCTGCTTTTTATGAATGGCGCCGTTTTCAATTTCCAAGTGTTGTCTCCAATATTAATTCGACAGGCGTTACCGCCTTGCCGATTATTGCCCTGCTTTCATTCCTGATTGGCGTGGTGCTTGCCTACCAAATGGGATTGCAGTTAGAAACGTATGGCGCGAGTATTTTTATCGCCTACTTATCAGGCATGGCTATCTTTCGGGAATTTGCGCCATTAATCACCGCAATTATTGTCGCAGGACGAACAAGCTCGGCATTTACAGCGCAAATTGGCAGCATGAAAATAAATGAAGAGATAGATGCACTTCACACCATGGGACTATCACCCACGGAATTATTGGTCGTCCCAAAAGTACTTGGTTTATTAATCATTTTCCCGCTGCTTATTTTTTGGGCTGATTTTTTCAGCACCATGGGTGCCATGATAATGTCTAAATTCATGCTAAATGTTGGCTACATCGATTTTTTAACCCGGTTAAAAGACTCAGTCGGCTTTAAGCAGATGCTGTTAGGCCTATATAAAGCCCCTGCATTTGCCATTTTGATTGCACTAGTTGGGTGTTTTCAAGGTTTTCGTGTTGAATCAAATGCAGACAGCTTAGGCACCCAAACCACAAAAAGCGTCGTTCAGGCTTTATTTTTAATTATTATTGCCGATGCGGCTTATTCGGTGATTTATAGCTGGCTGGATCTTTAACATGAGCGAACCTGTCATCGAAATTAAAGGCTTAAAAAACTACCTGGGCGGGCAATGGGTGCATTCTGATGTCAACCTTACCGTAGAAAAAGGAGAAATTTTTGCCATCATTGGCGGGAGTGGCAGCGGAAAAACCACGATCCTACGCAGCATCCTGATGCTATTAAAGCCAACTGCTGGCACAATTCGCGTTTTTGGTGAGAACCTGGCCGAGTTAGATGAAAAAGGGGCTAATGCCCTGCGCCGACGCTGGGGCATGTTATTTCAACATAGCGCCCTTTTTTCGGCAATGACCGTACTGGAAAACATCATGTTTCCTATGCGCGAACTTGCCTCACTCGATGCACACCTTATGCGGCAGTTAGCCATGCTTAAAGTTACTCTGGTAGGACTTCCCAAAGAAGCTGCGGGTAAATTTGCCGCCCAATTAAGTGGCGGCATGCAACGGCGGGCGGCGGCGGCTCGTGCGATTGCCATGGATCCGGAATTACTCTTTCTTGACGAGCCAACCTCCGGCCTTGATCCGCTCAGTGCAAAACAATTCGATAATTTAATTCTTTTTTTGCGGGATGCTTTAAACTTGACAGTGGTCATTGTCAGCCATGACATTGAATCGCTACTGCGAACGACTGACCGAGTGGCTTTCGTAGGCAAAGGAAAAATAATAAGTGTGGAGCCAATGAAGGATTTAATGCAAAATAAACATCCATTGATTGCTGATTATTTTAGTAAAATATAACCAGGGCTTTGCAATCAAACGAAAAGGGAGCATGAGGCTTGGAATCAAAAACCAATTACACAATAGTAGGCTTAACTGTCTTGATTCTTACCGCCGGACTAATTGCCGTCGGGCTCTGGTTATCCATTGGTTTTGAGAAAAAAGACTATAATTTGTATACCGTGTACATGCGCGAGCCTGTCACGGGGTTAAGTGAAGAGTCCCCGGTTAAATACAATGGCGTAAAGGTAGGTCTGGTCAATGCCATTGAACTAAGCCACACCGATCCACAAAAGGTTAAAATCACGATTAAAATAGAAAAAGATACGCCGGTAACAGCGAGCACCCATGCCACACTCATTACCCAAGGCATCACAGGAACGACTTATTTAGGCCTGTCCCCTGAGTCATCAACCTTTCTTCCTTTGCAAAAAACACCGGGCGAACCTTACCCTGTCATTCCATCAAAACCTTCATTTTTCAACCAGTTAGAAAAGAATATTAATGAAATTAGTCAAGGATTTAAACGGGTATTAAGTAATGAAAATGCAAAAAATTTAAAAAAATCACTCGCCAATTTGCAACGCATCTCAGATGTTTTCGCCCAAAATGATAACAACATTAATCGCACCCTGAATGACCTGCCTAAAGTGGTAAGCGAACTTAAAGCCAGCATCCATCAATTTGGTATCATGGCAGGTGACATATCGACTGCTGGAAAAAACACCACAGCTACGATGAAAGCGGGTAAAACCAGTATTGATAAACTGTCCCAACAAACAATCCCACCGATAGTCTTGTTATTACGTCGCCTGGATTTGATTGCAGCCAACCTTGAAAAAGTAAGTGCGCAAATGCGGCAAAACCCGGCTGTTATCATTCGTGGCAACACCCCCCAAAAACCCGGACCGGGAGAATAACGATGAATAAAATTAATGTTATCGTATTATTATGCGCGGCTTTTTTTCTACCTGGCTGTGCGGTTAAAACCCGAGTCGACAACCATTATAAGCTTGGCGAATTCAGCAGCAAACCCTCACCCATTAAACACCCGACTGTCTCGCTGCTGATATCACAACCTGAGTCAGTGGCAGGCTATCAAACTGAGCAAATGCTCTACATTGAAAAACCCTATGCACTAAGCTCATTTGCCCATAATGCCTGGGTAAGCTCACCGGCGAACATGCTTTTTCCATTGATCATGCAAAGCATGCAGCACAGCCACTTTTTTTATGCCGTAGCTACAACCCCTTATGCAGATAAAGCCGACTATCGACTGGATACGCAACTTATTGAATTACAACAAAATTTCCTGGTAAGGCCAAGCGTTGTTGAATTAGGGGTAAAAGTCGTGTTAACCCATGTGGAGGATAATCGTATTATTGCTTCATGTATTATCCGCCAGTGCATCAGCTCCCCTGCAGAAACACCATATGGTGGTGTGGTGGCAGCGAATCAGGCGACAAAATTATTCACCGAACGTTTATCAACGTTTGTGGTGTCACATATAAAACGGGATAGGCAACCTCACGCAAAGTGAATTAGCAACCGCGTGCTGCACAACATAGAGTAACCTGGCGGGAACCCCTCTCCCGCCTATGGGCACCCTCTCCCCCTGTGCGGGGCGAGGGGAATACGGTTGAGGTTATTTAGAGGTAGCAGATAATAGCGAAAAATTCAAAACAATTGTACAATGAGCCGCCACCAGTGACAGGTTAAGCAATTTCATAATTAAATTAGTATAAAGGAGACCAAGAATGACGTTAAGATCGTTTCTAAAATGGGCGCTGATTACAGCCAGTATCATGTTATTTGCAGCCTGCTCCAAAACACCAGGGAGTGCTGCTAATGGCGGTGCAGATGATGGAGGTCTGTCGGCTCAAGGGCTTGGGCAATTAAACCGCTTCGCAGGCCAGGCAGCAGGTGAGTCCTACACCACACAAGCGCCACACAACCAAATCTACCTGTTCAGTTATGATGACAGTACCTTGGCAAGCAAATACCTGCCTTCCTTAAATGCACAGGCCAATTACCTGAAATCAAACCCAGGCGCACGCGTGTTGCTCGCCGGACACACCGATGAGCGTGGCAGTCGTGAGTACAATATTGCTCTGGGCGAGCGCCGTGCAAACACCGTCGCTGAATTAATGCGCATGGCCGGCATTAACAGGCAACAGATAAGAGTCGTCAGTTATGGCAAGGAACGTCCAGCCACCTTTGGTCATGACGCCGATTCTCGCAAACAAAACCGACGTGTTGAATTAATTTATGAGGCTACCCGATGATTAAATTCCATCGACTCTTACTCGCATCGTGCTTTGCCTGTCTGCTACCTTGCAACGTGTTTTCCAACGCGCCGGTAGTCGATGACAGTGAAAATTTTGCTATGCTGGATGAACAACAGGCGGCTTTAGAGCCCCCTGTTGCCAGAGAACAATTTGAAGACAATGACGAAGAACGTGCGCTGGCCAATGATACTTATGAAACCAGTGGTAACGACAATGCAATATTGCTGGATAAATTGAAGGGGTTGCAGCAAGATGTCCAGGAATTACGTGGGCAACTGGAAGTGCAAGCCCATGATTTAAAACTGCTACAACAGCAACAATTGGCTTTTTATAAAGATTTGGATGCACGCATTCAACAAGCGCCCCAACAAACTGCAAAACATAACGCAGTACCCGAAATGGCTATTGGCGCGCAACCCTCAGCACAGGCCGCATCAACAATAACCAAGCCTAAAATTTTAATCCCAGTGAATAATAGCAACACGCATGCCAATCCTGCTGATGAGCAAATCAGCTATCTTGCAGCGTATGAATTAGTCAAAAACAAACAATATGATGATGCATTGACAGCGATGCAAACGTTTGTGAATCAGCACCCGCAAGGTGGTTATACGGCTAACGCCCAATATTGGCTTGGTGAGCTTTTTATGGTCAAGCAAAATTACCCGGAAGCCATTGAGCATTTTGACTCGGTCTTGCAACAATTCCCATCGTCCAGCAAAGCCGCTGCCAGTCTGTTGAAAATGGGTTATGCCCTCGCCGCTTTTGGCAAACGCGATGAAGCCATAGTCAAATTACGACAAGTCATTAAAAACTACCCTGGTACCAATACTGCGCAGTTGGCAATGACTAAATTAGAAGCCCTAGATAGTTGATGAAGCGATTACGTCTCACTGAAATATTCCATTCCCTGCAAGGGGAATCCATTACCGTTGGTCTACCAACTGTTTTTGTGCGCCTGACTGGCTGTCCTTTGCGTTGTCATTACTGTGATACGGCTTATGCTTTTAGTGGTGGTACATTAATGAGCATGGACGATATTCTGGCGCGCGTTGCATCATATGACTGTCAGCATGTTTGTGTTACCGGCGGCGAACCATTAGCCCAACCTGGATGCATCGAGTTACTTAAGCATTTATGCGATGCAGGCCATCAGGTTTCACTGGAAACCAGCGGGGCACGTGATATAGAACCGGTTGATCAGCGGGTGATGGTCGTCATGGATTTAAAAACGCCCGACTCAGGCGAATGTGAAAAAAACAAACTAACCAATCTTCCTCATCTTAAACCATCAGATCAAATTAAATTTGTTATCTGCAGCCGGGAAGATTATCAATGGGCATGCGCTCTGATAAATGAGCATCAGTTAACCACGCGTGCTCAGGTGCTTTTTTCTCCCAGCTGGGGGCAGTTAAACCCTACTCTTCTAGCTGATTGGATAATACAAGATCGTCTGCAGGTGCGCTTTCAACTGCAATTACATAAAATTTTATGGAATGACGCCCCCGGTCATTAACTCGTTCCTAAGGAGAAAACCATGCAATGGTTCGCCCAGGCACCATCAAATATTGCGCTGATTAAATACATGGGTAAACAAGACAGCCAGAAAAACACCCCTATTAATTCCTCGCTATCCTATACACTAGATAACCTGCTAAGCAGTGTCGCGCTGGAAGAGCATTCAGGCAAAAAGGATTTCTGGGAACCACTGCATGGGCCGGGTGCCATGAAATTTGAATTGCCGATCGCAGCACAAGAGCGCTTTTTACAGCATCTGAGCCGATTAAAAACGCATTTTAACTATACCGGGGCATTTATTGTCCGTTCAAACAACAACTTTCCCCACAGCAGTGGCTTAGCAAGTTCTGCTTCCAGTTTTGCAGCATTAACCAAATGTGCCATGCTGGCGTTAAGTGAACTGACTGAAAAGCCCCTGCCATCTATTGAAACACAAGCCCAGTTAAGTCGTCTTGGGTCAGGTTCATCGTGTCGTTCATTCTTCTCTCCCTGGGCACTCTGGCATGACAACCTGGTTGAAGCAATTGAATTTCCCTATAAAAAATTAATTCATCAAGTCATTGTGATAAGTCATGAAGAAAAAAAAGTGTCTTCCCGAGAAGCTCACCTACGTATCCAAAGCAGTAAGCTATATGCTACCCGCAGCCAGCGAGCTGAAGCCAATCTGAAAGTATTAATCAATGCCCTTGAAAAAGAGCATTGGGAAAGTGCTTTTCAAATCTGCTGGCGCGAGTTTCAGGATATACATCAATTATTTGCAACCGCATCCCCACCATTTGCCTATATAACACCCCAAAGTCAGGAAGCATTAGTCAGCCTGCAGGATTTATGGCAACGAGAAGGTGATGGGCCTTTAGTCACCATGGATGCCGGGCCAAATATTCATATACTCTACCGTCCGGAACAAATTGAGATGGCAACCCGCTTCAAAAAAGATCACTTGGTCGGCAATTATGATGTTATCTGATTTTCAAACCACAACCCATGGCAAATGGATACTAGCCGGTGAACATGCTGTTGTTCGCGGTCACGGCGCGCTGGTTTTTCCAATCAGTGAAAAAGAATTGACCCTGCATTATCATCCATCCACTTCCGGATTAAACGCTGATTATGAAGGAGAAAGTGGCGCGGACATGCACCTGCTATTCTGGAGCGTGCTCGAGCAAGGCATGCAGATTCTTGGTAAATCACTCAATAGCTTAAGTGGCCATTTTCATTTATTTAGCAATATTCCTGTTGGTGCAGGCATGGGCGCCTCCGCTGCATTATGTGTTGCAATGGCGCGCTGGTTTGCAGCCCAAAACATGTTAGGTAATACAAATACCCACCAATTTGCCAAAGAACTGGAAAATCTGTTTCATGGCCAAAGCAGCGGCCTGGATATTGCCGGAGTGGCTGCCACATCGGGTATTTATTTCAAGCAAGGGGTTTGCTCACCAGTCGAGCAGGCCTGGCGGCCGCAGTGGTTTTTATCCTCCTGTGGCCAAATCGGAATTACCTCCCATTGCATTACACAAGTACAAGCCTTATGGCAGAAAAACCCGGCAGAGGCTGCATTGATCGACATACAAATGACAGATAGCGTCACTTTAGCAGCCAGTGCTTTACGACAAGCCATGATGCCCGAAGCACGCCTGATGCTGGCACAGGCAATCAACCGTGCGGCTGATTGTTTTGAACAATGGGGTTTAATCAGTGAGAGTTTACAACAACACATGCAAGCATTGAGGCAAGCAGGTGCTATTGCTGTCAAGCCCACCGGTTCAGGCGTTGGGGGCTATGTTATTAGCTTATGGGACACCCCACCACTTCTGATGGCTCATGAATTGATCCCGCTGAAAACCTGCCAATAAATATACCCATCGGACATGAAGACACTGGTTTTTAGAGCGAGATAAGTATACCCCTCTATAAAAGGGAACGAGATGAGTATATCCCCCCCCAGGGAGAGAGCACGTGTGATTGAAAAATTACACTATTAGACCACTTCACGCGCTTTATGCGTGGGAGCCACTCGATATAGCTAGATTCCTGGATCCCGCGGACAAGCCGAGGGACGTCGATAATAGGTCTATTGTTTCATAAAAAATTCTGACCGATTACTTTTTTACCACGTTTGCCCTAAGTATCCCCCCTTTATAAAAGGGGGCAGGGGGGATTTTCAAATTCCAAACATAAACCCAATATCTGCATCTCAAATCGGCAAATACTACCTAACCGTCAGCCTGAGCGAGTCGCACCTAGCGAGTGCGCAGTTACTACTAGTCAACAAAATGGTAATAAACCTCGCCATTTTTAACCATCCCTAGTTCATATCTAGCCTGCTCTTCCAATGCCTGCTCGCCAGATTTAAGTTCCAAAATATCCGCCTCAACAGCCTGATTACGGACAGCTTGTTTTTTATTTTCATGTTGTTGAGCGGTCAGTTTTTTTTCAAGATGAACCCATTGAATTAAACTGCCATCGCTCAACCACAATTTATATTGCAAGCCTATCAAGGCCAATACCAGACAGACGATTATAATTCGCATCACCAATCCATAATGGTTTTTTTCAATTGTATACTGTTTATACTGCGCGCGGCCATAAAATGTACGTTATTAGCTTTTGAAAACCCCTCTACCCAAATATGGTAAAGCAGCCAATTCCTGAATACGCAATAATTGGTTGTATTTAGCAACCCTATCGGTGCGACAAAGTGAGCCGGTTTTAATTTGACCACAGCCTGTTGCTACCGCCAGATCAGCAATAAAGGTATCCTCTGTTTCACCGGAACGATGCGACATGACACAACGATAACCATGACTTTGCGCCATCCGCATGGCCTGCCTTGTTTCACTCAGCGTACCTATTTGATTCAGTTTGATAAGGATGGCATTGGCGGTCTTCTTATCAATTCCTTGTTGTAAAATGGCGGGGTTTGTCACGAACAAATCATCGCCAACTAATTGAATTTTTTCACCTAATGCGGCGGTTAAATGCTGCCAGCCATCCCAATCGCTTTCATCCAACCCATCTTCAATACTGATGATTGGATAATGGTTTAATAACTCCGTATAATAATGAATCATGTCATCACTGCTTAATTTTTTATTTTCAGACCGCAAATGATAAAATCCGTCAGAAAACAATTCCGATGCCGCCACATCAAGGGCAAATACAAGATCCTCGCCTAAACGAAACCCGGCCAGCTCGACGGCCTCGACCAATATATCCAGTGCCTGGCGATTAGAGGTAAGATTAGGCGCGAAACCACCTTCATCGCCAATCGCTGTATTCAATCCGCGCTTTTTCAAAACTGACTTAAGCACATGAAAGGTTTCCGTGCCCATTTGTAGCGCACTAGCAAAGTCCACAGCACCGACAGGCATTAGCATAAATTCCTGTATATCGACGTTATTATCAGCATGTGCGCCGCCATTTAATACATTCATCATGGGCACAGGCATGGACATGTCATCATCTTGATTAAGGGTGACAAACAAAGGCAACCCGGCGGCATTAGCATGTGCTCTGGCGCACGCCAGTGACACGGCAAGAATGGCATTAGCGCCTAATCGCGATTTGTTTTCAGTGCCATCTAGCGCGCATAAGCGTGCATCAACCTGCTCCTGATTCACGACTGAAAAACCACGTAATGCCTGATTTATTTCGTGATTGATATGCCCTACTGCTTTTTGAACCCCTTTACCTGCATAACGGCAAGCGTCATTATCACGCAGCTCACAAGCCTCACGACTCCCCGTGGACGCGCCAGAGGGCACACTCGCACGCCCCATCATGCCATTTTCTAACATCACATCGGCTTCCACCGTGGGATTACCACGTGAATCCAATATTTCACGTGCTTTAATATCCGCAATCTTCATGACTAATTCCCTGGGTTTTCACATTGTTTGGTAAGCAAGACAATACCTTAAGTCTCTATACCCATTCAACCTGAAGATACGGTTTTTTTCAGTAACGTCAACGCTATTTCATTTGACATGCTAAGCCTGCATCCGCGCTTGCTTCCTCATCATGTGAATGAGGTGCTTGGTTACTATCAATATGCACTGCCAGCGCATCAGGTGCAGGCATACTTTCTATAATTTTATTAATTTCAGTCACCAGCCTCGATTGTTTTGCCGCCAATTCTCTCCCGCGCTTTCTACTAGTGTGTGCTGATTGACGGATTGTTTTTTGCACTTGATATAATTCTTGCTGATATTGACATAACGTGATGAACACCTGCACCAGACTGATTGCGGCTTTTTTTATCTGCTCATAGGTAAAAGTATTTCCATGTGTTTGATCTAATTGATCTAATGATTTACGCAGCGCCTGCAGATACCTACCTGTGTGAGCTTGTTCCTGCCGTTTTTGTCGAGGGGCAATCAGCTTCTGATATTCCTGGTTTTCGTGTACCAATTTCTGAAAATGAAAATTATAATCAGGATCACGCTCCAGCTGCTCTATCATCAATTTTTTACCATTTTTTTCCAAAAAATCTGCGTGAGCTCTTCTTACTGCACTTCCTTGGACAGTAGCGTTCTTACCACTAAAAAGATACCCAACACTTCTTTGCGATTCATAACAGCTTATTGCGTCCAGAATCTCCGAACGCTGAGCCTCAGTACACGGATTCTGTTGTAAATAGCACTTCATTGCCACAATAAGCTGTTTGTAGAATAGGGGGGATTCATGCGTTTTCTCCCTGGCTTCCGGCTCGTGAAACGCTGCTCTGAGCGGGTGGTCAGGATTTGATAATATTACATGTGCTATTGGCAATCCATCTTGGCCATTAACTATCAATGAGGCATTATGTCGTATTAATACAGCAAGGCATGCAGACATTGGGGTTTCGCTGGTGTCAAGTTCAAAACAACAGTGCACGGCAGAGCGATAATGTTGGTTTTTAACCTGAATAGGTTGTTTGTCTATAAAAAAATTGCCATGGATTAAGAGAAAATCCAATAAGCGATCGTTTCTGGTTTGCAATGCCATATTTAAATACCTGGCAGAAAGCAAATGATTAAACGCATTAAGTTGTTTGATTAATTCAAAATGCCCCCCAAGCAATAACCGGGGAAATAATTGTTCACCCGCAAGATGACTTTCACGGTATAAATTTTGCAATTTTTTTAAAGCAGCTATCGATGCAGTGGATTTTCTTTCCTCTAATAACAAGAATAGTTCATTAATTTCTGCAAAAATAATGGCCAAATTTTTCGTATAAGCCGTATCATCTTGTTTGGATAACTTTGCAAAACGAGACACCAGACCGTCTATTTTTGTATCAATGTTAGGACAATCCGGTTTCACAGCCGGAACGTTCACGGGCTCCATTTCCTCCGGTTCAAGTGTTGTCTGGTCTGGCATTATTGTCGTTATCTCAGCGGGCTGCTTGACTTCAAGCGCACGCTTAATTGCCTTTTGCATTCCCTGAATAAAACGGCAAATAGATTGATAGCGCGTGTGACTTACCAGTGGGTTGAGCTGTTGCAGCGTAACGAGAAGTTCACTCAACTTGCTGAAATACGCATCATGATCCAACGTTTCTGATAATTCGCAAGCCTCTGACTCGACTTGTTTGTATCTCGCTTCCAGTTCGCTGACTTTCTTCTCTAGCTCTGCTCTTAATCGGCCTATTATTGGTCTACAAACCCCTGTGGCCAAATCAATAAATGACGTATGCAGTGGTTCAACGGGAACTCGGGTATATAACCCAGCACTGTTTTCTATTGAAAATACTGGTGGCGCTGCAAGCCCATCTTTATCATTGAAATAGACATGCAACCGGTACTCCTTCTTAGCATCATCCACAAAATAGGCGGTGTAATGAAATTGACTAAGCTCAGGAATGGTGCAATGTTCCAGATGATAAATACTGATGTGATTAGCCAAAAGCCTGTAAGTCTGCTGATCGCCGTCGAAAAAATCTATTTCGTCAGGCTTTATCAGTTCAATACGATAATATGCATGCCCCTCTTTATTGCTGTCTAGTACAAATCGTACTCCCTCATCTAAAACGTTTTCCGGAGTAAAGTCAGGAGCATCAACAAAATTGAACAGAACGTTATGTAGCATGTTTCTTCCCTTGATTGAAAAATTAATCGAAACATTTATTATCTGACCTTTAAGGTCAAAAAACACTCATTGCCTAAGGTGTCTTGCGTGGTTACAATTTTAACGTTATTTGAATGTAATCACGCCTGTTTAAAATTGTCCACATAATGACACCTTCATTTTTATCCTATATAATTGGCCATCTTACACAGGATGCTTAATATGGGCAGCATATTTAATATGTTCGGGCCATCGCCAATCAGGCCGATAGAGCAGCACATGCGTAAAACTTACCATTGCGCAAAACAACTCTACCCCTTTTTTGAAGCCGTTCTTCAGGAGGACTGGGACGCTGCAAAAATCTTGCAGGAAAAAATCGCCTCGATTGAAAAAGAAGCGGATCTGATTAAGCGTGACTTACGCCTGCATTTGCCTACCGGCTTATTTCTCCCCGTCTCTCGCATTGATTTACTCGAATTATTAAGTGCCCAGGATCGTATCGCTAACAAAGCAGAAGACATTGCAGGACTAATTGTTAGCAGGCAGATGATCATTCCCGCAGCGCTCTCAACCATATTCATGCCTTTCCTGAATCGCTGCCTGGATGCGGCAAAACAAGCTTGTAAAGCCATTAACGAATTGGATGAATTGCTGGAAAGTGGCTTTCGCGGCAGTGAAGTGAAAATTGTTGAAGACATGATCGTAACCCTTGATGAGATCGAGCAAGACAGTGATGAAAAACTGGCCGAAATCAGGCATCGCATCTTTGAGTTGGAAAAGGACTTACCTGCAATTGAAGTGATTTTTCTTTACAAACTGGTTCAATGGATTGGCGACTTGGCAGACCACGCGCAAACTGCAGGTGGTCGGCTGCAAATTCTCATTGCCCGGTAAACTACTCCTATGGATTATTCTTTTATATACTTAATTTTGGCCGTCGTGCTTTGCTTTCTTATGACCTGGGGCGTTGGTGCCAATGATCTGGCTAATGTCATGAGCACGACCATGGGTTCTAAGGCCATCACCGTCAGGCAGGCGATGATAATTGCCATTATCTTTGAATTTGCCGGCGCTTTTCTTGGTGGCACCGGCGTGACCGAAACCATGCGTGATGGAATCATAAATACCAGCGAACTGTCAGAGCAACCACTAATTCTGATAGAAGGTATGTTAGGCGTTCTTTTTGCCTGCACCATCTGGATGAATCTCGCAAGCTACCTGGGCGTGCCTGTATCCATTACCAATGCCCTGGTCGGCTCGATGGTGGGCTTTGGCAGCATGGTTTTAGGCGCTGATGCCATTCATTGGCATCAGGTATCGCATATTGCCATTGGCTGGATCACTTCCCCACTCATTGCAGGCATTACCGCATTCACTCTGTTCATCAGTATTCAGCAGTCCATTTTTGTAAAAAGCGACCCGCTGCAAAAAGCCAAATTTTACGTGCCCATCTACTTGTTTCTAGTTGGCTGTATTTTATCTTTTATCACCGTGTTCAAAGGATTAAATCATTTTAATATTCATTTGAATTTCAAGCAGGATTTAGCCGTGACGCTGGCCACCAGCATCAGCATCACCTTATTAGGCATGGTTTTCATCAGACGCCTACCTGAGCGTGCCAACATGAGACGTCGCGAGCGCTTTCTGCAAGTGGAAAAATATTTTGCGGTACTGATGGCAATGACTGCCTGCGCCATGGTATTTGCACATGGCTCCAATGATGTTGCGCTAGCAGTCGGCCCCTTGTCGATCATCCACAGCTTGGTCATGCATGCAGAAAAGCCGTTTGGTGCAACCGACTACCCGGCCTGGATTATTATCTTTGGCTGTTTTGGTGTAATCAGTGGTTTATTGATGTACGGCAGAAAAGTGATTGAGACCGTCGGCAGTGCAATTACTGCATTAACACCAAGCCGCGCATTTGCAGCCACCCTGTCAGCTGCCACCACAGTAGTTGTAGCAACCAGTATTGGTATCCCCGTCTCGGCAACTCAAACCCTGGTAGGTGCCGTGCTTGGCGTTGGCTTAGCCCGCGGCATCGGGGCATTAAATCTGATTGTGATTCGTAATATTTTTACCTCATGGATCCTGACGCTGCCTGCCGCATCAATATTGACCATCCTGTTTTATAAATTACTGCATGCTCTGCTAGGTTAAGTGGCATCCAATTGGATTGCCAAGCTGAATTTTGAATTAAACGGGTTGGTGTAACTGACTATCCCATATATACCCATCGGAAAGGAAGATACTGGATTTTCGCGATTGCTTTTTCCGCCTGCGACATGTTAACAAGCGCGTAATTGCATAATGCCGATCAGTTAGTCAGTAAGTAATAGCAAGCCTATTGCAATACATGTTATTGGAAACGACTCGGGTGTGTTTACAATTCATCCACCGACACCTACATGCCGGAGCGGCACGTAGGCTATCACAATCAACGACAAATACCTTCGAAGCAATCAACCAGATTGGGAGATGGCTGACTGAAACGATCTTGCTTGATCATCTGCGACGGTTTGCTGATATGACGGAGGAGCCCCTACCCCACCAAAGAAGCGATTACGATGAACATAAAGCCCTCTTGTTGCTACAGCATAGCTTGGTGGTAGCTGATGGTCATCATCAAATTTCTGTATCGCCCCCTCTGATGGGGCACTGGCCAATGCTTCTGACTGACTGTCCGCGTTGTTAGCTAATTCCTGCTTAATAAACTGGCTCAATTGATTAAGATCATGATCATTATCGTTTTTTTGTTGCATCGACATCATAAAAGGCGATTTATGACGATAAGTCTGTTTTAATTCATCAACAGCGAGATCAATGGTCATATTTATCGCTTCAGCTCTGTTACCACGCTGAAAGCATTCGCAAATACGGGCTTCTCTGTCAATAAACTCAATTGCTTGCTGCGTAATAGCCAGCTTCCCCGTGAGTCCATCAAGACGCCACTGCGAATAATAAGACAAAGACGATCCTTGCTGAAACATTTTTTCTTTTTCACTAAGCAAATAGTTTAATTTTTGTTCTAAAATTTGGCGTTTTCTGATGTTCGGATCCGCCTGCTCACTGGCTTTGGGAGCTTTGCTGTTTAAATGTCGATAAATTCTATCAAGCGCTTCTTCATGCAATGTCTGCGCATTAAAGGTAAACACTTTTCTGATAAACTTTAAAATATTTTTACCATTAAGAACATTGTACCAAAAACCACCACCACTTTCTGTATCAAAACCACCTGTTGGCGGCACATGAAACCGTGTGTTTTCTGGTAAGCGTCCATCCATTGCATTTTTATTCGCATAAATAATACGAAACACCTGGTGTTGTTCACCATTAAGCATGGCTGGCTTGCTAGTCAATCGCCACGTACCAAAAAATCCTTTAAAACCCTCATCTAATACACGCCTTACGATTGAGGGAGCCAGCATTAAAGTTCCCATCACCACAGGCCCTGCGTACCGAAGCACGGCTATGGACGCTGCAAAAAAGGCAACAGGGACAGATAAGAGGATGCCGGGCGCACCAAAACCTAGATGAGCATTGCGACCGCGCAAATAATAAATACCACCATGCTCAAAAATATCACGCTCAAATGCCGTATTCAGGTACGTCTTGCTTAAATGAGTAAACGTTGTATAACTATTGTCTATGATTTTTTTGAGCACAATAGACATTCCCACAAGGCTGCCTAAACAACCGCCTATAACAAGCCCTGGAAAACCTAAAATATATTTTTGTAGAAAGTCAAGTTGTTGGAATTCGTAGTTTAATGCGTAATCTCTTCTTTCCTCTACCTGGCTAAGGACAGCAGTATAAGCATGCACCCCTGAAAAGACTGAGTAATAAGGAATGAAAATGGCGTTAAACAAAATACGAATGGAACCAATCACCATCGCAACAGGCGCTGCCATAACACCACCAATCAAGGCACCGGGTAAACCCAGGAACTTTAAAAAGAGATGGCGATTATCCATGGAGTTAGCTTGTAAAACCCTGGGCAAAGCCAGTCCTAGCACATGCTCATAACCATAATACGCAGAAATTAATATTTGCTTTGGCATCCTGAGTGCTGCAACAAAAAGACCTGTTGCGACAGACAACCCAGCGCCAAGTACCATACCAAAACCTAACCCGCCTAAAATGTACTGCCCGGGGCGGTTTGGGAAACCATCGGACTGAATGTTTAATGTCGGGTTAGCGCGCACTTGTTCCCCACCAATATTCCAAATCCAGTGACGTGTTTGATTGGTGAGGTAATGAAGCCAATTGATATTAATAACCAACCATGCAAAAAATACCGTTGGAAGTGTTGAAAAAACCGCACCAAACACATCCATTGATTTTTCTTGATTAATCTCAAGATCACTTTTATCGGCCAATTCAAGTACATCATTTGCACCAAGATATTCATATTGACGGGCAGCCGCATCCGCCACTTTATCCCATATCGCACCCATATTAATCCTAAGTATTTACATTAATGGAGGCGCATAATACCAAGTGTTTATTTTAAGTTCAACGTATCTTTTATGTATCACTTTTAAGTAACTCTCTAGGAACATTACCCAGATCCTCTCATGACATGAAGGATCTCTTATGAAGAGTATTATTTTTTGGTTATAGCAACCAGTATTGGCATCCCCGTGTCAGCAACTCAAACCCTGGCAGGTGCGGTACTTGGTGTTGGCCTGACCCGCGGCATCGGCGCATTAAATCGGATTGTTATTCATAATATTTTTACCTCATGGATCCTGACATTGCCTGCCGCATCAATACTGACCATCCTGTTTTACAAATTACTGCATGCCTTAACACCGCCATTTTTAGAATGCGGTCTTTGAGCGGGCCTGACAAGATCTACTACACAGCTCGGCACTGTTATAAAACACCAGTTTAGCCGGGCGGTACTGCTTAAAAGTAGTCATGTATTGCTCAATAAACGGCGTGCCTAAAATAATAAAACTTGGGTAATTTTTTTTATGATCTGACGTAGTTTTGTCGGTTTTATTGTCCTTATAACCAATAAAAGCCAGTTTAAAATACCCTTTCCCGCAGGCACTTGCAGTCACGTAGCGCTGTGACGGCAGTTGTAAGCGAAAAGCTTTTCCTTGCCGGTCTTTAAAATGAAAATATAAATCAGGAAAAGCCTGTGGATCTACCAGTTCACTTGCGACGCATTCAAGGCCTCTCCAGAATTTTTCCGATAATGCCTGGTTTTTCTTACTGGTGTTTTTTTTAAGATACGCAATTAAAGGCGCGAGATTTTTTTCAGGATAAATGATTTTCCCGGTTGTGCCACTGTCAACAATGGCATCTCCTCCATCGGGCAAGTCAATCAAGCGCGTGCCTTTTTCATCACTAACGCCATATTGATTAATAAAATATAATTCTTGTTTAATAATCCCTACCTCATGATGAGCACGCTTGACCAATTTATCCGGCAACGGGCCTAAAATGAGCCACGAGGGCGCACGCACGTCACAAAGCAACAAACTGAACTCATCTTGTAACTGGTATTTTTGGTTAATATGGGCAAAGAAAGACGGCATGGGGCTATCAAGAGGCGCTGCCGCCTGAGGGTATGCAAACCCGACGATATTGTTTATGTCTTTTCCCTGCTCATAAACACCGTATTGAAACTGTTCCAGCGCCAGGTATTCTGAAACATTTACCGGCCCCTGAAACTGGTAAAGATGATTTATTTTATTTTTTTTCACAAATATTACTTCAGCAACACAATATTTGTATTAGTAAAAATTAGAACGCAGCCCAAATTTCTTCCGAGTCTGCTTCAGGGATTACCCTATCACGCCGTGCAAATATGCGCTGGTATTTTTTGATTTCTTTTTCCTGTGAGGCCGATTTCTCATGGGTGGCATCAAATTCAAATAAAAATCGATCATAAGGGCTTACATACGCTTTATCTATGTCGTGATTATTCACTGGTTCTCCCATTATTATTTGGCCATTACCGCGCACAGTATATCATCTCTGTGCAGTATAATTTAGAACAAGCGCATCAACGTTTAAAAAGAATACTGTAGGGTGGCGCAAAGCGAAGCGTGCCCACCATGATGGCAGAACGAACCCGACTGGTGGGCACGTCGCTGCGCTCCTTTGCACCACCCTACGTGGCGGTGTTCTATTTTTAAATTTTGATGCGTTTGCGCAGCAAGTATAACTGGTAATTTTAACCAACTTTCATTAAAGTTGCCATCAATTCAAAAAAGACTGCACCAAAGGAGACGACATGTCGATTAAAAAAGCCGAATTACACGTGCACCTGGAAGGCACCATTTCGCCTGCACTGGCCCATAAACTTGCGAAACGTAATAAATTATCCATCCCTGAAGGCTTGATTGCCAGTGATGGGCAAAGCTACCTTTCACGTGATTTTCTGCACTTTTTATCCGTCTATGACACAGTCGCGGCCCTGATTAAAACACCGGATGATTATTACGACATCACGTTCGATTACCTGCGTGCTAATGCACTTGAAAATACTATTTACGTGGAAATGATGTATTCACCTGATCACGCCGAACAGGCAAGCGGCATTGCATCGATAGACCATTTACAAGCTATTCAACAAGCCGTGGATGATGCCGAGGCACAGTTTAATATCACAGGACGCATTCTTATCACCGCAGTGCGCCATTTCGGCGCTGAGGCCGCCGTCCGTGTGGCTGAAAATGCCGCCAGAGAAACCGTACCTTGTGTGACTGGATTTGGTTTAGGCGGTGATGAATTTAATTTCCCACCTAAATTGTTTAGTAAGGCTTATCAAATTGCAGCGGAGGCTGGATTATTTTGTACCGTACACGCAGGCGAATTTGCCCCCGCCAGCGGCATGATAGAGGCCATGGAAAATTTACCCATTAAACGGATTGGTCATGGCGTCATGGCCATGCATTCGCCGGAAACCATCGACATGCTTAAAGCGCGGGATATTGCGTTGGAAATTTGCCCATCCAGTAATATCAAGCTGGGGCTTTTTAATAGTTTAGATGAGCACCCGCTGCCTAAATTTCTCGATGCCGGCATTAAAGTAAGCCTTAATTCAGATGATCCGCCGTTTATGAGTACCACACTGGCGCAAGAATATGCCCGTGTACAAACAGCTTATCAATACAGTGATGAAACCATGCATGCTATCACCGCGATGGCGATTGATTGTGCGTTTGTGGATGAGGAAACCAAAAATTCCTTACGCGCGCGCCTGGTTGACTAGGGGATATGCAATACCCACCCTTGATTAAAAGGGTGGGGGAAACTTAATGCCGTTTGTACATGACAAAAATGATCTTGTCTTTCCCGCGAAGGCGGGAATCCATTTTTGAAATAGTACAATGCTACTGCCAGCTTGGTTCCCCGCCTTCGCGGGGATGACAAATTTTAAGTATATTATTTTTTTGTCGTGTACTGAGCTTAATACTTTTAAATCAAGCCACTTCTTCCATGTACTGGCGTAATTTTTTCATGGCATTTTTTTCCAGTTGACGTACGCGTTCGGCGGATACGCCATATTTCTCTGCCAAAACATGCAATGTTACGGCTTTATCATCAACCAGCCAGCGCTGCTGTAAAATATCCTGGCTGCGCTCATCCAGGCGTTCCAGGGCAAAATGCAATTTTTCATGGCTTTGCGAGCTGGTGTCTTCTTTTTCAAACAAATAAGCCGGATCACTGGTAGCATCTTGCAGGTAACGTGCCGGGGCTGATTTATAAGCAGGATCATCGTCATCTGAATCAGGGATATCATAAGGTACATCCATTGCATTCAAACGCTGCTCCATCACCAGAACGTCTTCCCGCGTCACACCTAAATCATTGGCTACTGCATCCACTTCCTTAAGATTGCACCAGCCCAGGCGTTTTTTCATTTGTCGCAGATTAAAAAATAATTTACGTTGCGCTTTGGTGGTTGCCACTTTCACAATACGCCAGTTTTGCAATACAAACTCATGAATCTCGGCTTTAATCCAGTGCACCGCAAAAGAAACCAGGCGTACGCCCATGCTGGGGTCAAACCGCTTGACGGCTTTCATCAAGCCAATATTGCCTTCCTGAATCAAATCATTTAACGGCAACCCATAACCTAAATACCCGCGCGCCACACGAACCACATAACGCAAATGCGCAAGCACCAGGCGACGTGCGCCCTCTAAATCACCCTCTTCCTGAAAACGTTGAGCACAATCGTGTTCTTCTTCGGCGGTTAGCATCGGTATTTGATTAACACGGTGAATATATGCATCAAGACTGCCTACTGGCAAATTCATGGCTGAAAGTTGCAATTGCAGACTCATTTTATACCTCTCGTTATAAACCAATGGATCACTATCAAGTACTTTTTTTCGTCAATTTGCCAGCTTAAATCGGTGCTGGCAAGTCCATCGCCGTTATTATACATCAATTATAGGGCTCAATAGAAGCAAGTTGCCTTTTAACTGATAAACGCGCACCAAGCCAACCCAGGGTTGTAGCTGATAACACCAGCAAGGCTGTTTGATGCATCGTTAAGCCTAAAAGAGTGTAGTGCATTTGATAAACTGCTGCCAATTGATTGGCAACCAATGCGAGGCTTAGCATAAAAATATTAACCAGAAGCACAGCAACAATAGCGCCGGCCAAACCATACCAAATGCCTGAATATAAAAAAGGGCGAACAATGAACGGATCGGTCGCCCCAACTAATTTTAATACTTTTATTTCTTCATGGCGGTTATGAATCGCAAGTCGCAAAGTATTACCAATAATTAATACCACCGCCAACGCCAGCAACACCATCAAGCCCTGAGCAATTTTTGCAACAACACCCAGGATCGCATGCAGGCGACTTATCCACTGCATGTCAAATTTAGCCAGTTCCACCTGGGGATAGGCTTTTAATTGATGATACAAATTTTCCAGCTTAAGAGGCGTATTAATACTCAAGGCAGGAGTGACTTCAATCACGGCAGGCAAGGGATTTTCAGGAAGATAGCGCATGACATCATGCATGCCTTCCTGAGCTTGTAACTCAGCAAGCCCCTCTGCCGGTGTTTTCAAACTGGCCTGCCCTACCCCTGTGGTTGCACGCACGCGCGATAAAAGCTGTATTTCATCAGCAGGTGATGAGGGTGATTTCAAATAAAGCGTAACATGGCCGCCGCGTTGCCAATGGGTGGTAAGCTGTTCAATATTTGCGGTAAAAACCAAAAAAAGTGCCGGCAAGGCCAAGGTGATGGCAATCACGACCACCGTCATGGACGTGGCAAGCGGTTTTCGACAAAGAACTGTAAGGCTTGTCGTGGCCGCCTGGACATGACACAACAAACGCTTTCGAAGTTGCGTTAACATACGCGCCCCCCCTTCAGCATCAGAATACGATGCCTCATGCCGGCTATCAACGCTAAATCATGCGTCGCGATTAGTACCCCAACACCAGCTTGGTTAAACTGGGTAAATAGCTTCATGACATCGGTAGAAATAGCCGGGTCAAGGTTGCCGGTTGGCTCATCGGCCAATAATAATGCAGGCTTATGCACAACAGCACGTGCGATACCAACGCGTTGCTGCTCACCACCAGAGAGGTGAATCGGCAACATTTTTTCTTTACTCAGCAATCCCACCATATCCAGCGCAGCACGAACACGTTTAGTGATCATCTGCGGCGCAAATCCCTGAATTTGTAACGGCAGAGCAACATTATCAAATACAGGGCGATCATTTAACAGGTGGGGGGACTGGAAGGTAATGCCTAAGGTGCAGCGATAGGCAGGAATATCACGTTTTTTCAGCTGGTTTAATGCCCGGCCATTAACGATAATTTGGCCTGAAGACGGCAGTTCCAGCATGGCGATGAGTTTTAACAAGGTGCTTTTACCTGCACCTGAATGGCCGGTGAGAAAAGCCATCTCGCCTTTTTCCAAAGAAAAATCAACCTGGTTTAATGCTTCATAGCCACCAGGATAACGTTTACTGACTTGATTAAATTTGATCATCATTGAAAACTGCATCAACAAATTGCGCTGGATTAAAAGGGCGCAAATCATCAATTCCTTCACCAATCCCTAAGTAACGAAATGGTATCTCTAATTCATGCGCAATGGCAAACAGTATTCCACCTTTCGCGGTTCCATCCAGTTTGGTCATGGTAATCCCTGTTACCCCTATGGCCTGGTTAAATTGCCGGGCCTGACTCAAGGCATTTTGGCCAATACCTGCGTCCAAAACCAACATGGTTTCATGTGGGGCATCAGGATCAATTTTTTTCATCACCCGTTTTACTTTTTTTAACTCCTCCATCAAATTCTGCTGGGTGTGCAAGCGCCCTGCCGTGTCAGCAATTAATACATCAATCCCCCGTGCTCTGGCCGCCTGTAAGGCATCAAAAATAACAGACGCACTGTCAGCGCCGGTGTGCTGAGCCACGACCGGGATATGATTGCGTTCACCCCAAACCTGCAGTTGCTCAACTGCCGCCGCACGAAACGTATCACCTGCGGCAAGCATGACTTTTTTCCCTTGCTGTTGGTATTTTTTAGCCAATTTGCCAATGGTGGTGGTTTTTCCTGCGCCATTCACACCAACCATTAAAATAACCAACGGCGATGCGTTATTGCTCTCTAGTGAGGTATCTTCGATGGTCAGGAGTGCTTGCAACCTGGTCTTTAAGGCCGTAAAAACGGCATCGCCATCCATTAACTGCTTTCTGGTCAAGCCATCACTTAATTCCTGTATCAGCATTTTAGCCGTATCAATCCCAATATCGGCACTTAACAACAAGGTCTCTAGCTCATCGAGCAATGAGGGATCAATTTCTTTTTTCCCAAGCAGTAATCGACCAATACCGTCGCCCAAATGGTGGCGGGTTTTATTCAAGCCTCGCTTAAACCGGGCAATAAACCCTGGCGTGCCGGGTGCAGGGACTGTATCAATTTTATCCAAATCCACGGCTTGCTGCGGTGTCTCCAGCAAGATTTCAGTCGGCGTTTCCTGTTGCTCAGTACCAGCAGGCACTTTCTCGCGTTTAAACCATTTTTTAATCATAAGCTATAGGTATACAAATTGGAGGAAATGTGAAATTCTAGCACTTTTCCAATGATTCGACACGATTTTACTGCGCGCGGCCATAAAATGTGAGTTTTGACCGCACGCAGTATATCTTAAGGAGTGTTATGCGTATTTTGTTAATAACCCTATTAACAATACTGTCTTGTCCTGCATTCAGTCAGACACAGCAGTTTACCCTGGATAATGGCTTAAAGGTGATAGTCAAAGAAGATCATCGTGCGCCAGTTGTCATATCCATGATTTGGTATAACGTAGGCTCAGGCGATGAACCAGGTGGCATCACCGGTATCTCACATGCCTTAGAGCACCTTATGTTCAAGGGCACAAAAAACTACCCGCAAGGGGTTTTTTCAAAAACATTTGCCGCCTTGGGCGGGCAAATCAATGCCTTCACCAATAACGATTACACGGCATATTTTGAAAAAATTGCCGCCCCCCATCTTGCAACCAGCTTTAAACTGGAAGCAGATCGTATGCAAAATCTGTTACTCGATAAAGATGAATTCGGCAAAGAAATTAAAGTTATCCAGGAAGAGCGCCGTTTACGTACTGATGATAACCCACAAGCGTTGACTTTTGAGCGCTTTATGGCCACAGCTCACCTCGCCGCACCCTACCAGCATCCGGTAATCGGTTGGATGAGTGATCTCGAACAAATGACAGTTGAGGACGCCAAGGCATGGTATCAACAATATTATTCCCCCAGTAATGCAACCTTGGTGGTGGTTGGTGACGTAGTTGCAGCACAAGTGCATGCTTTAGCCCAACAATATTTTGGCCCCATTCATGCAGGGACTGCGCTAACGCGTAAAACACAACTTGAACCCCCTAATCTCGGTGTCAAAACCGTGCAAGTGCACGCTCCTGCCCAGGTACCGCTGCTCATGTTGGGCTATACTGTGCCTGGCGTAAAAACCGCATCAGCTGACAGGATGAGCGACCCTTATGCACTGGAAATCATCGCAGGCATTCTTGATGCAGGTGACAGTGGCCGATTTACCCATCATTTGGTGCGAGGCAAACATGTCGCCAGCACCGCTGATGTGTATTATAATTTATATGCACGCCATCAAACCCAGTTTATATTGTATGGTACTCCCAGCCAGGCCCATACCGTGAAGGATCTCAAGCAAGGCATGCTGGCTGAGATCGACCAGCTGAAACATACTCCCGTGAGTGAAGCCGAATTACAGCGCGTTAAAACCCAAATTATTGCTCAAAAAACCTTTGAAAAAGACTCGATTTTTGGTCAAGCAATGGAATTAGGCTTGCTGGAAACAGTAGGACTAGGGTGGCAGACGGCTGACAAATACGTAGAAAGAATCAATCGCATCACCCCCGCCCAGGTGCAAGAAACAGCGCAGCGTTATTTGAATAACAATGCCATTACCCAAGCCCAACTCATTCCCGAACCGCAACAAAAGGATCCAACATGAGATTATTATTAACGCTACTCGCTAGTGTATTTCTTTCACTTCCTCAAGCGATAGCTGCCAAATCATTTAAGCCGCAGCAATGGGAAACCAGCCATGGCGCACGCGTGGTCTTTTATCAAGCCATGGAAGTGCCGATGCTGGATATTAACATCGCGTTTGCAGCAGGTTCTGCCTATGACGGAAAACAATTTGGTTTAAGTGCTTTAACAACACGGTTGTTAAATCAAGGCAATGCCGGCCTTGATGCCAATACAATTGCCGAAAAACTGGCAGAAACAGGCGCTCAATATGACAGTGATACCAGTCGCGACATGGTCGTTTTAAGCTTAAAAACATTAACCAGCCCCACCGCACTTAAAGCGGCCACTGACACAGTTGCCTTGATCATTAATCATCCCGATTTTACCCATGAGGCATTCAAGCGCGAACAAAATCAACAACTCATGGCAATTGCTCAGTCACTGGAAGCACCAGAACAGGTTGCAAACCAGGCTTTTTTCAAAGCACTTTATCAAACACACCCTTATGCACACTCGATCAATGGAGACACCGATACAGTGAAGGTCTTGCGCGTTGAACAAGTGCGTAATTTCTATCGGCAATTTTTTGTCAACAAAAACGCATTGATTGTCATGGTCGGTGCAATTGATGATGCAACCGCACACCAACTGGCAGAAAAACTAACTGGCAGATTGCCAAAAGGTCGCACTGCAGCTCCAATCCCCAAAGCCTCCCCCTTAAAAGAAGAAATAAACATTGAAATCCCCTTCCCTGCCTCGCAAACGTTCTTACGCTTAGGCCAGTTGGGCATTGACCACCATGATAAACATTATTTCCCATTGCAGGTTGGCAATTACATTCTGGGTGGTGGTGGGCTAGTGTCAAGACTGGCGCTTGAAGTACGCGAGAAAAGAGGGTTAACCTATGGTGTATATAGCCAATTTTCACCCATGCCGGGACTTGGACCTTTTGTAATTAGTCTTTCCACACAAGGCACCCAGGCCGCTACAGCCACCAAAGTAACCCGGGAGACGTTATCCTCGTTCATCACCACAGGCCCTGACGAGCAGGAGTTGCTGGAAGCCAAGCAATACATGGCGGGCAGTTTCCCTTTGTCACTGGCAAGTAATAGCAGCATTGCGGACATGTTACTGAAAATAGCATTCTACCACTTGCCAGATAATTACCTGGATACCTATATTAGCCAGATAAATGCTGTCAACCGCTCGCAAATCAAGCAGGCATTTCAACAACTGATAACGCCTGACACGTTATTGCAAGTGACTGTAGGTAAAATGTGAAACAAACCATACGCATCATTGGGGGTAAATACCGCGGCAAGAAATTACACTTCCCGGACAGTGAAGGGTTACGACCCACACCTGATCGCGTGCGTGAAACCCTGTTTAACTGGTTAATGTCAACTATTCGTGGCGCGCGCTGCCTTGATGCATTTGCTGGCAGCGGCGCCCTGGGATTTGAAGCCTGGTCAAGGGGTGCGTCCAACGTGGTGCTTATTGAACATGCGCCTCAAGTTTTTGCCAATCTGAAAAACATAGCCGCCACCTTTAATTCACCCAATCTTTCGGTGGTATGCGCTGACGCAGGCGATTACATGCAAAAGGCCTGCGAGCCATTTGATGTTATTTTTCTTGACCCACCATTTTCTCAAAATAATATTCCTCAATACCTGACCATTCTCGCCAAATCATCGATACTACCAGTTGGCGGATTGGTGTATATCGAATCGGCAAAGGAGATAATCCCCGATCCGGCCTATTGGCAAAAAATTAAATTAAAACACGCGGGGCAAGTCGTTTACGGAATGTACAAGAAGCACGCGAGTGGTGATTCAAACGGATAGAATGCAATATTTTTAAATGCTTGACAAGCTGCCATCCTCCTGTTTCAATCTGTGATAACCTCATAAATTATAAAGCATTAAGATGATGAATAAGTTTTGCATGCTTTTTATTGCATCAGCACTACTCGCTGGATGCGGCACTACAGCCACTTATAAAAAACCACCGTTTAATGCACCAAGTGATGATGCAGGAATTAAACTTGCGCAAGCTGCCAGTTCAGTCAGTGATTCCATGCTGGAAATGGCACGCATAGAAAAAGTCGTCAGACCACCGCAAGTAGATAATGTTCTCACCATTCCCAATGCATACAACTTACAAGCCCGCGCCTCGGTGGACTGGTCAGGTCCTATTGAAGAGCTTACTCAGCGCATTGCAAAAGCGGCGCATTATCGTTTACGTGTACTGGGTAAAGAACCTGCTGTACCTGTATTGATCAGCCTCAATGCTAAAGATCAAAGTCTGGCTGAAATCTTGCGTGATATTGACTATCAAGCCAGAAAAAAAGCATCCATCCATGTTTACCCTAACAGTCAGGTCGTAGAATTGCGCTATGCTAAAATTTATTCGTAATACTCCTCTAGCTCTATCTGTGTTACTTGTGGCGTGTTCCTCAACGCCAAGACAGATAGGCGATACAGGTTCTCTTGCAGGCTTACAGGCAATGGCCGGTTCAAGAGCCACTGTGGTCAGCAGCAAACATGGCATGGGAAAAATTCGTGAAATGGCGTTGAGGGAAACTGCACTGAGTCTGGGCGCTCAATCAGGATTAGCCTGCCGCGCTAAGATTATCGATGAACAATTACTCAAAGAGGCGCGTAATCTTGACACAATTTATGATTTTAACTCCCTGATTCTTGCCCACAATATTTTACCGCCGGTGCTGCTTGAAGGGCGAAACACGTTCAATCTTGCTGATACCCAAACAATACGCATTTCCGACAGAACGTACAAAGTGGCCAAGCAAGCACGCTTTATCACCACACCTCCAAATTGGCGGCAATATTTATGGCTGGATTATAAAAAACCCGATGTTCCCAATGTCACACTGCTACCCAAAACCAAAGAAGAAAGAGCGGTGTGGAGCCAATGCCTGGAAAAAGGCTGGAAAGATGGTGTTGAGCAAGCGAACATTATTCTTGAAGAAAGCATTGCACGGATTAAAGAAGATTTTACTGGCATGATTTTATACCGTAAATTACTGGCCATGAATATGGTTTCACCACCTTTTGTTTCTGATACTGATTTAGGTGTGACTGGAGATGGCACTGAAATTCATATAGATGACAGGGTTTTACGCATCACCGCCTTACCTGCTCTAAATGTAAATAGTAAAGAATGGCGTGCGGCTGTTTCAAAAGATGAAGGCGCATTGGAGCAATTCAGAAAGATGGAAAAACTGGTGAAAACTGCTAAAATTACGATTACAAGCAAAGCATGGCAACCCGTCATTGCGCCAATTAATTGAACATGCCATTGAATAAAAACAGTGATCACATCAACTTCATGCCCGATGAACCTACCCGGTTTACACCGGCGTTCATGGACAGGATGCTGGAATATGCCCAACAGCTGGATGCCTCTGATGTCACCATTCAAACCGGAGAGCCTATCTATGCTGAGGTATATGGCGTATTAATAAAAATCACCAATCGGCGCCTTTCTAATACCGAAATTGGTGATTTAATTAACGCCATCTATGGGCCTAATGCAACCACCCAGCTGCTTTCTGGCACGGATATTGATACCCATTACGAATTTAGGCCAAACCGCGGTGTACGATTTCGCTATCGAGTCAATGCAACCGCTTGCCTGGTTGACGGACATGATGGCATACAAATTACCTTGCGTACCATCCCTACAACGCCGCCTAAGCTTGCAACCATGGATCTACCTCAAGATATTCTTGACGCCATAGCACCTCAAGAAGGCATCGTATTTATTACCGGGGCGACTGGCTCTGGTAAAACCACCTTATTAGCCTCTATTATCCGTGAGCTAATTGAAAATGAAGATTCAAATCGTAAAGTATTGACTTATGAAGCCCCAATTGAATTTGTTTTTGATGAAATCGAAACCATATCATCCATAGTCAGCCAATCAGAAATACCCAGGCATTTGCCATCATTCGCCGAAGGTGTTAGAAACGCCTTACGGCGTAAACCACGGTTAATCATGGTTGGCGAGTGTAGGGATACGGCAACTATCAGTGCAGCCCTGGAAGCAGCCCTCACCGGTCACCCGGTATACACTACCCTGCATACCTCAGGCGTGGCTGAAACCATGCGTCGATTGGTGACGTCATTTGCAGGAGAAGAGCGCCTGGGCAGAACCATCGATATCCTGGAAACCATACGCCTTTGCGTTTGGCAAAAACTGGTTCCTACCGTTGATGGTAAACGAGTCGCTTTACGCGAATACCTGGTGTTTAATGAAGATGTTCGCAATATTCTTTTAGAAGGTAATCCGAACGAAGTAACCACCACAACCCGAAAATTAGTGCGTCAACAAGGTCAGTTAATGACCACAGATGCCAAAGTAAAATTTGAACAGGGAATCATCAGTGAGCGTGTTTACAAAATAATTATCGCAGGCACCTCTGAATCTCAATAATTAATGTAATTGCTCGTCCTACCTAGCCGTAATCCTGAACATCAGCAAAGGATCTCCTACCTTTGGCACCAGGGCAAATATATACCCGTTGAACATAATTTTTTTATTTACATTACCAGCCATTTAAAACTTAAACATGCGAAAGAAAGAACCAAACATCTAAGATAAAAACCCCATTGCCTATTCTGATAAAGCCCAGCAATGTAGGCGAGTGGATGCCTGAGAATCAGTCGTTGTAATATTTTCCTGCTTACGCAATTTTGAATGCCATGCATTGGATTCTCATGGATTGATAAATCGGGATTATAATTCGCCTCGATGATCACGCCCCGAGATTTTTCAAAGGGGATGAGAATATCTTCACAGCAAACATCAAAACCCACCAGATTAAGCCCCAGCACCCTGGCGGCACGACAACATAAATCAGCGTTTTGTTTAGCGATTTTTTTTCCTAATGATGCCATCGTTCCCCCGCGTGTGGAATTGCACGTATAACAAAGCACAATTGTCTTATTATCCTCAGGGATAGTATCCAGGGTCATATTCAGTTCTTTTAATCGAATATTATATTCCGCGTCAACTTTAATAGGTCCAAGTGATACGGTTGCTTTAAGTTGTTCACGTTCAATATTACTGATAGCAATTAACTCGCGGATAGAGTGGACTCCATCACCAATGACTCGAGCCGAAAACCGCTGTACCACGCCGATTACTTTATTATAAAACACCAGCACCCGATATGAATTCAAGTTGGAATGAAACTCTTCAACCGTTAAATAATCATATTTTTGGTAGCATTTGCTCATGTATAACTGTAACTGATTAATATCAGTTATATTACATAACACATCCTGCCCGCACACTGTGCTTAGTGTTGGTTTTACGACCAAAGGGAAGGTTAGGTTTGCAAGCAAGGAGTCTAATTTTTCATTTTTAAATACACTAATGTGAATCGCATCCGCTTCAGGCACAGGCAATCCGGCGGTTTTTAAAAGACGATTCATGCAATACTTGTTTTCAGCAACCCCTTTACTGCTGGCTGAGTTGAATGGCGTATCACCTTGACGGATAAAATAACGTTGGTTTCCAAGTTTTATTTCAATTCCTGCGATAGAAGGCACCACTCTCACAGGAAGCTTTAATGCACGCGCTGCTTGATAATACAATAATGCATTCTTATCTAAATTCATTAATCTAACAACCTAGGTTTGAACCCATGATATTCGATGCTTACACTGTGTGTTTTTGGGCAACTATCATGATTGCGCGAAAATACATCTCATCATGGTCAGCCTGGAGGCACAGCGCCACCACCCGCGGCACCACCGCCACCACCGCCACCACCACCACCGGATTTACCACCTTCAGCAGAAGCTTCACCACCACCGCTTTTCTGAGCTTCAGCAGCACCTTGTCCGATACCCCCAGCAAGTTGTTTATCCATGGCGGCCATAGCACCCTGTGTTGCTTTAGCTCCTTCATCAGCAACTTTTTTAGTTTCTTCAGTCCATCCTGCAGCTTCTTGACCAAGACTTTCTGGTGACCCACCAATCCAGCGCAATACTTTGTCAGGCAAGTATGAAATTAACCCAAATGCTTTTTGCACAATGGTCAAATACATTGTCGTGTACACGAGGATGGAGAAGAAGAAGGCAAAAATACCTGCCCAGCCAGTATAACCACCAGATACCCCCCCCGCCGGTGTTACCACATGACCCGTATCTTGCCACATCGAGCTTATTTCCGAACCAACGTTCGCAGTTCCCGTACCAAAATTTATACCGCCCTGAATAAACCCGATGGCCTGGTCAAAACCTGCGTTAAGTATCCATACACCGACATAAGACAATGCGATTGCAGCGATATAACCTATGATCATCATCGATGGCCTTAAAAAGACATTCAACAAAATCATAATCGCCTGCTCACCTTTACCAAATGCATCATGGCCTTCGGGGTGCGTCACACCCAAAGCCACGATAGGAGCCGCCACCATCGCCTCAATAACTGACATCAACCATGCTATTGATCCAAACGTAAAAATCATATAAGGCAATACGGGAACATAATAAGCCGTGACAAAGCCTATCGTTAACATGATCCCGACCCATGCCGCAACCAGTGGACCAAGAATCGCGAGTATGGCAAAAATAAAGATCCCAAATATAGGAATTAATGATGCGATAAGCGAGACTTCAAGAATCATCAACCAGAGTTCTGCTGCAAAATTGATGTAATACGTTCCCATATTGGCCAGCGCTACAATAGGATTAACACCTGGTGCGGAAATAATAGACACACCTTCTTTGAAAATAAGAGCTATTCCTTGCAATGGCAACGCCAGAAAAGTCATAATAACTTGCATAATCACTTGATTAACAAGGCCTAAAATGAGGTTCATTACACCGCGAAGAATATCATTGTAAAAAATATCCCCCAACCAGCGCCCCATACACCCAGTCCAGATTGTTCCATTGCATGAAAAATTTAGTGAGGGCAATTGATACGTATGAGTAGGAACCGAAATACGAATTAAACTATCAAACGTTAGCGGTTGCTGACCAGGCTCGCCTGGAAGTTGCAAGATCGAGGCATTATTGGTAAACCCATAAACTGTTGCTGAATTTTTACCATCAATAACCGACCGCAATTTGCCAGGGGTTAAATCAGGCGTTGGAATAATGCCCGATTCAGATCCTGCGCCGTCTATCATCTGCACGATAGGTTTCACATTGGAGCGATCCTGATTAAGCCAGAGGCAAAGGGTTGAAAATTTTCCTGAACAGGATCCTCCTGACCCACCAAATGCATCGTTCAACAGCCCATCAGAATTATAAGTGCTGTTCTCCAAGCCTGTGTTTTGATCAGATAATTCACCGGTGCTTGTCTGCGCATTAAGGATAGCCAGGTTAAAGAAATAACTGCCGGCCATTATCCAACCTTGTGATTTTGCATCCTGAATAAATGCACGACTTTTATCCGCATTGGCATTATTTTTCGCCTGATAAATCAAATTGAGCGTAGGTAACATGATGCCATAATAATCAGTGAGCGCTCCCTGAAACTCTGTGCCACCAAATAAAGGGATCATTTTATCAACATCACCCCACACCGTGCAGTTTGGAGTGGTAGAATTAGTGCAGATCTCACCTGTTACTGTGCGAGGAAGACCATAGGGTTGAGCCGCAACTGAGCTAAAATTACTGGTGGTAGTGTCTGTGGTCTCTGGGTTAATAGCCACATTGTTGTTAACCATGGTCTGGGCAACAGTTGACAAATCCATGTACATTTGCTGAATAGCAATTGCACGAGACATTTTTGCAGTCTCCAGATCACCGGCACTCAACGTGGTTATCTTACTAATCTCAGCTTCATTCAGTGTAAAAGAATTCCAAGCAATATGGCCGCAAATGCCATTTAGATTCGAATATGGGGCTTGTTCAAAGTTAGGCATGGGCGCTGTGAGTTTTGATTGCAGCCCACCCGATTGACGCTGAATCTCCACCACATTCACTGAGTTCAAAAAATTCGGAACCACAGTATCACAAAACTGACTCATTGCTGATGAGGGCGTACCAGCACAAGGCCCTGAATTTGACTGCTTTTGGCTGGTGTAGTTATTACGTGCCTTAACCAGTTGTTGTTCGAGAGCAATCATACACACTTGTCCTGCCAATATTGCCTGTGCTCCACCGGCAACGCCTGCTGATTCGGACTGAGTTAATGTCTTGGTCGGGTTTTGCTGAGCCTGGATAATCACGCCTCCGCGATTCAGGTAATTCAAGGCGGCATCCCACACTTTATCGGCAGCACCAATGCCTTGCACTACAATCCACATGACAAAAATCTGCATCATGCAATAACCTGACGCTTTGGGAATTAACATCGCCAAACCAATGGTTGAGCGAAATGGAATCCAAATTGATGACCATTTTTGACCCATGATCTGGCCTTCATGGGCCGTATTCATTGTTGAAACCAACAAGGTGTACATAATAACCATGCCGCCTAAAGCCAGTACTGCGGCATTAAAGACAGCAAACATGCTACCCATCATTTGACTGCCTGTGCCATGTAAAACACCGTCAACAATCCCAAAAATATTGCCTAGGAAGATGACTGAATAATCGCTTACAGGCGGGGTAAAACTTAATGAACCTTCCTCAGCCAAAGCCAGCGCCGGGAATACCGTCATGAAGAAGCCAAGGAACCATTTATTCATTGCTTATCACCCATTATGCCCTGCCTGAACCATTCATTTATTGTACAGCCCAATTTACGGCTTTTAATTTGAAAGTACCAAAAGTGATATCGAAAGGCCAGTACCAAGGCAATTGCCATCACAACCAGACTCAAGATAAACGCAAGATAATTCCCTGTAAAAAGATGGTAAATAGCATAAATAAACAACAAAATTGCTGCACCTACCATCAACAAGCTTAATCTGAACAACCCTTTTTCCCGTGCCATGAGATCTTTGTCGGATAAATTTAATCTAATCTTGGCGGCCTCGAATGATTCACTGACCTCATTTTTTTGTGGTATAAAAAATTTTTTAAAGCCTCTGGTAAGATACAAGGTAAAAGACTTCATCCGATCCCAGTCACCCCAGGTTTTTACATTGAATATACGCATTAACACGTTTTTCGTTCTGGATCCGGAGTGTTTTTTCATAAATTTTACTTTCTTTCCAATAGACTTTTTATTTTCATACTATATTATAATAGTTAATTAACGTGCAATGCATTAATGGATTGTCCGAGAAAAAGTAAAAATAGAGTAAAATATGCCTGATCTTAGTCATGAAGCAGCGAGCCAGTATTGGCACGAATTTGTCGACCCGATGATTTATCGCGTGATCACGTTTATGGAAAGCGTAGAGGATTGGACCCTCGATGGTGATCCGGCACTCGAACAAGCCATTACTCAATTAGGCAAAGAGCTTGATGATATAACCTCAATCGACATGGGCATGCTCGGTCAAGAGGACTTGTTTATTCGCCTGGTTGGCAACATTAAATCGGGACGAGGGCTTCGGCTGTTGCAAGCGATTGACGTCGTTCATCCTGGGAGCGCATCAAAAATTCTTATTCATGCTGAAGAAGCCAGCACGTCCAGCACAGATCCTGCCGGTTTCTTTCTCAAACGCAACATCATCTTTGAACGTTTACGCTTATTATCCCGGGTTTTTTCCGAATATCGACTTAAATTGGTAGCGCGTGCTCTTGAAGGAGAAGAATAATGAAAGTAGTTTCTCGCCTAGCCTTATCCAGTTTATTATTGATTGGTACTGTGTTACCTGCTGCTGCAGACGATCCCTTTTATGCAGCCTACCCAGATCAGCCCGATTCCATGCAATCAATAAGCGACCCTCTGCATACATTAGTTACCTACTTGAAGAACTTTGGAGCATATCTAGGCTATGATCTAGCCCAAACTGGTGTAAAAATTGAATCACGGCAATTACTTAATCCTGCGGTCATGCAGGTTGCACAAAATTACCTGTTTAATGCCTTCCTTGGCGCGCGTCCGGTGAATACATTTAGCACTGAATTATCCAAATTTGTTGCTGATAATTCGGCCTATTCAAGCTATACACCGATTAATGCCTTTGCCAATTATACGTTTAAGAAACCACCTTACAATACTGTCTCGACCCAACAAGGCAACGTATCAGTTACCCCGCTTATTGATCAACAAACCTACCAGCAAGATCCCGTCAGCCAAGAGATATTAAATATCCTTGCAACACCTGATGTAACTTACTGCATGAATAATGATGCGACCGCGCTCCTCCCCCAAGGCAGCCAATGCCCGCCTCTTTATCGAGATAAAGTCATGAGCAATGTGCTTGGTGAGCCACTGCCCAATACGAATCAATATTTCACCTATAGCTACATCCAGAAATTTCTGCCCCAGCTAAACGGCAACTCATTAATGGCACCCCTGATTTATTCAACTGAAGGCACTGAGGCGACTACTTCATCAAGTCCAACCACATCCAAAGACCAGGGTTTGACTGCAGAAAATCAGGCGCAAACTGCAGCCAATTTTATCCGTTATGCCTCAGGTGCGGTAAACCCGCTCGCGCTGCCTAAAAAAGCCACCTATGATAGACTCTACAGCACGGTAATTAGTAATCCTAATCCTGCGGATTCCCAAGCCGTATTGGCACAACAGCAGGCACAGGCAACCCTGGCAAACTACTTTACCTCATTGCGTGCTTATGCTGCACAAAAGTCAGTGGGCGTGAGTAACCTTTATTATGTATTATCTAAAAGAATGCCTCAAAACCAAAGCACCAGCGAGGCTGATCCGAAGCCAACCAGTCAGGCCATGAGTGAATTTGTAATGGCAAATTGGCGCTTGTACAACCCTGATCAGGCGCAAAATCCTGACCAGCAATGGATTCAGCAAATCAATCGCGCGTCGCCTGAGACCGTGCAAAAAGAAATTGCCACCTTGCTTGCTGAAATCAATTACCAGCTTTATTTAAATCGGCAGCAAGAAGAACGTATCTTGCTAACCAACACGATGTTACTGATGCAAAGTTTGAATAATTTCCAGCCTACTTTATCGCCCGAGTCACAACAAGGCGCCAGTACCAATTGATATTAGCCAAAAAAAGCATCCAGTTCTGCTGTTACAGCATGGACTGGGATAAGCGCCATGGTATCAGATCCATGCGCATGCGTTCCCCAAATATTCTTATCAGCCGTCTTCTTCAGCACAGTTCTTACTGCCTCAGGGTAATAATCAACCGCTAAATGACGATAAGTATAAGGCCCTGAAACCTCAGCGCTTGTCACTGCATGCAAGGCAATAACTGGCGTTCCCACAGCTGTCGCCATGTGAGAAGGGCCGGTGTCAGGGCAGAGTAATAGATCGGCTTGACGAATAACTGCCAATAATTGCTTGGGATTTGTTTTACCAACCAGGTTGGTCACCGACACCGATTGCATTATCTTATCGGCCAGCGCTTTATCATGCCCCCCCGGACCACCTGTTAACACCACGTGTGCACCCCAGCGTGTTTGGACGTATTGAATGACTTCAATATAGCGCCCAACAGGCCAGCTCCGTTCCGGTTTGCTTGCGGCAGGATTAATTAAAAAAACAGGGCCGTTCCCTGTAGGCAAATGGGCTTGTGCCCATTCCTCATCTGCTTCATGTATAGGCAAATCCCAACACAGCACTTTTTTTTCACATCCCAACGCGTCTGAAAATTTCAGAAACCCCTCTAAGGTATGATCACAGCCAGGTGCGATGGCCTCATCAATAAACCAGCCATGGCCATCTTTAGCACGAATTGCATCATAGCCAATTTTTCGCGTGGCACGGATGAATGGGTACAATAGATTAGCTCGAAAGCTCGCTTGTGCCGCCAACAGGACATCAAACTGCCTGGCGCGCATTTGTTTTTTAAACCGCCAGTAATCAGCCAGGCTATTGGGCTTATCAATTACAATAAACTCAACACCATCCATCCCAGCGACTAAATCATATGCAGGGCGCGAGATAATCCAGGTTAATCTCACGTTGGGAATGTTAGCCTGTAATGTCCTGACTAAAGGCACAAGCATTAATACATCGCCTAGAGCAGATAAGCGAACAATGCAGATTGAATCAATCATCTTGTAAAATAAAGCGAGCGCCACAATAAGGACAAGATTCAACGCCGGTCTGCTCAATAGGCAAATAAACTTTAGGGTGAGCATTCCAGAGTTCCATGCTCTCTGTAGGGCAGCTCAAAGGAAGCTCATGGCGGTGCACAATATAGCTCTTTTCAGCACATGCTGGCTGTTTTTTAGTTTCAGACATTTCTCTCTCCTGCAAAATACCGTGACGACGCATTGTTTATTCCAGTCACGCGCCCAGGTAATCATTATTGCTCGCTATTATCCAATATTCGTTTGATGATAGCCATTATTTCAGTAATAACATGCGGATTATCCGCTGCCAAAAAATTCCCCTCGGGCCAGTGCCGGAGCCATGTTAACTGCCGCTTTGCCAGTTGGCGCGTTGCCGCCACGCCTTTTTCCTGCAAGCTTGAGTAATCATACTCGCCTTGCAAATATGCCAACGCTTGCCGATAGCCCACGCTGCGCATTGAAGGACTGCTCAACGTAAGATGCCAGTTGGTTACTAACTGTTCAACTTCATCAAGGAAACCTGCAGCTAACATCTGTTGAAAACGCCAGGCAATGCGCTGATGCAGCCATTCTCGCTGTTCGGGCATTAAAATAAGGTTCACAAAATCCAAATCGGGAGATTTGGTCTCAGCACGCAAATAATCCGACAAAGACTGCCCGGTTAACTGGTACACCTCTAGTGCGCGTTGTATGCGCTGGGTATCATTCGGGTGAATTCTTGCCGCAGAGATAGGGTCGAGGCGGGTTAATGTCTGATGCATATACTCCCAGCCATGGACCTGGGCTTGTTGTAAGAGCTGCTCACGGATAGCTTCATCAGCCTCGGGCAAGCAAGACAAGCCTTGTTGCAACGCGCGAACATACATCATTGTCCCGCCGACCAGTAATGGCAGTTTGCCGCGGCTATAAATACTGCGGCAAAGCGTTATCACCTCGTCACAAAAACGTGCGGCCGAATAACTGTCCGGGGGGTCAATAATATCGATTAGATGATGTGGTGCATTCGCCAAAACCTGATGATCCGGCTTAGCTGTACCAATGTCCATGCCACGATAAATCATAGCTGAATCAACACTAATAATTTCCAATGGGAATTGTTGCACCAATTCGCAGGCCAGGGCTGTTTTACCGGATGCGGTGGGGCCCATTAAACAAAATACTGGTTTAGACATTTAGTTCCCCGGGCAGTATTGCTCGACACTGTTTAACATCTAATGACAAATAACATGGTTTTGACACCCTTGGTTGAGTTAATTGCTGATGCAGATAGTGTGTTAGTTCCTGTTGCTCATCCAGTGTTAATTGATAAGCATCCAGCGATTGACAATCAATTAACAAGGTGAGCAAAGCCGCCTGCTCAAGGCTACGTTGCTTGCTCAATCGTGCTAAAAGCTGTTTAATATCTACCTGTGGCAGAAGCAAAGGGATACTACGCACCATGATTTTAGTCTCGCTGATAAGATCAAGCTCGACGCCTAGTTCATTTAACTTCAACTGATATTGTTCAACCAAGTGGCTGGCAGTACTTTCAAGCGGGTAACTAACCGGCACAAGAAGCGCTCGACTTTTCAATGGTCGAGGTTGCTGATTTAAAACAAAGGACAGCCTCTCATGCGCCAATTGCTGCACATCAACTAAATAGGGCTGTTCTTGGATAAATATCAGCGCGAAATGCATGTTCAAAATAACCCAGGGTTGGTGCATGGGTTCAACTCCAGGCAACATGGCTGATAATGGTTTGGCTATGTATGTTTCACGAATACCTATGCACTGCGCTGTTTTTTCGTTAACAGGCTGTGTTGATGTGACTATAGGCGTGGCAAGCGCTTGTAGAATTTGCGATGTAATAAAATCATGCACCAACCTTGGCTGTTGAAAACGCACCTCATGCTTGGTTGGGTGGACATTCACGTCCAGTTCTTGCCCTGGCATGGTAAGGTACAATAGGCAAGCCGGGTTTCGACCTGGATTGAGTACGCCTTCATAGGCTTGCTTGATGGCATGGTTAATCAATTTATCCTTCACCATGCGCTGATTGATATAAACCCATTGTTTATCATTTTGACTGCGTTGATAATCAGGTCCTCCAACCCAGCCCTGCAAACGCATACCGGCACGTTCAACATCCAGGTAGACTGCCTGTTCGAGAAAGGTTTTTCCAAATAATTTTCTAATCCGTGCCAGCCTGGTTTTTTCACAAATTGCCGCCGGCAAGACTAACATCGGCTTGCCGTTATGCTTAAGAGAAAAACCCATGGCAGGCGCACTTAAGGCAAACCGTCTAACAACCGCCTCGATGGCCTGATATTCAGTACGTTCCGTTTTTAAAAATTTTTTACGTACTGGTGCGTTAAAAAAAAGATCATGGACCTCGACAGTCGTTCCCTGCGCTCTTGCGCAAGGCAACAGACTAACCTCCGCACCCTCAACGCAGATCATCATCGCATGGGCCTGGGCTTCGGGTTTTGAACTAATAACCAAACGAGACACGGATGCAATGCTAGCTAAGGCCTCTCCTCTAAATCCCATGCTGCTTATTTGATATAAATCGTTAAGTTGCCTTATTTTACTTGTTGCATGCGCTGCCGTAGCCAGGCGCAGATCATCTGCAACGATTCCTATCCCGTTATCACTTATTTTAATTAAATTCAATCCACCAAAATCAACCTCAATATGAATTGAATCAGCCTGGGCATCCAGTGAATTTTCAAGCAATTCTTTTACGACTGATGCCGGCCGTTCAATCACTTCACCTGCTGCTATCTGGTTTGCCACCACAGCTGATAATTGTTCTATTCTCATGCCCATGATGTTGGAATATTCAGCTTTTGCCCGACTTGGAGTGATTTATGAGACAAGTGATTGGCCGCTTGAAGCTCAGCTACTGCCACATGGTATTTTGCCGCAATCAAAGGCAATGTTTCACCCGCTTTTACCAGGTGCGTGTTTACGCCTGACATCGCCTCCACCCGTGTTCCATGTGGGGGGTACTCCCAAAAATACCGTTTCAGGCCATTAAATATCGCCTGCGTTAACCGGGTTTGGTAAGTTGGACTGGTCAAATTCTTTTCCTCGCGTGGATTTGAAATAAATCCAGTTTCAATCAAAATAGAAGGAATGTCCGGGGATTTTAATACCACAAAACGGGCTTGTTCTACGTTGTTATTATGCAGATTGGTTATATTGTCCATGGAGCTTAAGACACGTGAGCCCATTTGCACACTAGCCGCGATGGTTGCTGTTTGCGACAAATCAAGTAAAACAGTTCTTATCAAACCATTTTGATCATCCAAATCGGATAAATTAACCCCACCTAATTCCGAATTATTTTCTTTTTCAGCAAGCCAGCGCGCAGCTTCACTTGTAGCACCTCGTTGTGACAAGGCAAAGACAGACGCGCCATTGGAATGCTGATTAATGAACGCATCTGCATGAATGGAAACAAATACATCTGCATTTAATTTCCTGGCTATGTTTAAACGTTCGCGCAAGCCCACGTAATAATCCCTATCTCGAGTCAAAACGGCACGCATTCCAGGCTGTTTATCAATTACCTGCTTCAATTTCAGCGCAATTGCCAACACAACATTTTTTTCAGCATGCCGTCCAGGTCCTATCGCCCCTGGATCTTTACCCCCATGGCCTGGGTCGAGGACGATGATCAGATCACGTAACGATTTATTGGGACTATGACGCACCGGTACTGCTGTTTTAACACGAGCTGTCTTGAGTTTACTCGATTCAGAACCGGCATTTTTTTCAATAAAATCAATCCGAAACCCACGGGGCAATTGGGTACGTTTAATTGCAACGGTATGCTTCATATCAAAGACCAAGCGTAATGTGCTGGCACTTGGGCGACCAGTACGAATACGTTCAACCAAGCGATTTGCCGGCACCACGCGTTGCATATCAATATTAGTCGTTGTATGCGCTAGATCAATAACCACGCGATCAGGGTTGCTTAAGGTAAATTCCTTGTGAGAACAAGAACCGGTAACCGTGAATATTGCCGCTACATTGCGAGAGTCCTGCTTCACAGCCAGCGAGTCCAATTTTGCCGCATGTAGAATGGAACAACATAGCATTAAAAGAAACCAGTATGTGAGTCGCATGCTCATTATCCGCCAATACTGCATGACCATAAATTTGAAGCATTCATGATTGCATGCAACGTAATATTTCCACACCTGCAGAACTAAGTGCATTAGCATGCAACTCACGTCCCGCGCCTTTTAAAGCCAATGTAAACGCGATGTCTACTTTATCCAGGGTAATTCGTTGCGGCCACTCAATACAGCATACCGCATTTTCTGCAAAATAATCACGAAAACCGATGTAATCGAGTTCTTCTGCATTATGGATACGGTAAAGATCAAAATGATGAATTTGCAAGCCACCAGGTTGATAACTTTCAACCAGGGAAAAAGTAGGACTTTTAATGGCTGATTGCACGCCTAAAGCGCGCAGTATGGCGCGAATAAAAAAGGTCTTGCCAGCGCCTATGTCGCCACTAAACGTCAATACCAAGGGCGCGATAAGGCATGAGGCCATGCGCTTGGCCATTTGTTCACTTGCACATTCATCAGGTAAATCAATCGAACTATTCATTGCTAAAACGACCCTGGAAAATTAATTTCACGGCGTAAATAAGGCATTAAATCACTAGCCAACAGTCCACGCTCACCATGCAGTTCAACTGCATTATCAGCTGCTTTAGCATGCAACCACACACCAAGCGTGGCTGCATCAGCAAGAGACAGCCCCTGCGCCAGCAAGCCTCCTACCACACCACTTAACACATCGCCCATGCCGGCGCTGGCCATACCAGGATTGCCTGCAGGGCAAAGCAACGCTTCTTTTCCACCGGTATTAACGATGGTGCCTACGCCTTTCAATATAACGCTTCCACCATATTGTTGCTGAATCAGCTGTGCGGATTTGCAGCGATCGGATTGAATATCGGCGATCGAGCAAGCCAGCAAACTTGCCGCCTCACCCGGGTGCGGGGTAAGTACCCAGTTATCGTCGTGTTGAGGGTTATGAGCCAGCATGCGTAACGCAGATGCATCAATCACCAGAGGAGTCTGGGCGGCAATCGCTGCGGTAAAAAGCGCGCTTGCCCAATCATCCTCCCCAAGCCCAGGCCCTACAACGCAAACTGTGGCCTTGGCCAATAAAGGCTCAAGATCATCCACATCAACAATCGCGTGAATCATTGCCTCAGGTAGATGGGGCAAGACGCCCGCCACATGTTCGGGTCGCGTGGCAATGCTAACAGCACCCGCACCTACGCGCAGGGCAGCCTGCGCTGCTAAATAGACAGCGCCGGGCATGCCTGGCCCACCACCAATGATAAGCACATGACCAAACATGCCTTTGTGTGAATTTTTACGCCGCGGTGTTATCAATCGAGCGAATGACTGCGCATCAAGTTGATAGGCAGCAGGCGTGATTTTTGCAAGACAGCCCGCCAGCTGTAAATTGTGGCAAATTATATCACCACACTGATCCGGCCCATCCAGCGTCAACATTCCTACCTTGAGCGCCACAAACGTCGCAGTTACCTCAGCACGAACACAAACACCCAGCACACGGCCTGTATCGGCATCCAGACCTGAGGGAACATCAAGCGCTAATACGGGCAAACCACTGTCATTTATCAGATTGATTGCATGCGCCAGGCCATCTGCTACATTCCCTTGCAACCCAGTACCGAGCAACCCATCAACAATCAACTCAACATCCCCGTCAATGGCATCATCCGCACCATGGCAGGGAACGCCGGCGGCTATTGCGGTGACTGCCGCATGCCTTGCAGCGGGCGGCAAATCATCTACCGCCTTGTATTGATAAACAATCACTGTAAGCCCGTGTTGATGCGCCAGGCGTGCCAGCACATAACCATCACCAGCGTTATTTCCACCGCCGCAAAATACGGCAATTGTTCGCACCAGGTTGTAACAGGTTTTTAGGGTGTTAAACGCACTGCTGCCAGCCCGGGTCATCAAATCATCTTCAGTCAGTCCAAGTTCTTCTACCGCTTTTCGCTCACACAGCCGAATTTGCCGAGATAGGTAGAGCGCCTGTTCTGACTTCGCGATCATTTGACTTGCTCCGTTATGTTTATACCCATTCTACCTGAAGATACTGATTGAATGGGTATCTACTTATTTAACCAACTTTAACGCAGGCTTATTTCGCGCTCCTTGCTCTGAACCCGATGGGGAGGCCGGCGGAGGGGCATCATTGTCTTCCTCAGCAAACGTCCAACCCATGCCATTCTCTTTAGCATAAATAGCAAGTACTGCTGCCGGATTCAAAAATATTTGAGTTGCCTGTCCGGAAAACCGCGCGGTAAACAAAATTTTATCGTTTTCCAAGTGCAATCCTCGACAAGCTGCAGGTGAAATGTTTAATACAATACGACCCTCACTTACATGCTCTTGCGGCACTTGTACACCAGGTGCCTGCGCATCAACCAATAGGTAAGGAGTCTTATCATTATCCACAATCCAGTCATAATAAGCCCGGATTAGATAAGGTTTTTTTGAAGTCATTGTTGTCATCACGCAGCCCTTAACTGCCTCTCAGCATCTGATAGACTAGTTTGAAACGAATCGCGTTTAAATACGCGCTGCATGTAGGCATGTAACCCTTTTGCTTGTGCAGGAATTTCCACGCCCATACGTGGCAGGCGCCATAATAAAGGGGCTAGCGCGCAATCCAGCAATGAAAATTCATCGCTAAGAAAATACGCTTTGTCAGCAAAAATTGGCTCAAGTCCACTCAAGCTTTCCAATAAAAGCTCGCGTGCTGCTTCTGCATCGTTTCCTGCGTTAATACGTTGTAATAAACAATACCAATCCTGTTCAATACGATGCATCATTTTCCGAGTTTCAGCGCGAGCAACCGGGTACACTGGCAACAGCGGAGGATGAGGAAAACGTTCATCCAAATACTCCATGATAATCCGCGCTTCATATAGCGCCAATTCACGATCAATTAATGTTGGCACCGTACCATAAGGATTCACTGCCAACAATTCACTTGGCTCCTCGCCTTGTTTGACAGGAATAATATCGACATTAACCCCTTTTTCTGCCAAAACAATTCTTACCTGATGACTGTAGACATCATCATTATCCGAATACAAAGACATAATGGTACGCTTTGCAATAATAGCCATCAGCAACTCCTCGTTCGTTAATACGGTGCATCAAAGGTCACTATTTTACCACATTTTAATGCCTCGTGGGGGATTGATAGGTAAAATCTACTAATGCCTCGTCAATATTTAATCTTCGGATGAATGTAGGTTGGGCCTTGGCCCAACAATAGCTTGTCCTTGGGCATTATTGTTGGGCCAAGGCCCAACCTACTATCTTAAGATTACGTGAAAACGTTACTATTAATGAATATCTCGCCAGTAATTTTTTTTAAGCCGATAGGCAACAATTAAAAAAATGCCTAAAAAAATCAGCACACCAACGCCAATTCTATAGCGAACCAACTTAGCAGGTTCGCCTACATAAGCTAGAAAAGTAACTAAATCTTGCAGCGCGCTATCAAACTGATGTTCCGTCATTTCACCTTTTTCAACTAGAAGCAGGCTTGCATTCACGGAACTATCTGACCGCTCGCCCTGTGTTACCCGAATAACCTCGCCTTCCAGCGGCGCTAAAATATTAGGCATGCCAACGTCAGGAACCAGTAAATTATTTGCGCCAAAAGGCCGGCTCTTATCAAGATAAAAACTTTTTAAATAGGTATATATCCAGTCGGTACCGCGCTCACGTGCCGATAAAGACAAATCAGGGGGCAGCCTGCCAAACCACTGACGCGCATCAACTTCAGGCATGCTGATTTGTATCGGGTCAAATACACTTGCGGTTGTAAAAATCAGGTTGTTTTTTAACAAATCCTTATCAAGCTGCCCATCAAACGTTGTCAACCCTAAATCCTTAGCCATTTGATTGTAGCGCATATAGCGCAGGGAATGACACCCAGAGCAATAATTCATAAATAATCCTGCACCACGCTGCAAGGCGGCCTTATCCTTTAAGTTAATATCAATTGGCAGCATCTCAATATCAACAGAGGCGGCCTCCACGCAGGCTATGCTCATCACCCCAAACAAGTAAACGACTAGCTTATTCATTTTGTTATCCTCTCCGGCACTGGATGATGAGCTTCATACCGGGTGTATAAGGGCATAAAAAAGAAAAATGCAAAATAGACTGCCGTGCAAACCCGCGCTAAATATAACTTGATTGGGGTCACATTGACTGTGCCCAGGTAGCCTAAAATTAAAAAACTGATGACAAAAGCCAGTAAAGCATATTTAGAGTAATGACCTTTATAGCGAATTGAACGCACCGGGCTTTTATCAAGCCAGGGAACAAATAACAAAATGACAATAGCACCACCCATGACTACAACCCCGAACAACTTGTCAGGTATTGCTCGCAACATGCCATAAAACGGGGTCATGTACCAAACTGGTGCGATATGATCCGGTGTGGTTAACGGGTCAGCCGGCGTGAAATTAGCATGCTCCAGAAAATACCCACCCATTTCCGGAAAGAAAAATACCACGGCAAAAAATCCAATTAAAAACACAATGACACCAACAAAATCTTTGACCGTGTAATAAGGATGAAACGGTATACCGTCTAACGGTTTGCCCTGGCTATCAAGATGCACTTTAATTTCAATCCCTTCAGGATTATTAGATCCTACTTTGTGTAAAGCCACAATATGCAGAAAAACCAATAATAAAAGCAATAAAGGCACACCAATGACGTGTAAGGCGAAAAATCGTTGCAACGTTGCATTAGCGACCGTGTAATCCCCTCTCAACCACACCGTTAATGTATCACCAACATAAGGGATTGCCCCAAATAGAGAGGTGATCACCTGCGCACCCCAATAAGACATTTGCCCCCAAGGCAGTAAGTAACCAAAAAATGCTTCCGCCATCAACAAGATAAACAACACCATGCCTAACAACCAAACCAATTCACGAGGTTTTTGGTAAGAGCCATAAAGCAGACCACGGTACATGTGCAGATAAATCACAATAAAAAATGCCGATGCACCAGTGGAATGCATGTAGCGCAAGAGCCAACCATAGTTGACATCACGCATGATAAATTCAATTGAATTAAATGCCTCGGCTGCAGTTGGGGTATAGAACATGGTTAACCATAAGCCGGTAATCAATTGATTCACCAACACCAGCATTGCCAATGAGCCAAAAAAATAATAAAAATTGAAATTTTTGGGCGCATAATATCCAGAAAAATGGTTTTTCCAGGTGCTCATTAAAGGAAAACGTGCATCTACCCACTTCAGCATTCCACTCATCATCAATCCTTCTTCTCATCTTCGCCGATTAAAATCACGTGCTCACTGATAAAGCGATAGGGAGGAACTTCGAGATTAATAGGTGCTGGAACACTTTTGAATACCCGACCAGAAAGGTCAAATGAAGAGCCATGACAAGGGCAATAAAAGCCGCCAGGCCAATCTGGACCTAACTCTTTTTCATCAGGTTTATATTTTGGCGCACAGCCAAGGTGCGTACAAATGCCAACCAGCACCAGGTATTCTGGTTTAATTGAACGAAATTTATTCTGAGCATAAACAGGCTGCTGCTCAACAAGCGATTCCGGGTCTCGCAACTTATCATTAATGCCATCAAGCTGTTTAAGCATGTCTTTGGTACGGCGAATAATCCAGACCGGCTTACCACGCCACTCGACGGTAGCCTGTTGTCCTGGCTCAAGTTTACTTATATCAACCTCGACAGGCGCACCTGCCGCCTGCGCTTTAGCACTGGGCATCCAGGATGATAGAAAAGGAGTCAATGCACACAAGACCCCAACACCACCCAATACATTCGTGGTCGTCAATAAAAATTGGCGCCGATCTGCATCGACTGACTCGTGAAAATCTTGTTCACGATTCAAGTTGGGATCGGTTTCATTACTCACGGTCCTATCATCCTGACAAACAAAAAAGATAAACCATTTATATCAAAGAATAACCCATTTTGAAACGGCTCACTCGGATAAAAAAAAACCCCGCACCAGGCGGGGTTTTCAATAAACAAAATAAAATTAACGTTTGGAATATTGTGTTGCACGTCGTGCTTTGTGCAAACCAACTTTTTTCCTTTCCACGCGGCGTGAATCTCGGGTTAATAATCCGCGGGCACGTAATTTTCTACGAAATGAATTAGCATCAGGTTCAGCATCTTCTGCGAGGTCATGTTCGTCGTAATTAACCAGGGCTCTGGCAATGCCTAAGCGAATCGCGCCTGCCTGACCGGAAATACCACCACCAACTACAGTAGCGTAAATATCAAATTTATTAAGAACATCCACGGTTTCCAGTGGTTGTCTAATCACCATACAAGAGGTTTCACGACCAAAATAATCTTCCAAAACACGGTTGTTTACTTTGATTTCACCTTTTCCGGGTCGTAAGAAAACTCTCGCTGAAGAACTTTTTCTGCGGCCAGTGCCATAGTATTGCTGCATTTCAGCCATAATACTTATTCCTTAATCTCAAGTTTCTTGGGTTGCTGTGCGGTATGTGGATGTTCTGTACCGGCATAAACTTTAAGTTTGCGATACATTTCTCTACCCAAAGGGTTTCTGGGGAGCATACCTTTCACTGCGCGCTCTATAATACGAGTAGGATCTTTTTCCTGCAATTTATCAAAAGAAATTGACTTGATACCACCTGGGAAACCCGTGTGACTATAGTACATTTTTTCTTTGAATTTTCGACCAGTGACCGCCACTTTTTCAGCATTGGTAACAATAATATAGTCCCCGGTATCAACATGCGGGGTATATTCTGCTTTATGTTTTCCACGTAATCGATGCGCTATTTCTGTGGCAAGGCGACCTAATATCATGTCGCTGGCATCGACCACAAACCAGTCACGCTTTACTTCATCTGTTTTGGCGCTAAATGTCTTCATTAAACTAACTCCGTACCGCCTTTAATGTGCATACTGCGCGCACGCAGTATATTCTTTCAATCTTGGACGGGCGATTTTAACTAAAATTGAATTAACCTACAAGTAAAAATAAGAAATTAATTTTTTATTTGCCTTGTGAGGGGTGCTGAAATTGTTTATTGGTTGATTAATAAGCGTTCAACGGGTTTACCGCCAAGCAGATAATTATCAATAATTTCATCAATATCTTCCATAGTACGATAAGTATACCACACCCCTTCAGGGTATATCACCATGCATGGACCCAGACTACACCGTCCCAGGCATCCGGCCTTATTGACTCTAACTGGCATCGACTCATGCAGGTCAAGCTGTCTAACACGCTTTTTCATGTAATCAAAAAAAGGCTCTCCGCCTGCATTAGCGCAACATTGTTTACCTAATGCTTTTTGGTTGGTGCAGATAAAGATATGCTTTGCGTAATGGGTCAATGACGTGCTTCTATTTTAGTTTTCAATTTAAGGCCTGGCTTAAACGTCACCACGCGCCTGGCAGCCACAGGAACTTCTTCACCTGTCTTTGGGTTTCTACCAGGACGCATGGGTTTATCACGCAAGATAAAATTACCAAACCCTGACAATTTGACATGCTGTCCATTTTCAAGCGCATGCCGAATTTCTTCAAAAAAATATTCAACCAATGCTTTCGCATCCGACTTGGCTAAATCAACATCACTACACAAGGCATCCGCTATTATTGCTTTACTCAGAGCATTCACGATTAGTCCCTCAATATAATGGCAAATTCATCATCCAGTTTTGATATTATAGCACCAATTACAGCATTGATCTCAGCATCAACCAAGGTGCGTTTATCATCTTGCAAGGTTAATGCTATCGCCAGGCTTTTTTTACCGGCAGGAATTGACTCTCCTGTGTACACATCAAACACATCAAACGCTTTTAGCCAATCAGCTGCCGCTTCTTCGCGAACGACACGTTCAATCTGCTCGGCAGATACCTCTTGATTAACCAACAAGGACAAATCACGCCTGATTTGTGGGTATTTTGAAATGCGGTTATAAGAGGCGGGCAACGTGTCTTGCAATGAGTCCAATGCCAATTCAAATAACATGACTTCGCCATTCACATCAAGCGCATCAAGAAGGCGAGGATGCAATACCCCAAGCCAACCGGCTTCCTTGTCGCCAATAAGAACCCGTGCTGTCTTGCCTGGATGCAAGGCTGGGTGCGTCGCAGAAACAAAACGTACCTCGTTGATATTAAATGCAGCAAACAACGCCTGTAGATCGCCTTTAACATCAAAGAAATCAAATTTTCTAGTCGGTTCACTCCAGTTTAACTCCCCTTGTTCGCCAGTCAATAAGCCAGCGATACAGGTGCGTTCCTGAACCTGGTCACCATTAACGTCAAATACAACACCTGTTTCAAAAAACCTGATGGCTGTTTGCTGCCGATGCATATTATAGATCATGGAAGCAATCAGTCCTGGCCACATCCCGGCACGCATTTGCGACAATTCCAGGGAAATAGGATTTAGTAATTCCAGGGTTTGTGTGTCTGGGTAAATTTCTTGTTGTAACGCCGGGTCAACAAAACTATAACTGATCGTTTCATGATAGCCCCGATGACTGAGAAACGCTGCAATCCGGGTCAATAATTGCTCGGAAGGATTAATTTTTCCAGCGGTCACTGCAGCTATCATCGGTTGCCCGGTGATATTATCATACCCATACAGGCGAATAATTTCCTCGACCAAATCAACTTCAAGGTGAATATCAAACCGGTGCGTAGGCACATCGATCACCCAGGTTTTCTGCTGGCGTGAAACACGCATGCCTAAGCCTTCCAGCATTAAAGCCATGTCGTCTTCAGAAATATCCAGGCCGGTTAATTGTTTCACCTTGCATGGATTAAACAAAATACTTAGCTTGGTCGGCAATTTTTCAGTGTTGCTAACCACGTTGACAGGACCTGCTGTTCCGCCGACAATGTTTTGCAATAGCTCAGTCGCACGCTCCAGTGCCAACCCATTTACGGCCGGATCAACACCACGCTCAAAGCGTTGTGATGA
>Ga0209024_1000540_pt1 | contig 59638 bp, 63 predicted proteins | sample AutmiccommunBRH5_FD_187380 | JGI IMG/M metagenome (GOLD analysis project Ga0209024, IMG submission 187380) | Deep subsurface microbial communities from Mt. Terri, Switzerland - Autotrophic microbial communities BRH/5 (SPAdes) (version 2) | ecosystem: Environmental > Aquatic > Deep subsurface >... | reverse complement strand
CTGACGGGGGCGGGTGGGGAGGTTGCGCTGGGGTATGCGGGGCCGTTTTGATTGCTGGCGCGCGTCAAGGCCCTTGCGGATCAGGGGGATGCGCCCCGGCGCGAGGGCTGCAGCGGCGACCGGAACAGCGGAAAGGGCTCGTTCATCGCGCGGGGCACAAATACCTGCTCTGGACCCGGAAGGAGAGTGGCGGCGTCCGGCCGGGCCGGGCTTGCAGCAAAATCGGCGGGAGCCGGTCCTTTGCCGCAAGCGAGGCCGAGCGCTGCAGATCAGACCGGCTGCAACTGGTTGGTCCTGTATCGTGCTGCGGGCGTTGCATCGAAGACCGACTGCAACAGCTGGCTGGAGAGCGCGACGTAATCCGAAAGCAAAGCGGCGTCGTGGAGGGAAGGCGCCGTCACCGTTTCCCCCTGGTCGAGACCGGACAGGGCGGCATCGACGCAATCCTCGGTCGTCATGACGATGCTGTCGGGCAAGGGGTTGAGGGCGCCGCCGCCGGCGACATCCCAGCCTTCCGAGACAACCGCGCCGGGCAGCACGAGCTGGACGCGGACGGCCGTTCCCTCCACCTCCTGCTGCAGGCTTTGGGTGAAGAGAAAGACGTAGGCCTTGGTCGAGCCGTAGACTGGTATGCCGGGATAGGGGCTGAACCCCGCCCCTGAACCGACATTGACGATGGTTCCCGCGTTGCGGCCTTTGAAGGCCACCAGCGCCGCCTTGGACAGGGCTGTGAGGGCCGTGATGTTCAGGGCGATCATGCTGAGGATGGTTTCGTCTGCGGTCTGCGCCAGGGGTTTCAGCGCGGAAAAGCCGGCATTGTTCACCAGCAGCGAGACCGAGGCATCTGCCGAGAGGCGCGTCGCTACGGCCGAGAGGCCCTCTGGCGTGGAGAGGTCGGCGACCAGCGCTTCTGCATTGATGCCGCAGATCTGCCGCAGGTTGGCAGCGATCTCTTCCAGCCGGTCCTGACGGCGCGCGACGAGGATCAGGTCGTAACCGCGGGCGGCAAGCCGTTCGGCATAGACCTTGCCGATGCCGGAGGATGCGCCGGTCACGATGGCGGTGCCGGGCTTCGAGAGGTGGGGCTGTGAGGGGTGGGGCTGTGTCATTGTGATCTCCTGCAACAGGGGGGACGAAAGTCTGGACAGAGGTATAATTTATGTACTAAGTGTCAATTACGCACTTTACCTATCCTAGGTATCGCCGAGGAAACCCGATGCCCTATACAGAAGAACAGATTGTGGAGACGCTGCCGGGCGTGAGGCCGGTTCTCGAACAGATCGCCCATAAATGGTCGATCCTGATCCTTACCTTCCTGTGTGAAGAGCCGAAGCGCTTCAACGCGCTCAAGCGGCGGCTGGACGGGATTACCCAGAAGGCGCTGACAGAGACGCTGCGGCGGCTGGAACGCAACGGCCTGGTGGAGCGGACAGTGACCGTGGCCTCGCCGATTGCGGTTGTGTACTCCATCACTCCCCTCGGCCGCACATTGAAGGACCCGATTCTGGCTCTGTACGATTGGGCGGTGGACCATCAGGACGATATGTCAAAGGCGCAGGCACGCTTCGACGAGCTTCGCGCGGCTGCTTGAGCCGAGCATGCTGACGCCCCATGAGGGCGCAAAACCACCCCCCAACGCCCCTGTTGCAAGATACCCGCATTGCCCTATCCTTGAGCCCCAGAGGACCGACAACGCGGGGAGGCGTTCCGGTGGCAAGGCTCAACCCAGATCCACGGCGTGACCATGCCCAGATCGTGCGCGAAGTGGCGCTGTCTTCGGCTGCGGCGGGGCGGTCGGCCTTTGCGGCGTCGTGGCGCCGCTCGCTCTTGCATCATCACATCGACCCGGCCACCGGCACCGAGCCTGCGCGGCTGACCGAAGCCGAATTGCGGGCGCGCACAGAGGCTTCGGGGCTGCTGGTGTCCATCGCCTCGCCGATCCTTGACCGGCTGGCGCGGGCGGCGGGGGAGGCGGGCTGCGCGGTGATGCTCTCCGATCCCGAGGGGCTGATCCTCGATGAGCGGATCCGCGAAGCGGACAAGGCGCATTTCCACGGCTCGGGCCTTGCCCCTGGCAGCGACTGGAGCGAATCGGCCGAAGGCACCAACGGCATCGGCACCTGCCTTGCCGAACGCCGGCCGGTGCTGGTGCTGCGCGACCAGCATTTCCGCGCCCGCAACACCGCGCTGACCTGTATGGGCGCGCCGGTCTTTGGCGCGGGGGCGGAACTGGCGGGGGTGATCGACGTTTCCTCGGTGCGCGAGGATCTGGCCGAGGGTTATGCGCGGCTGATCGCGCTGACCGTGCAGGACGCGGCGCAGCGGATCGAGGCGGAATTGTTCCGCGCCGCCTTTGCGGGGCTGCGGATCCTGGCGCCCGATGTGGCCGAGGATGCGGGCGGGCCCTCGCTGCTGGCTATCGACCGCGATGACCTGATCGTGGGGGCCACCCGCGCGGCGCGGCGCAGCCTTGGCGTCGATCCGGCGCTGCTGGGGCGGCTGCCGGCGCGCGACCTGCTGCGCGAGGGCGGCTCGGGCCTCGACGAGGCGATGCGGGCCGAGTTGCACCGGGCGCTGGCGCGGGCCGGGGGCAATGTCTCGGCGGCGGCGCGCGAGCTGGGGATCGGCCGGGCGACCTTCTACCGGAAGATGAAGGCGCTCGGGCTCGGCGACTGACCGCATTCTGCACCTGCACCTGTCTCATCCCCGAGACAGCAGGGCCATGCGCCCCATGCAGACCGGCTATGCAAGGCCCGCGCCAACCGGCATGCTTTTCTCATCGCCCCGGCGGAGGGGCTTCACCTGGGAGGAACTACCATGGCAAACGACATGCCCGGCGCATTCAAGGGCGTTCAGGTCTCGCCGTTCAAGGCGCGCTATGACAATTTCATCGGCGGCAAATGGGTCGCCCCGGTCAGCGGCAAGTATTTCGACAACGTCACCCCGATCACCGGCGAGAAGATCTGTGAAGTGGCGCTGTCGGGCGCGGCCGATGTGGAGCTGGCGCTGGACGCCGCCCATGCCGCGCGCGAGGCCTGGGGCGCGACCTCGGCCGCCCACCGGTCGAACCTGCTGCTGAAGATCGCGGATGTGCTGGAGGCCAATCTGGACCTGCTGGCCGCCGCCGAGACCTGGGACAATGGCAAGCCGATCCGCGAGACGACCTTTGCCGACATCCCGCTGACGGTGGACCATTTCCGCTATTTCGCCGGCGTCCTGCGCAGCCAGGAAGGCTCGATGAGCGAGATCGACAATGACACCATCGCCTATCACTACCACGAGCCGCTGGGGGTGGTCGGGCAGATCATCCCGTGGAACTTCTCGATCCTGATGGCGGCGTGGAAGCTGGCGCCGGCACTGGCGGCGGGCAACTGCGTGATCCTGAAGCCGGCGGAACAGACCCCGGTGGCGATTCTGGTGCTGGTGGACCTGATCGCGCATCTGCTGCCCGACGGCGTGCTGAACGTCGTCAACGGCATGGGCCCGGATGTCGGCGCGCCGCTGGCCCGCTCCAAGCGCATCGCCAAGATCGCCTTCACCGGATCGACCGAAACCGGCCGCAAGATTATGCAATACGCGACCGAGAACCTGATCCCGGTGACGCTGGAGCTGGGGGGCAAGTCGCCCAACATCTTCTTCAGCGACGTGATGGCCAAGGACGATGCCTTCCTCGACAAGGCCGTCGAAGGGTTCGTCCTGTTCGCCTTCAACCAGGGCGAGGTCTGCACCTGCCCCAGCCGGGCGCTGATCCAGGAAGACATCTATGAAGAGTTCATCGCCCGCTGCATCGCACGGGTGAAGGCGATCAAGCATGGCGACCCGCGGCTGATGGAGACGATGGTCGGCGCGCAGGCCAGCCAGGAGCAGCAGGACAAGATCCTGAGCTACTTCACCATCGGCCGCGAGGAGGGCGCCGAGGTGCTGGTCGGCGGTCAGGCGGCGGCCTTTGGCGGCGATCTGGCGAACGGCTTCTATATCCAGCCGACGATCCTGAAGGGCCACAACAAGATGCGGGTCTTCCAGGAAGAGATCTTCGGCCCTGTGGTGTCGGTGACGACCTTCAAGACCGAGGAAGAGGCGCTGCAGCTGGCCAATGACACGATGTACGGCCTTGGCGCGGGCGTGTGGAGCCGCGACATCAACACCTGCTACCGCTTCGGTAGGCATATCCAGGCGGGGCGCGTCTGGGTGAACAACTACCACGCCTATCCGGCCCATGCGGCCTTTGGCGGCTACAAGCAGTCCGGCATCGGGCGGGAAACCCACAAGATGATGCTCGACCACTACCAGCAGACCAAGAACATGCTGGTCAGCTACAGCCCCAACAAGCTCGGCTTCTTCTGAGCCCAGGGTGATCTGCTACGGGGAGGGGGGCACTCGCCCCCCTTCTTGCGTTGTGGCGGGGGATTTTGCGCGCCGGCCCTAGGTATTAATGAAATGTTTGTAAAGGCTTGGCAGCTTGCTAGGGTGCAGGCGGCGCGCTTTTGCGCCGTGCCCGGGGGCGGAAATCCCCGTTGGAGTGATTGATGATGACATCCGTTTCGCGCCTCGTGCTTTGGGGTGCCCTTTCGGCCTTGGTTTCCGGTCCGGCGCTGGCGCAGGATCTGACCTTCGAACTGATCAATGAAAGTGGCTATGAACTGATCCAGTTCTTTACCTCGCCCGTAGATGTCGGTGACTGGGAGGAGGATGTGTTCGGCACCGGCGTGCTGCCCTCGGGCAATTCCGTCGAGGTGACGATCGCGGATGGCCGCACCCAATGCAGCTATGACCTTCGCTTCGTGTTCGACGATGGCGATGTCATCGAGGATAGCGCCGATCTGTGCGAGATGGGCAGCTACACGATCGAGTGACGCCCGGGTTCGGGCGGCACGAGGGCGCCCGGTTCGGGCGGTGTGAGGGACGCCCAGGTTCTGGGCGCGTAGCGAGTGAGGCCCGGTTCGGGCGTCAGGCCGGGCAACGATGTTGCCCGGCCTGTTCATGTCTGGCCGGGCGGCCAGCTGCGCCGGGGCAGCGGGGCGGGCGAGGGGGGGCGGGCGAGGGCGAGGTGTCGCGGCTGGAGGCGGGGTCACGCGGGTCAGGCGCTGTGTGCCGGAGCCGGCTTGCGGCGCTGGCATCCTGTGTGGCTGCGGGTGCTCGCAGACCAGCAGCGGGCGAGGGCGCGGAAGCCCGGGCCAGCCGCCGTGTCGCGGAGCAGGCGGGTCGCGGCCTTTGTTGCGCCGGGTCAGGACAAGTTGGCAGCGCGGCGGCGGCTGCGACATGGCGGCCGAAGGCGGGATCGGCCGGATCAGGCACTGTGTCCCGAACCGGGCCGCGGCGCTGGCATCCGGTGTGGCTACGGGTGCCCGCAGACCAGCGGCGGGCGAGGGCGCGAGCCCGGGCCAACCGCCGTGTCGCGGAGCAGGCGGGTCGCGGCCTTTGTTGCGCCGGGTCAGGACAAGTTGGCAGCGGTGGCGGCGAAGGTTGCGACATCGCGGTCGAAGGCGGGGCCGCGCGGGTCAGGCGCTGTGTCCCGAACCGGGCCGCGGCTCTGGCATCCGGTGTGCCGGTCAGCCAGAGCGGCAAGGCACCCGGCACGGGCGAGCGCCTCGCGGCCGGGGGCCGGATCATCCGGGCCAGATCATCCGCGCCGGGCGCGTCGTGCCGGAGCCAGCCTGCAGGGCTGGCATCTTGTGCCCGTCAGCCCTCACCGTCAGTTCAGACCGCCAGCCCAGACCGTCACCCCATTTTGGCGGCGCGGTGGGCGAGGGCGACGACATCGCGGCTGAAGCCCGGGTCGTCCGGGTCCAGATCCGCCACCCGGAACCACCCTGCGGCGCTGGCATCGTCGGCGGCGACGGGCTCGCCCCGAACCCAGGGGCAGGCGACGGCGATGAGGATGAAATGGTGGCGCAGCGCTCCGGAGGCGTCACGGTCCAGCACGTCGAGGGCGTCGATCACGGCCCCGGCGGTTGCCGTCACGCCGGTCTCTTCGCCAAGCTCGCGCAGGGCGGCCTCTGCCAGCGTCTCGCCCGGATCGATCTTGCCGCCCGGAAAGCCCCAGAGCCCGGCATCGGGCGGGTTGATCCGGCGCACCAGAAGCACATCCGGCCCGCGCAGGACGACCGCGATGACGGCAGCGATGGGGCGGGTGGGGGCGGTCATCGGCCGCGACGCGGCGCGCGGATCTTCTGGCTGTCTGTCATCGCGGCCCCATTTCCTGCCCCCGATCCTGCCGGGTTTCGGCCGGACCGGCAAGGCCGGCGCCGCGGCCCGGGTTGCCCGCCCGCGTGAAGCGGATGTAAGGAAAACCGTCATAGGCAGGAGGGCAGGCATGGCCGGCACCCGAGGGACCCGGCCAACGACCATGACCGGAGAGGCCGATGACCCTGCGCCGCCAGATCCTGCTGCTGCCCTTGCTGCCCGTTGCCATCGTGCTCTCGCTGATGATCGGCGGCATGGTGTATGTCGGCCAGCACAGCCTGACGCTGACCTATCAGCAAGCGCGCCTCGATGCCCAGGAGGCCTTGCGAAGCGCGCTGGATGCCAAGCTGACCGAGGCGGCTTCGCTGGCGGTGTTCATCTCGAACATGCCGTCGATCCGCAAGGCGGTGGCGGCGGGCGACGACATGGATCTGCAGGAGCGGTTCAAGGAGAGCTTCAGGGAGCTGCGCGAGCAGGCGGGGGTCAGGCAGCTGCAATTCCACATCCCCCCGGCGACCTCGCTGATTCGCCTGCACCAGCTGGACAAGCGCGGCGATGACCTGTCGGCCTTTCGCCCCATCGTGGTCGAGGCGAACCGCAGCCCGCGCATCCTGACCGGGATCGAGCGCGGGGCCTTCGGCGCCGGGCTGCGCGGCATCGCGCCGGTGACGCATGAGGGCAAGCATGTCGGCACGGTCGAGATCGGCTTCGACATGGATGACGCGTTCCTGAAGAGCCTCTCGGCGCTGACCGCGAACAATTACGAGTTCTACCTGGTGCCGAGCGCGGCCGCGGCTGCCGCCGGCAATGTCGAGCTGACCGGCGTGACACGGGTTGCCAGCAGCCATGCCGGGCCGGACTTCCTGGACCCCGAAGCGGTGAGGACGGTGCTGTCGGGCGCGGACCATGCCTTCATGCTGGAGATTGACGGGGTCGCGCAGGTGGGCAGCGCCTATGGGATGAAGGACTTTTCCGGCGAACTGGTCGGGATGGTGGTGACGGTGTCGCCCAGCAGGCTTGCCACGCATCTGGCGCGGCTCGAGATCACGGTGACGGCGCTGGCGGTGCTGGCCTCGCTGACCCTTTCCGGGGGGATCGCCTGGCTGTTCTCGAACCGGCTGATCGGCACCATGGCGCGGCTGAGCCGGGCGACGCAGGAGGTTGCCGAGGGCCGGTCCGATACCGCCATCGAGGGCGCGGAGCGGCGCGACGAGATCGGCGACATGGCCCGCGCGCTGCAGGTGTTCCGCGAGAACCTGGCCGAGACGGCGCGGATGAGCGCGGCGCTGCGGGCCGAGGAGGAGAGCGCCCGCAAGGCCGAGATGGCCCGCGCCGAGCAGGAACGCGCCGCGCTTGCCGCGCAGGCGCAGGTCGAGGCGGCGGCGGCCGAGCAGCGCCAGCATCTGGAGGCGGGAGAGCACGAGGCGGCGCTGCGGCGCGCCGAAGCGGCCCGCGCGCAGCTGGATGAGCAAGAACGGGTGGTGTCGGCGCTGGCTGCGGGGCTCGAGGCGCTGTCGCGCGGCGATCTGGGCTGCACGCTGGATGCGGCCTTGCCGGGCGAGTACGACCGGCTGCGCACCCATTTCAACTCCGCCGTGGAGCAACTGGCGCTGGCGCTGCACCAGATCGGCTCCAGCGCCGGGCGGATCGACAGCGAGGCCGGCAAGCTGGCCCAGATCGGCACCACGCTGGCGCAGAGCACCGAGCGCAATGCAGCCGCGCTGGAGCAGACGGCGGCGGCGCTGACCGAGTTGACCGCCTCTGTCTCCTCGGCGGCCGATGGCGCGGTGGCGGCGCGCGACATGGCGGCGGTGGCGCGCGGCAAGGCCGAAAGCGGCGCGCAGGTGGTGCGCGATGCGGTGGGCGCGATGGCGCAGATCGAGGGTTCGTCGGAGGCGATCTCGCGCATCACCGGGGTGATCGACGACATCGCCTTCCAGACCAACCTGCTGGCGCTGAACGCCGGGGTCGAGGCGGCGCGGGCGGGCGAGGCGGGCCGCGGTTTTGCCGTCGTCGCCTCGGAAGTTCGGGCGCTGGCGCTGCGGTCCTCCGAGGCGGCGCGCGAGATTTCGGGGCTGATCTCGACCTCGAGCGCGCAGGTGCAAAGCGGGGTGAAGCTGGTGGGCCAGACCGGCGAGGCGCTGGCGCAGATCGTGGCCTCGGTGCGCGACATCTATGACCGGATGGGCGAGATCGCGGCCTCGGCCGGCGAGCAGGCCAATGGCATTGCCGAGATCAATGGCGTGGTCAGCCAGCTGGACCAGACCACGCAGCGCACGGCGGAAATGTCGGACCAGTCGGCTGCCGCCGGCCGGGCGCTGGCGGCGGAGGGAGGCGAGCTGATCCAGACGGTGCAGCGATTCCAGTTCGAGCCGGCGCGCCTGTCCGGCGCGCGGCTTGCGGCGGAGTGAGGATGGGGAGGGCTTGGGCGACTGCCGGCGCGAGGGGCCTTCTGCAGAGGCCTCGGAGGGCTGAGAGGCAGCCAGGCAGGGCACCGCGCTGCCAGGCGATTGGCCGGATCTCCTCTGCGCCGAGCTGCGCCAGCGCCTTGTGGTCAGGCTGCCCCGCAGCGCGTGCCGTTCGAGTCGGCGCGGCATGGCGCACATCTTGCGGCCGGAGCGGGGCGCGGCCGGTGCGCAAGCGCCCGGCGCACCCGCCACGCCCGTTGGGCGGGGCCCGACGTTTGTCACCGCCTTGCCGCCAGCATGGCCGGCGGGCGGGCCGCTCCATGGGCCGAGGCGGGGACGCCTGCGCAGCCTTGCGGGCCCGGGCCGGGGCTTGGGCGCAAGCGCGCGCGGATCGGCCAAGGCGCCGCGCGCCGAGGCTTCGGCGGGGGAGCGGGATGCGCGCCGGACCCTGTCGGGCTGGCGAATTGCGACCTCCCGCAGGCCTCAACCGGCCTTGGCGGCCTTTTTCAGCGTCTTGGCGTGGTTGGAGATCCAGTCCATCAGCGCCAGCAGCACCCCCGAGATCACGAAGACCAGATGGATGATCACCATCCAGCGGATCTTGTCGTCGCTGTAGGTGCCGACATCCATGAACACCTTCAGCAGGTGGATCCCGGAAATGGCGACGATCGAGGCGACGAGCTTGAGCTTGAGGGTCGAGAAATCGACCTCGCCCTGCCAGTCGGGGCGGTCGACATGCCCGGCAAGATCCATGCGGCTGACGAAATTCTCGTAGCCCGAGAAGATCACGATCAGCAGCAGGTTGGCGGCGAGGCTGAGGTCGATCAGCGCCAGCGCGCCCATCACCGCATCATCGACGGTGATCACCGGGATCGAGCCCACGAAATGCGCCAGCTCCATCAGGAAGGTGTAGAGCAGGACCATCAGGGCCACGACCAGCCCCAGATACATCGGCGCCATCAGCCAGCGGCTGGCGAAGAGCCCACGTTCGATCCATCGTTCCATCGGTCCTGCACCCCGTTTGTTGCAGCGCAGCAATACGGCAGGATCGGCGGGCGGAAAAGGCGATTCCCTGTGGGAAGGCGGCGGCCAGACGGGGGCGCGCGGCGCGCCCCCGCGGCAGGGGTCAGGCCTGCGCGGCGACCACGATGATCTCGACCTTGTAGTCCGGGGTTGCCAGCTTCGACTCGCCGGTGGCGCGGGCCGGGGTGTGGCCTGCGGGGGCCCAGTCGTCCCAGACGGCATTCATTTCGGCGAAGGTGGCCATATCGGCCAGCCAGATCTGCGCGCTGAGGATGCGGGTCTTGTCCGATCCGGCGGCGGCCAGCAGGCGGTCGATCTCGGACAGCACGGTGCGGGTCTGGTCGGTGACGCTCTCGCCCGGGTTGCCGACCTGGCCGGCGAGGTAGACGAGGCCGTTATGGATCACGGCCTGGCTCATGCGCGGGCCGGATTCGAGGCGGGTAATGTCGGACATGGGACTCTCCTGCGTTGGCGATACGAGGGGGTTCATAGCCCGGGGGCGGGGCCTCGGCCAGATGGTTTTGCCCCCGGCGCCCCCGTCCGGAACCTGCCGCAGGGCAGCGGGGTTGGGCCGGAACCGAACCGAAAGGATGCGACATGACCGATCCGAGCAAGGAAGCCCGCCGCAAGATCCCGCTGGCGCTGATCGCCTGCCTGCTGGCGGCGGCGGTCGCCGTTTATGCCTGTTCGTGGAAGGGCGAGGGCACCGGCGCCCCTGAGGTGGACAGCGAGAGCCTTGCGCCGCCCGATGGCCAGTCCGGGGACGGGGAGCCTACGCGGCCCGCGGTGCAAGATCAGGTGCCGGGCGGGTGAACGAGAGGCGGTCCGGCGCTATGTCGACCCCGGACCGCTGCTGCCGTGTCAGAAGAAGGCAAGTCGCAGGCCCAGGATCACCGCAAGAGTGGCGGCGGCCACAGCGATTTCAAGCTGAAGCCCCGTTGGGGGCCGAGCCGGCCCGTGCGGGGGCATCGGCATGAGGCAGCGAAGGTGCGGAACGGGGATGGAGCGGGTGAAGGGAATCGAACCCTCGTCGTAAGCTTGGGAAGCTTCTGCTCTACCATTGAGCTACACCCGCGACAGGGCTGTAGGTAGTCAAACCGCCCTTGCGCGTCAAGGCATCTTGCGCAGGCTGGCGCTGCCCCGAATGCCGAAGGCCCGCGACCCCTTGCGGGATCGCGGGCCCGGGGCGGGCCGGAATGCTGAGTGGCTGTTCCAGCGGCCGATCCTTGTGGCCCCTCGTGCGGCCGGTGTCAGCGCCGGCGCCTGGTACGGGAGAGACATCCCACCCTGCGCAAGATCCCTGCCACCGACCGCCCCCACCTCGTTGGCGCCATGTGGCGCCCCCGGGCGGTGGAGCTCAGCTGGCGGGCAGCAGCACGGTGTCGATCACATGGATCACGCCGTTCGACTGCATGACATCGGCGATGGTGACGTTGGCGACATTGCCTTGGCCGTCCTCGATCATCACGGCGCTGCCCATGGTGGTGACGGTGAAGTCGCAGCCGCCGACGGTGCTGACGGTGTGCTTGCCGCCATCGGCCTGGACCATGCCCATGATCGCTTCGGCGGTCGCGTTGGCCGCGACGACGTGGCAGGTCAGGATCTTGGTCAGCTGGTCCTTGTTTTCCGGCTTCAGCAGGGTTTCGACGGTGCCGGCGGGCAGCTTTTCAAAGGCGGCGTTGGTGGGCGCGAAGACGGTGAACGGCCCTTCGCCCTGCAGCGTTTCCACCAGGCCCGCGGCCTGCACGGCGGCGACCAGCGTGGTGTGATCGGCCGAGTTCACGGCATTCTCGACGATGTTCTTGTCCGCGAACATCGCGGCGCCGCCGACCATCGGGTTTTCGGCAAAAGCTGGGGCAGCGACCAGGGCAAGGGTGGCAGCCAGGATACGGGTGGAAATCATCAATACGTCCTCCGGGGTGTTGGGCGGAGGTCGTCCCCGCCCTGACCCTTGCAGCTACGGGAGGGGCCGGGGCGGAGTTGCAGCGGGTGCGATCACGAGCCCGTGATCGTCGCCGTCACCAGGATCGGCCCGGTCGGCTGGCCGGTGGGCGAGCCGCCAAGCGGCTCGAGGCTGACGGCCAGAACCGTGCCCGGCGGGACTGCGGTCGGGGCTGCCAACTCGCCCTCGCGCAGCAGGCCAAGCGGGACCGGGGCGCCGCCCTCGGCGATCACCCAGAACTGATAGTCCTGGCCCTCGGGTGCCGGGGGGCCGGCGGTGCGGGTGACATGGATCACGCCAAAGCGCGGCTCGAAGCGGGCGGCGACGCGCAGCTCGGTGCCCTCGGCCACCAGCTCGGCCAGGATGGCATCGGGGATCGGGCGCAGCACCGGCAGCACGGTCAGCACCACGGCGGCGGCGAGGCCGGCGCCAAGGCCAAGCCCGGCGAACAGCGACCAGCGGCCGAGGCGCGAGCGCGGGGCGGGGGCGCCGAAGACCCGCGTCTCGATCCGCGGCCACAGCGTCCGGGGCGGGCGCACCGGGGCGAAGCCGTCATTGAGCGGGGCGAGGCGGAGTTCCCAATCGGCGATGCGGGCGGCAAAGCGGGCATCGCTGCGCGCCCGGGCGGCGGCCGCGGCCCGGGCGATGCGCGGCAGCGTGCCAAGGACGTATTCCGCCGCCAGCCCGTCATCGCCCTCTGGGATCTCCACCTCGCTGGTCATCGCCCGTTCATGCCTCCAGGCAGTCCTTCAGTTTCATCAGGCCCCGCCGCAGCCAGGACCGCATCGTGTTCACCGGCACCGCGAAGCGCGCCGACAGCGCCTCGTAGGACAGCCCGTCGAGATAGGCGCCGCGCACCGCCTGTGCCCGGTCGGGTTCCAGCGTGCCAAAGCACTCGGCAATCCGCCGCGCCTCGCTGCTGGCGATGGCGCTGGCCTCGGGCGAGGGGCCCGGGGCGGCAATGGTCTCCAGCGCCGAGGCATCCTCGGTCCGGGCAGGGCGGGCGCGCAGACGGTCGATGCAGTGATTGCGCGTCACCGCGATCATCCAGGTCATGCCACGGGCACGGCCGGCATCAAAGCGGTGGGCGCGGGTCCAGATCCGCACGAAGACCTCCTGCAGCGCCTCTTCGGCTTCGGCCCTGTTGCCTAACATACGAAGGGCGGTGCCAAAGAGTTTCGCGCTGGTGGCGGAATAGAGCTGGCGGAAGGCCTCGCGGTCGCCCGAGGCCACGCGTGACAGCAGGGGGGCCAGCGGGTCGGGCTCGGCTGCGCCGGCCCCCGATGGGCCCTGCCGGTCGCTGGAGGGCGGCCGCAACTCGCTCATGCGCAGGTCTCCTCGGCCGCGGGGGCGGCTGGGGACAAGGTAGCGGAAGGGCGGGGCAGTGCAAGGGTGCAAGGGTGCGAGGGTGCTCTTCAGTGCCGGAGCCACGGGCGCCCCTCTTGCCCGGAATCAAGGCGCTTTAGCGCCGCCGGGCAGCGCCCGTCCGCCCCCCCCGGGCGGGCGCTCCCAAGCGTCGTGCCTAGAACATCGGTGGAGGAAGGCCGCACCATAAAGGCCTAGAAATTCCGTTGCTCGCCCACCCGGCGGACGGGCGCTGCCCTCTGTCTGCTCAGCCCCGCCTGCGACGGCGGCCTCCCTCGCCGCCGGAGCCGCCGCTGTTGAAGCTGACATCGGGCAGGGTGAGCACGGAGGCCAGTTCCGGGAAGGGGGCGGTCGCGTGCGGGATGGCGTTGGCGGCGACGAAATGCTCCTGGAACCGCGGCTCGATCGCGGTTTCTACCTTGTGGATGCGCTGCACGGTGGCCTCGATGGCGGCGCGGGCGGCCAGCGAGCACAGCGCGATCCGCGCGCCGGTGCCTGCTGCATTTCCGGCAGAGGAGACCCTGTCCAGCGGCGCATCGGGGATCATCCCCAGCACCATCGCGTGTTTGGGGCTGATATGGGCGCCGAAGGCCCCGGCGAGGACGATGCGGTCGACCTTGTCCACCCCGATCTCATCCATCAGCAGCCGCGCCCCGGCATAGAGCGCGGATTTCGCCAGCTGGATGGCGCGGATGTCGCCTTGCGTCACGCTGATGCGCGGCCCGCCCGTGGCGCTGGCATCGTGGAGGAGGTAGGCATGGGTGCGGCCCGTGGGCTCGGCGCGGCTCGTGCCGGTTTGCTCGGCGGAGCCGATGAGGCCGGAGGCGTCCACGATCCCTGCCATGCGCATTTCCGCCACCGCCTCGATGATGCCCGATCCGCAGATGCCGGTGATGCCGGTCTTGGCCGTCGCCTCGGCGAAGCCCGCGTCGGTGGACCACAGGTCGGAGCCGATCACCCGGAAGCGCGGCTCCTTGGTCACCGGGTCGATCTCCACCCGCTCGATGGCGCCGGGGGCGGCGCGCTGGCCGGCGCTGATCTGCGCACCCTCGAAGGCCGGGCCGGTGGGCGAGGAGCAGGCCAGCACCTGCCGCCGGTCGCCCAGAAGGATTTCGGCATTGGTGCCGACGTCCACGATCAGCACCAGATCGTCGGATGTCTCTGGCGCCTCGGCCAAAGCGACGGCGGCGGCATCGGCCCCGACATGGCCGGCGATCAGCGGCAGCAGGTAAACCCGCGCGCCGGGATTCATTGCCGCCAGCCCCAACTCCGCCGCCCCCAGCGTCAGGCTGGACGACGAGGCAAGCGCGAAGGGTGCCTGCCCCAGCTCCACCGGGTCGATCCCCAGCAAGAGGTGGTGCATCACCGGATTGCAGACGACGACGGCCTCGACGATATCGGCGCCGGTCAGGCCCGCCTCCACAGCCAGCGCCGCGGCCAGCGTATCCATCGCCTCGCGCACCACGCGCGTCATCTCCACATCGCCGCCGGGGTTCATCATCGCATAGCTGACGCGGCTCATCAGATCCTCGCCAAAGCGGATCTGCGGGTTCATCACGCCCGAGGATGCCAGCACCCGCCCGTCCGACAGGTCGCACAGATGCGCGGCAATGGTGGTGGAGCCGAGGTCGATGGCGAGGCCGCAGAGCGGCGCCTCGCGGAAGCCGGGCCACACATCCACGATGCAGGCGGAGCCATCGGCGCCGCGGTTCACGGCGACGGTCACCTTCCACTCGCCCTTGCGCAAAACGGGTTGCAGCTTGCGCAGGATGTTCAGGTCGGCGGAGAGGCCGGTCACTTGCCATTGCTCCGCCAGCGCGGCGCAGAGGCGCTGGAAGTCGCCGGTGGGCTCGTCCATGCTCGGTTCCGCCACCTCGACGAAATAGCTGCGGGTGGCGGGGTCCATCACCATCACCCGGTCCGAGGCGGATTTGCGGATCACCTGCCGGTGCAGCTGGCTTTCGGGCGGCACGTCGATGACCACATCGCTTTGGATATGCGCCTGACAGCCGAGGCGGCGGCCGTCGATCAGGCCGCGCTTCTGCCTGTAGCGTTCTTCGACCGCGTTCCAACCGCTCAGCGCATCTTCCGCGACGGTGAGCCCGTGTTTCGGGAAAGCGCCGACGCCCGGGGTGATCTGGCATTTGGAGCAGATGCCGCGCCCGCCGCAGACCGAATCGAGATCCACCCCCAGCTGCCGGGCGGCAGCGAGCACCGTCGTGCCGGGGGCAAAGCGTCCGCGCTTGCCCGAGGGGGTGAAGATCACAAGCGCGTCGGAGGTCTCGGTCATTGCGTCTCTCTGCTGGCTGCCGCTGGCCTGTTCTATGCGCGACGCAGCGGCGCGCCATGCCTGTTCGCGGCAGGCGAAGGGCGGGTTGCGGCAACGGTGTGCCTCAGGCGGGGCGGAAGTGCTTGGAGAGCTTCAGCCCTTGCCCCTGATAGTTCGACGCGAGGTCGGCCCCGTAGAGGCGTTCCGGAACCGAGGCCATGCGCTCATAGACCAGCCGCCCGACCACCTGCCCATGTTCGAGCACGAAGGGCGCCTCGTGGCATCGTACCTCCAGCACGCCGCGGCTGCCAACGCCGCCCGCGGCGGCATGGCCGAAGCCGGGGTCGAAGAAGCCGGCGTAATGCACGCGGAATTCGCCGACCATCGCAAGGTAGGGCGCCATTTCGGCGGCGCAGGCGGGGGGGATCGTCACCGCTTCGCGGCTCACCAGAATGTAGAAGGCGCCGGGGTCGAGGATGATGCTGCCATCGTCGGTGCGCACCTCCTCCCAGAAGTCGCGGGGGGTGTAATGGCCGATGCGGTCGAGGTCGATCACCCCGGTATGCGGCTTGGCGCGGTAGCCGACGAGGTCGGTGCCCTCAGGTCGCAGATCGACCGAGAAGCCGAGGCCTTCGGAGATCACCGCCGTGCCGCTGACCAGGGGATCGGCGGCATGTAGGGCGCGCAGCTCGGCGTCGGTCAGCACGGCCTGCCCGGCGCGGAAGCGGATCTGGTTCAGCCGCATTCCGGGGCGGACCAGCACGGAGAACGACCGCGGGCAGATCTCGGCATAAAGCGGGCCGGTATAGCCTGCGGGAATACGGTCGAACTCCACCCCGCCATCGGTGATGACGCGGGTCAGAAGGTCGAGGCGGCCGGTGGAGCTCTTGGCATTGGCGACGGCGGTGATGCCTTGCGGCAGCGCCAGCCGCTCCATCAGCGGCACGACATAGACGCAGCCCTTTTCCAGAACAGCGCCTGCGGAAAGGTCCATGCGGTGCATTTCAAATTCGGCGATGCGGTCGGCTACCGGGCGATCTTTCCCCGCCAGAAACGACGCGCGGACGCGGTAGGCGGTGCGCCCAAGGCGCAGGTCGAGGCTGGCGGGTTGCAGCTGCGCCGGGATCACGGCCGGGTCTGCCGCGATGGCGCCCTGATCGATCAGCGCCTGCAGCGCGGTATCAGGAAGCACTCCGGTTGCGGTCATCACTGCCCCCCTGCAGATGCACGAACGCCCGCCCCCATGCGGGAACGGGCGTTTCGATGTTGGTCGGGCCGGTGAGATTCGAACTCACGACCTTCCGCCCCCCAGACGGACGCGCTAACCAGGCTGCGCCACGGCCCGACGGCGGTGATATAGTGCGAGGCTTGGGGCGGGCGCAAGCGGCAAATCGCGGCGGGGTCACGGGAAATGTCGGCGGGGCCTTGGGCCTGTCCCATGGTTGGGGCTCAGCGGCCCCGGGCGGCACAATCGCGCCGGGCGCGGATGGCCTCCAGCCGGGCGTGGAGCGTGGCCAGAGCCTTGGCATGGGGTGCGAGGCGGGCAGGGTCCGCGGCGCGCAGGAGGGCAGCCAGGGGGCGCTCTGCCGGGGGCTCGTCGCCCGGATGCGCGGCCTCGGGCTCCGGGGCAGGCGGGGCCGGGCGCGGATGCTCGGGCGCGTCCATCAGCGAGAAGAGGCCCGGCGGATCGCCCGCTGCCCGGCGCCGCATCAGGACGCGGGGGCGGGCGGGCTCGTCGAGGGCAGCGTCCGAGGGGGCCTCGGGGGGCTGCGCCTCGGTTGAGGCATGCGGGGCGGCGTCCTCGGGTGTCACGTCGGCAGTCAGGGCAGGGGCGGGCACGACCCCCAGCTCCGCTGCGTCCTCATCCGCGGAGGGCTGTGCGCCCGTCGCTGGCCCGGCGTGCAGGGCGGTGTCCGCCTCTGCAAACGCCTCTGCCCCTTCAGGCGCGCGGGCCACATCGGCCTGGGTGGCCGGGATGTGTTCCTCGGCGCCCGCCACCGTCTCGGCCACAGCCGCCCCCTCCGCCGCGGTCACCACCGGCTCCGCCGGGGCCGCCACCGACTTCACCCCGTGGTCGCGCAGCATCTTCTGCACGCCGCGGATGGCCAATCCGTCATCGTGCAGCAGCTTGCGGATGCCGGCCAGCAGCGCCACGTCGGCGGGGCGGTAATAGCGGCGCCCGCCCGCGCGCTTGACCGGGCGCACCTGCGGGAAGCGGCTTTCCCAGAAGCGCAGCACATGGGCCGGGGTTTCCAGCAGCTCGGCGACTTCGCTGATCGTGCGGAAGGCGGTCACGGATTTCGGGGCCGCGGACCTGTCAGTCGCGGCGCCGCCCTGGGCGGGAACCACCCCAGGTTGCGCTGTGTCGGCGGAGTTTCCCATCACGCCCCCTTCGTGGCCCGGTCGGGGCCGGTCAGTTGCTACGGTTGCCCGCCGCCACGCGATCCTTCATCAGATGCGAGGGCCGGAAGGTCAGCACCCGGCGCGGGCTGATCGGCACTTCATCCCCGGTCTTGGGGTTGCGCCCGACCCGGGCCGCCTTGTCGCGCACCGAGAAGGTGCCGAAGGACGAGATCTTCACCTGCTCGCCCCGTGCCAGCGCATCGGACATGTGCTGCAGCACCGATTCCACCAGTTGCGCGGATTCGTTGCGCGACAGGCCCACCTCGCGGAAGACGGCCTCGCTCAGATCCATGCGCGTCAGTGTCTTCTCACCCATGCCGGTCCCTCCGATATTTTGCGGCAAGGATGAGGGCGATGGATTTCCGAGTCAATATCAATGACTTGGGGCAGGGTCTTCAACCTGCCCCGAACCAGGCCCGCAAGGGGTGGCATCGGTGCAGGAACGGGCGCGGACCGGCGGGGTTTCGCCGGTGGGCAGAAAGGGGGGCCGTCTGCCCCCCTCTTGGCGCGTTCCGCGCCCATTCACCCCCCGAGGATATTTGGAAAAGGCAAAGGGGAAGGCGCTGCTGTGCTTTGCCTTTCTCAAATATCCTGCTGGGGGAGCCCGAAGGGCGTGGGGGGCGCAAAGCCCCCCTTGCGCCGAATGCGGCCGCGCTACCAGCGCAGGACGACAGAGCCCCAGGCAAGGCCGCCGCCGATGGCCTCGGTCACGATCAGGTCCCCCTCATGGATCTGCCCGCGCTGCTTGCCGACCGACAGCGCCAAGGGAATCGAGGCGGCCGAGGTGTTGCCGTGGTCCTGCACGGTGACCACCACCCGCTCCATCGGCACCTGCATCCGCTGCGCGGTGGCGCTGATGATGCGCAGGTTGGCCTGATGCGGAACGATCCAGTCGACATCGCCCGAGGTCAGACCGGCCTTGTCGAGCGCGGTATGGGCGGTCGCCGCCAGTTTCTCGACGGCATGGCGGAAGACGGCATTGCCCTGCATCCTGAGGTGCCCGGCGGTGCCGGTGCTGGACACGCCGCCATCGACATGCAGCAGGTCCTTGTAGCGCCCGTCGCTGTTGAGGTCCGAGGACAGGATGCCGCGGTCGGCGGAGGTGCCCATTCCTTGCTCGGCCTCCAGTATCAGGGCGCCGGCGCCGTCGCCGAACAGCACGCAAGTGCCGCGGTCGTCCCAGTCCATGATCCGGCTGAAGGTCTCGGCGCCGATGACCAGCACGCATCTGGCCTGGCCCGACAGGATCATGCCATTGGCATTGGCCATGGCGAAGACGAAGCCGGCGCAGACCGCCTGCACGTCGAAGGCAAAGCCGCGGGTAATGCCGAGCCCGGCCTGCACCATCGTCGCCACGGAGGGGAAGGTGTAGTCGGGGGTGGAGGTCGCCAGCACGATGGCGTCGATGCGGTCCGCGTCCATCCCGGCATCGGCCAGGGCCGCCTGTGCGGCGCGGATCGCGAGGTCCGAGGTCAGCTGGCCCTCGGCCGCGATATGCCGCCGCTCGATCCCGGTGCGGCTGCGGATCCATTCGTCCGAGGTGTCCAGCCGCTGTTCGAACTCGGCGTTGGGCATGATGCGGTCGGGCAGATAATGCCCGACGCCCCGGACCACGGCGCGCGTCAGTGTCATTCGGTTGTTCCGTTCAAGATGCTTCCCCCGGCACAGCGGCAGCGCCGCCCTGCGCGCCGGCATCCTGCCGCGCCTGCCCGGCAGAGGCAACCCGCGCCGCAAGCCGGTGCTGGAAGCCCGACTGGGCCAGCAGGAAGGCCAGCTTGATCGCCGCCGAGACGCCAAGCGCATCGGCAGAGCCATGAGATTTGACCACGGTGCCGTTGAGGCCGAGGAAGACGCCGCCATTCACGCGGCGGGGATCTATGCGCTTTTGCAAGCGCTTGAGCGAGGTCAGCGCCAGCAGCGCCGCGATCTTCGACAGGAAGGTGGCGTTGAACGCCTCCTTCAGGAAATCCGAGATCAGCTTGGCGGTGCCCTCGCCGGTTTTCAGCGCGATATTGCCGGTGAAGCCATCGGTCACGATGACGTCAACCCGGTCCCCCGGCAGGTCGCCGCCCTCGACGAAGCCGACGAAATCGAAGGACCCGGCCTCGGTCGCCGCGGCGATCAGGTCATGGGCCAGCTTCAGTTCAGCCCGGCCCTTGTGCTCTTCGGTGCCGACATTCAGCAGCCCGACGCGGGGGCGCGCCAGCCCGAGGCCGTTGCGGGCATAGGAGGCGCCCATCAGCGCGTATTGCAGCAGGTCCTCGGCATCGGCCTTGATGTCGGCGCCCACGTCCAGCATCACGTTGAAGCCCTGGGGATTGCGCGAGGGCCAGAGGCAGGCGATGGCGGGGCGGTTGACGCCGGGCAGCTTGCGCAGGCGGATCATCGACAGCGCCATCAGCGCGCCGGTATTGCCGCAGGACACCGCCACCGTCGCCTCGCCGCGCTTGACGCTTTCGACGGTGGACCACATCGAGGTGCCCTCGCCATGGCGCATGACCTGGCTGGGCTTGTCGGTCATCTTCACCACGCCTTCGGCATGGCGAATCTCGCAGCGGGGCAGCAGGTCGCGGTGGCGGGCCAGAAGCTTGCTCAGCTCCGGCTCCGGCCCATGCACGATGAAGGCGATGTCGGGGTTCTTCTCGGCCGAACGCACGATGCCGGCGACCACGGCGGCAGCGCCGCGGTCCCCGCCCATGGCATCGACAGAGATCACGATCCGGCCGGGCACGCGCCCGGATGCGGGCCCGCTGGCGGAGCCTGCCAAGGCTTCGGCAGGGCGGAGGCTGGTCGTTCCGGTGGGTTGCGACATCATCCGCGGCCAGCGCGCCAAAGGACCGGCTTACGCCGCGTCTTCGTCCAGGTCGACCTCGGCAGCCTGCGCCACGACTTCGCGGCTGTCATAGGTGCCGCAGGAGGCGCAAACGTGGTGCGGGCGCTTCAGCTCGCCGCAGCTGGGGCATTCGGCGGGGTTCGCGGCGACCAGGGCATCGTGGGCGCGGCGCATGTTGCGGCGGGACCGCGTGACTTTGTTCTGGGGGACAGCCATATCTCGACCTCGGGTTCGAGGGGGCAAGCCCCCGTGTGTCTGTGGGGGCAAGCCCCCGTTCTGCTTGGGTTTCGCACCGTCATGCCAACTGGCACGGGGGGTGAACCCGTTTCGTGAATGAGGCCGGGAACATACTCGGATTCCCTGCCTGCGCAAGTCTTTTCTGGACGCCTTCTAACCTGCGGTGGAGGGGGAGGTCCAGCCCTTGCGGGCCAGGGATGTGTCACCTTTTTTTGCGGCCATGGAGAACAGTCAGAGGGCAGCGCCTGTCCGCCGGGTGGGCGAGCAACGGCGGTTCTGGGCGCTTTATGGTGCGGCCTACCTCCACCGTCGTTCTGCGCGGAACGGTTGGGAGCGCCCGCCCGAGGGGGCGGACGGGCGCTGCCCGGCGGCGCTGAAGCGCCTTGATTCCGGGCAAGGGAAGCAAGGCTTACTCGTCTTCCTTCTTCCCGCCCTCGCCGCGCTGCTTCAGCAGATCCGCCAGCCCGGCAAAGGGCCGCAGCTTCTCCTCCACGATCGGCTCTGCCCCCGGCGGGGTGCCCTGCACCGCGCCGAGTTCCGCCCCCGGCGCGCGCGGGTAGAGCGGCAGCGCCAGCGCCAGCGCCTCGGCCATCACCGCGCCCGCGTCGATCACCTGCGGCAGCGGCTCGACCGTGTCATCTTCGGACATCTCGACCTCATCGGCCTCGATCTGCGGCATGTCGGCGAGGTAGCGGCGCGTCACCTCCTCGTCGATCCGGGTCTGCACCGGGGCCAGCGTGACGATGCAGGCCTGCACCACGCTGGCGCCGAGCCTGGCGGTCAGCTCCCAGTCATGGCGGCCCTTGGGTACCAGCTCGCCCTTGAAGGTCAGCTTGCGGACCTCCAGCAGGCCCAGATCCGCCGCCAGCGCCGCCATCGCCGCCTCGTCCAGCGCCAGCGAGAAGCGGGTGGGCTTGCGCGAGGCCAGTTCCGCCACGCGGAAGGCATGCGACCACGGCATATTTGCCGGCGGGGTCATCGGGGATCGGTCTTGCATCGTCAGGTCTCCTCATCAGTCTGTGGCTGCCATGCCGCACCCCGCGAGCGGGGGGCCAAGGTGCCCCGGGATCGCGGGACGGCTTGAAGACAGGGCCATCCTTGTTGTAAGCCGCTTAGGAGGCAAGTGCCGGCATGGCAAGGGCCGGTCCCATTGCAGCGCGCAAGCCTGTGACGGGATCGGGCGGGGTCGCGCCGGAGAGTTGCCGCGAACGGGCCGGGAAACGGGCCGCGAACGGGGCCGAAAGGCGAGGGGCAGGAGCGACATGGTCGGTATCGGACGGATCGTCAGGCAGATTGCGCGCAATCTGTGGCTCGTGCTTGCGATTGGCGGGCTTGCCGCCTGCCAGCCGATCTATCGCAGCCACGGCTATGTGCCCTCGGACAGCGATCTTGCCATGCTGGTGGTGGGGCAGGACACCCGCGACACGGTGGGCGATTTCGTCGGCCGCCCGTCTTCGGCCGGGGTGCTGGAGGATGGCGGCTGGTATTATGTCGGCAGCCGCTGGCGCGAGGTCGGCTGGAAAAAGCCCGAAGAGATCAGCCGCGAGGTCGTCGCCATCAGCTTCGACGAAGGCGGCGTGGTCCAGAATATCGAGCGCTTCGGGTTGCAGGAGGGCCGCGTCGTCACCCTCTCGCGCCGTGTCACCGACAGCAACATCAAGGGCGTGACCTTCCTTGGCCAGCTTCTGGGCAGCATCGGCAACGTGAACGCGGGCCAGTTCCTCGACTGATCCCGCGTCCGGTCGTCGCCCGGGCCTCAGCTTTCCTGTTCGAAATCCAGCGCCACGCCGTTGATGCAGTAGCGCAGGCCGCCCGCCTCGGGCGGGCCATCGGGGAACACATGCCCCAGATGCGCGCCGCAGCTGGAACAGGTCACCTCCACCCGGCGCATCCCGTGGCTGGTATCGACATGCTCCTCGACCGCCTCCCCCTTCAGGGGCGCGGTGAAGGAGGGCCAGCCGCAGCCCGAATCAAACTTGGTGTCCTTGGTGAACAGCGGCTCGCCGCAGCAGGTGCACAGGAAGGTGCCGGGGCCGGGGGCAAAGCCCGGATGGCTGAACGGACGCTCGGTCCCGGCCTGCCGGGTGACGCGATAGGCGCTCTCGGACAGCTGCTCGCGCCATTCTGCATCGGATTTCTGGATTTTGGGTGCCATGGACTGCCTTTCTTCGCGCGGGGTGTTCAGATGGTGTATATGGGGTTTCGAGGGCAGTTCCCACAGGCCGGGGCCCTGCCGCGCCAGAAGCTGTGATGGCCGCAGTCGTGAAGGACACACCGGATGTTGTCGCTGCGCCGGGGCCGGTACGAGGCCCGCTTTGCCCAAACCCCCGAGGATCTGGCGCGCGCGCAAGGCTTGCGCTGGCTGGCCTTCGTCGCCAATCGCGGGCTGGCGGGCGAGGCACCGACGGGCCGCGATGCCGATGCCTTCGACGAGATCTGCCGGCATGTGCTGGTCGAGGAGGTCCGCACCGGCACGCTGGTCTGCTGCTTCCGGCTGCTGCCGCTGGCGCGGGGCGACGAGATCGGCCGCAGCTATTCGGCGCAGTTCTACGAGCTGTCGGCGCTGCGCGCCTTCGATGGCCCGATGGTGGAAATGGGCCGCTTCTGCATCCACCCCGCCTGGCACGACCCCGACATCCTGCGCGTCGCCTGGGGTGCGATGACCCGCCATGTCGATGAGGAGGGGGTGGAGATGCTGTTCGGATGCTCCTCCTTCCTGGGCGCCGAGACCGAGGCGCATCTCGATGCGCTGACCATGCTGGCCGTGCGCCACCTTGCGCCCAAGCGCTGGCTGCCGCGGGTGAAGGCGCCCAACGTCTTCCGCTTCGCACAGCGCCTGCGCCGCCGCAAACCCGATGCCAGGCGGGCGATGCTGGGGATGCCGCCCTTGCTGCGCACCTATCTGATGATGGGCGGCTGGGTCAGCGATCATGCCGTGGTGGACCGCGACCTCAACACGCTGCATGTCTTCACCGGGTTGGAGATCCGGGCGATCCCGCCCGCCCGCGCCCGGCTTCTGCGGGGCGTGGCGGGGTAGGGTTTGCCCCGTGCCGTTATTCCCAAGGTGCGGGCCCGTCGGCCAGCACCTGACCGAATACGTTCTCCCGGTGCCATTTCAGATTGCCCGGATGCGGCGCGTCGCGCGGATCGCGCGGCGCCAGCAGCTTGCCGCCGGGTGAGAGCAGGCGGCTGACCACATCCCCCGGCACCTTGTTGTGCGACACCAGGATGGTCCGGCAATCCTCGGCCACCGAGATCAGGCCGCGGTCGAACATCCAGTGCAATGTCCCCGACAATGCCAGCCCGTTGCGGGTGGAATCGCTGCCCAGGCTTTCAACGGGCCGGATATGCGCCGCCTGAACCTCCGGCCGGCCGCCGCCGTTGCGCAGGCGCAGCCCGGACAGCGCGCAGCGATAGTCATAGGCGGCGCGCACCTTGCGCCGGAAGGCGACGTCGCGATAGGGGCGGCGGGTCAGCCGCTCCAGCACCGGCCGTTCGAAGATCGCCGCCTCCTCGGCCAATCCACCGGCGGGCGCGCCATAGCGGGTGGCCTCGATCCGCTCCAGATCTTGCGGCAGCCCCAGATCGACGATCCGGGCAAAGTCGGTCTCCGGCAGCCGCCGCACGGCAAGCTGCACCGCGCCGCCCTTCTTCGGCGACCCGTCCGCCTCGGTCAGCGCCCCCTCCAGCGGCCGCCCCTCGAGCAGCCGCGGCACCTCGCGGTCGAAGGGCAGGAAACTGCCCGGTTCGATCAGCGCAAGGAAGCGGCCTTCGGCGCCGGGCTTGGGAATCACCCGCGCAATCCGGGCAACCGCGAAATAGCCGCGGGGCCCGGCCTTGACCGGCTCGTAGTAAATGACCCAGTCGCCAACGGCCTCGGTGACGGCCTTCAGATAGCTGCGCGGGAAATCATAGACGGCGTCGGGCTCGTCGTCATAGATCGACCCCGCCTTGTGCATCAGAACCAGCTTTGCCATCCGCCCGCCTTTGCCTTTTCCAAATATCCCGGGGGAGCCCGCAGGGCGGGGGCAGCGCCCCCTCTTGCGCCCTCAGCCAGAGCAGCTTGCCCCGCCAAGCACGCAGAACTTCGCGCAATGCGGATGGTTGAGCGCCACCGGCCGCGCCGCCCCTGCCAGAGTGGGCCCAAGGTCGAATTCCGGCTCGTAGGGCAGCAGAGTGCAGGCGGTGACGGTGGCGGCCGCGGAGCCGCGGCGGCGGACGACCATGCGCGAGGAGGCGCACATCACGCTGTCGGGGCGCTTGTGCAGGATGCCCCAGCAGGCGGTGGTGATTTCCGGCACTTCGGCGGCGGCGTCCATCTCGGGGAAGATCACCAGCTCCGCGGGGTCATAGGCGCGGACCGGGTAGCCGCGCGCGGCGAAGAGGGCGGCGAAGCCCGCCCGCAGCTCTGCCTCCGGCTCTCCCCACAGTTGCCGCCCGGCGACCGACAGCGCAAAACCCTCTGCCGCCAGCCAGTCCATCCCGGCCAGCGAACGGGCAAAGCTGCCGGCCCCGCGTTCCTCGTCATGCCGCGCGGCGTCGAAATGGTCGAGCGAGATGCGCAGGGTCATCTGGCCGGGATAGGCGCGCTGCAGCTCCAGCAGCGCCGCCTTCTCGCTGGGGCGCTGCATCGGCATCATGGCGTTGGTCAGGATCAGCACCCGCAGCCCGCGGGCCAGCGCCGCCCGCGCCATGGCGGGCATCTCGGGGTTCAGGAACGGCTCGCCGCCGGTGAAGCCGGCCTCCTGCAGCGGCCAGCCAAGGTCCGCCGCCTCGTCCAGAAACCGCTCCACCTCGGCCGTGGTCAGATAGGCCAGCCGGTCATTGGCGGGCGAGCTTTCGATGTAGCAATGGCTGCAGGCGATGTTGCACAGCGTGCCGGTGTTGAACCACAGCGTCTCGGCCCGGGTCAGCGCCACGGTCGCGCGCGGCTCTCCGCCCGCTGTCACGGCGGGGTCGCGGAACTTGCCGATATTGGCTGCGGGGCGCGCGGCGAGGTCCATCGCTGTCTCCTGTGCTGTAGGGGTCTCAGGGTAACCCGGCACAGATACGGCGGAAACCCGCAATCGGATTGCTGCGCCGCGGTAGGCGCGGCGGCCAAGCGATGCTAGACTTGGGAAACGCGGCCCGATAGAAGGGCCCCGTTAGCGCTATCAGGGCGGCAGGCCCGGGCCGCAACTCGGCTTCGCAAGGCAGGCACAGGCAGGGCAGCATGGTTTCTCGCGTCATTCCGGTCGATCCCTTCGACCTCGTCCTGTTCGGGGCCACGGGCGATCTTGCCCGGCGCAAGATCCTGCCGGGCCTCTACCGCCGCTTTCATGACGGGCAGATGCCCGAGGAGGCGCGGATCATCGGTGCCGCCCGGTCGGAGCTGGACGATGACGGCTTCCGCAAGCTGGTGGCCGAGGCGATTGACGAGTTCGTCGCCGCGCCGCGCCGCGATCCGAAGATGATCGAGGCCTTCCTGCAACGGCTCAGCTACGTGCCCGTCGATGCCCGCGGCACCGATGGCTGGCAGCAGCTGGCAGGGGCGATGCAGCCGGGCCGGATCCGCGCCTTCTACCTGTCGGTCGCCCCCGCCCTCTTCGGCGATCTGGCCGAACGCCTGCACAAGCACGGCATCGCCGATGACACCAGCCGCATCGTGCTGGAAAAGCCCTTCGGCCGCGACCTAGCCTCGGCGCGGGCGCTGAACGCCACGTTGGCGGCGCATTTCCAGGAAAGCCAGATCTACCGGATCGACCATTATTTGGGAAAGGAGACCGTGCAGAACCTGATGGCGGTGCGCTTCGCCAATATCCTGTTCGAGCCGCTGTGGAATTCGCAATACGTCGATCACGTCCAGATCACCGTGGCCGAGACCGTCGGCGTCGGTGGGCGCGGCAGCTATTATGACAAGTCGGGCGCGATGCGCGACATGGTGCAGAACCACCTGATGCAGCTTCTGTGCCTGATCGCGATGGAGCCGCCCTACCACTTCGACCCCGACGCGGTGCGCGACGAAAAGCTGAAGGTGATCCGCGCGCTGGACCCGATCCGCCCCGACGATCTGGTGCGCGGCCAGTACCGCGCCCATCAGGGCGAGCCGGGCTATCTGGAAGACAGCGGAAACCCCGCCAGCCGTACCGAAAGCTACATCGCGCTGCGCGTGCATGTGGCGAACTGGCGCTGGAAAGGCACGCCCTTCTACCTGCGCACCGGCAAGCGGCTGCGCGCCCGGGCCTCGGAAATCGCCATCACCTTCAAGGAGCCGCCGCATTCGATCTTCGACGAGGCGGGGGGGGATTGGCGCGAGAACCAGCTGGTGATCCGCCTGCAACCCAATGAGGGCATGAACCTCAAGGTGATGATCAAGGAGCCGGGCCCCGGGGGCATGCGCCTGGTGCAGGTGCCGCTGGACATGAGCTTTGCCGACGCGCTTGGCGAGAATGGCGCCGATATCCCCGATGCCTATGAACGGCTGATCATGGATGTGATCCGCGGCAACCAGACCCTGTTCATGCGCGGCGACGAGGTGGAGGCCGCCTGGGCCTGGACCGACCCGATCATCGCGGGCTGGGAGGCGCGGGGCGACAAGCCGCAAGGCTATGACCCGGGCTCCTCCGGGCCCGAAGACGCGCTGATGCTGCTGCACCGCGACAGCCGGCGCTGGAGGGAGATCAAGGAATGAAATTCGTCGAATACCCCGACCGCGAGGCGATGTTCATGGGGCTGGCCGACCGGCTGTCCTCGGAACTCGGCGAGACTTTGCGCATGGAAGAGGGGGCGACGCTCTGCGTGCCGGGCGGCAGCACGCCGGGGCCGGTCTTCGACCTCATGTCGGCCTCGCGGCTGGACTGGGACCGGGTGACGGTGCTGCTGAACGACGAACGCTGGGTGCCGGAAAGCTCCGACCGCTCCAATGCCGGGCTGCTGCGCCGGCGGCTGCTGGTGGAGCGGGCGGCGGCGGCGCACTATCTGCCGCTTTATGCGCCGAATGCGACGCCGGAAGAGGCGATCCCCGATCTGGCCGCGGCCATCGAGCCGCATCTGCCGATTTCCGTGCTGCTGCTGGGGATGGGCGCCGACCGCCATATCGCCGGCCTGTTCCCGGGCGCCGACCGGCTGGCCGAGGCTCTGGCCCCCGATGCGCCGATCCTGCTGCCGATGCGGGCCGAGGCGGCGGGCGAGCCGCGGGTGACGCTGTCGGCAAGGGTGCTTGCGGGCGCCATGCGCATCCATATCCTCATCACCGGAGACGAGAAGCGCGCGGCGCTTGATTCTGCGCGCAGCTTGCCGCCCGAGGAAGCGCCCGTGCGGGCGGTCCTTGCCAACGCAACGGTTCACTGGGCCGCCTGACATCTGCCAATCGGAGAGATCATGACCATCTGGGACGAGCTGAAACGCCACCAGGAGGCAGTGAAGGATCGCGCGATCCTGTCGCTGTTCGACGATGCCCGCGCCGCGGAATTCTCCGCCTGCACCGCGTCGGAGGGCGGCGAGATGCTGCTGGATTTCTCCAAGACCAATATCGACGCCGAAGGGCTGGCGCTGCTGCTGTCGCTGGCCAAGGCGGCCGGTGTCGAGGCCCGGCGCGAGGCGATGTTCGCCGGCGCGAAAATCAACGAGACCGAGGGGCGCGCGGTGCTGCACACGGCGCTGCGCAACCTGGCCGGCCGCGTGATGGTGGACGGGCAGGACGTGATGCCGGCCCTGCGCGCCACCCATGCGCGGATGCAGGCCTTTGCCCGCGACGTGCGGGAGGGCCGCTTAACCGGGCAGGGCGGGGCCATCACCGATGTGGTGAATATCGGCATCGGCGGGTCGGATCTTGGCCCGGTGATGGCGACGCTGGCGCTGGCGCCCTACCATGACGGACCGGCCGTGCATTACGTGTCGAACGTCGATGGTGCGCATATCCATGACGTACTGAAGCGGCTGGACCCCGAGACCACGCTGGTCATCATTGCGTCGAAGACCTTCACCACCATCGAGACGATGACCAATGCCGAAACCGCCCGCCGCTGGATGGCGGAAAAGGTGACCGATCCCGCCGCGCAATTCGCCGCCGTCTCCACCGCCGCCGACAAGACCGCGGCCTTCGGCATCGCGCCAGGCCGGGTGCTCGGCTTCGAGGATTGGGTCGGCGGGCGCTATTCGATGTGGGGGCCGATTGGCCTCGCCGTGATGCTGGCCGTGGGGCCCGAGGCGTTCGACGCCTTCCTGGCGGGCGGCGCCGACATGGACGCGCATTTCCGCAAGGCCCCGCTGGCGCAGAACCTGCCGGTGCTGCTGGCGCTGGTCGGCATCTGGCACGCGCAGGTCTGCGGCTACACCACCCGCGCGGTGCTGCCCTATGACCAGCGCCTGTCGCGCCTGCCGGCCTATCTGCAGCAGCTCGAGATGGAATCGAACGGCAAGCGCGTGGCGATGGACGGGTCGGACCTGACCATCGACTCCGGCCCCGTGGTCTGGGGCGAGCCCGGCACCAACGGCCAGCACGCCTTCTACCAGCTGATCCACCAGGGCACCCGTGTAGTCCCGTGCGAGTTCCTGCTGGCCGCCCAAGGCCACGAGCCCGACCTCGCCCACCAGCACCGCCTGCTGATCGCCAACTGCCTCGCGCAATCCGAGGCGCTGCTCCGCGGCCGCTCGCTGGAGACGGCGCGCGAGATGATGGCGAAGAAGGGCCTGACCGGTGCCGAGCAGGACCGGCAGGCGCGCCACCGGGTGTTCCCCGGCAACCGCCCCTCGACCACGCTCGCCTACCCGAAGCTGACGCCCTTCGTGCTGGGGCAGATCATCGCGCTCTATGAACACCGGGTCTTCGTCGAGGGCGTGATCCTCGGCATCAACTCCTATGACCAATGGGGGGTAGAGCTGGGCAAGGAACTGGCGCTGGCACTGCAGCCGGTGCTGGAGGGGCAGGCGGATGGCGCGGGCAAGGACGGCTCGACCCGGATGCTGGTGGACTATATGCGCCGTTGAAAAAGGGAGGGGGCGCTGCCCCCTCTTGCGCCCTTGGCGCAATTCACCCCCGGGATATTTCCGCCAGCAAGAAGGGCAAGTCGCCCTGCTTTGCCTTTTCCAAATATCCTCGGGGGGCGCGGGGGGCAGAAGGCCCCCCCGCTCATTCGCTTGGGACGGGGGCAGACGGCCCCCCGGCTTTGGTCAGCGAGGCAGGGCGGCGGCCTCGCGGGCCAGCGCTTCTACCTTGTCCCAGTCGCCCGCCAGCAGCGCCGCCTTGGGCGCGACCCAGCTGCCGCCGGCGCAGAGCACGTTCGGCAGGCTGAGGTAATCCGTGGCATTGGCCAGGCTGACACCGCCGGTGGGACAGAAGCTGACCTGCGGGATCGGGGCGCCGATGGCCTTCAGCGCCGGGGCACCGCCCGAGGCTTCGGCGGGGAAGAATTTCTGCACGGTGAAGCCGCGTTCCAGCAGCGCCATCACCTCGGTCGCGGTCGCGGCCCCGGGCAGCAGCGGCAGGCCTTCATCCTCGCAAGCCGCAATCAGCCGCTCGGTCGCCCCGGGCGAGACTCCGAACTGCGCGCCGGCGGCCTTGGCGGCGCGGACATCGGCGGGGGTCAGCAGGGTGCCGGCGCCGACCACGCCGCCCGGCACCTCGGCCATGGCGCGGATCGCGTCCAGCGCCTGCGGAGTGCGCAGCGTCACCTCCAGCACCGGCAGGCCGCCGGCGATCAGGGCGCGGGCCAGTGGCACGGCATGGGCCAGATCGTCGATCACCAGCACCGGGATCACCGGCGCCAGCAGGCAGATCTCGCGGGCGCGGGTGCTGCGGTCGGGGGCGTGGCTGTCGGAAGAGGTCATGGTCGGTTCCTTGGGTCTGTCGTTGGTGGCACGATAGCGGCAGCGGCCGGTCTACACCACCACCGCGGCGCCGTCGGTGGCGGCGCCGACATTGCGGCGGAAGGCCTCGAACAGCTCGCGCCCGATGCCGCTGCGGTTGGCGGAAAGGTCGGGGGTGGCGACGGGGCGGGCATCCAGATCGACGCCGATCACCGAGATCGTGCCCGCCACCGCATCGACGCGCACGACATCGCCGTCCTGCAGCCGGGCGAGCGGGCCGCCCGCTGCCGCCTCGGGCGAGACATGGATGGCCGAGGGCACCTTGCCGCTGGCCCCCGACATGCGCCCGTCGGTGACCAGCGCCACCCGCAGACCGCGGTCCTGCAGCACCGCGAGCACCGGGGTCAGCGAGTGCAGTTCCGGCATCCCGTTCGCCTGCGGGCCCTGGAAGCGCACCACGACCACGGTGTCGGAAGTGAACTCGCCGGCGCGGAAGGCGGCCTTGACCTGTTCCTGATCCTCGAAGATCCGGGCCGGGGCCTCGATCACATGGCGCTCGGGCGCGACGGCAGAAGCCTTCATCACTCCGCGGCCGAGATTGCCGGCCAGCTGCTTCAGCCCGCCGGTCGGCTGGAAGGCGGTGGAGACGGGCCGCAGGATCCTGTCGTTGAGGGTGGCGGCGGGGCCGTCTTCCCAGACCAGCGCGCCGTCCTTCAGCTTCGGTTCTGCGGCATAGCGGGCGAGGCCGTCGCCAGCGATGGTGACCACGTCATCGTGCAGCAGGCCCGCGTTCAGCAGCTCGCCGATCATGAAGCCAAGCCCGCCCGCGGCGTGGAAGTGGTTCACGTCGGCAAGGCCATTCGGATAGACCTTGGCCATCAGCGGCACCACGTCCGACACCGCCGCGAAATCCTCGAGATCAAGGATGATCCCCGCCGCCCGCGCCATCGCCGGCAGGTGCAGCACCAGGTTGGTAGATCCGCCCGTCGCCATCAACCCGACGAGGCCGTTCACGAAGGCCTTCTCGTCCAGCACATGGCCTGCGGGGCGGAAATCGTTTCCAAGCGCGGTGATGGCGGCGGCGCGTTCCACCCCGGCGATGGTCAGCGCCTCACGCAAGGGCGTGTTCGGGTTGACGAAGCTGGCGCCGGGCAGGTGCAGCCCCATGAACTCCATCAGCATCTGGTTGGTATTGGCGGTGCCGTAGAAGGTGCAGGTGCCCGGCCCGTGATAGGAGGCCATCTCGGCCGCCATCAGCTCTTCCCGGCCGATCTCGCCGGTGGCGAATTGCTGGCGGACCTTGGACTTCTCGTCATTGGGCAGGCCCGAGGTCATCGGCCCGGCGGGCAGGAACACCGCCGGCACATGGCCGAAGGTGGCGGCGGCGATGATCAGGCCGGGCACGATCTTGTCGCAGACGCCAAGGTAGATCGCGGCATCGTAGGTGTTGTGCGAGAGGGCCACTCCGGCGGCCAGCGCGATCACATCGCGCGAGAACAGCGACAGCTCCATGCCCGTCTGGCCCTGGGTGACCCCGTCGCACATCGCCGGAACACCGCCCGCAACCTGCGCGGTGGCGCCGACGGCGCGGGCGGCGGCGCGGATCACCTCGGGGTAGCGCTCATAGGGCTGATGCGCCGAGAGCATGTCGTTATAGGCAGTGACGATGCCGATGTTGGGGGCGCGGCCGGCGGCGAGGGCGGCCTTGTCGTCGCCCATCGCGGCATAGGCATGGGCCTGGTTGCCGCAGGCGAGGTGCGCGCGGGCCGGCCCTGCCTCGGCCGCGCGGGCGATCCGGTCCAGATAGGCGGCGCGGCTGGGGGCCGAGCGGGCGCGGATACGGTCGGTGACGGCGGCAATGGCGGGGTTCAGCGGCATCGTGTGTCTGGCGTCCTGGCTGTTGCGGTCAGTTGTGCGCGGCCGGTGCGCAGGGGCGGGCGGCGCAGGGCCCGCCTGCGCTGCCGGGAGCAGATCGGGGCTGGCTCCAGCCCTACGCGGGCCACGGCCCGGGGATACACGGATAGCGCTAACAGCGCAAGCGCGGGCGGGCGGCAGGCGCGCAAGAGCAAGCACGATCTACGCCGAGGCACCGCTGCGACATTGTTGCCGCGCCCTGATCAATCACGCAGATGCACCAGATTTTCCCAAGTTCCGCCGCAATCCGGGGGCAGTTTCCCCTCACCGGCGGAACAAGACCGAGCAGACAGGCCGCCGCGTTTCGGAGTGAGTGAGATGACCAAGTTTCCGAGCCTTGTTGCCCTTGCCGCCGCGCTGGCCCTGAGTGCCTGCGCCAGCGGCGATGTTTCCTCGCGCAGCGCCGCGACGCCGCTGGCCGGCGCGGCAGAGCCGGCGCGCAGCCTGGTGATCGCGCAGCCGCTCTACAATGTGCAGGCGGTGCGGGTGAGCGTGCCGCGGACGCTGAAGGTGTCCGAGGCCAACATGTTCTTCCCCGTCGCCGACATCGTCTGGCGCGGCGATCCGCGCGGCGACCGTCATGCGCAGGTGGAGGCGCTGATGACCGCGGCGCTGACCGAGGGCACGCGCAACATGCGCGTCGGCCCGGCGGTGGTGGTCGAGGTGGACGTTCGCCGCTTCCACTCGCTGACCGAGAAGGCGAAGTTCACCACCGGCGGGGTGCATGCGATCCGCTTCGTGCTGACGGTGCGCGATGCCCGGACCGGCGCGGTGCTGGACGGCCCGCGGATGGTGAATGCCGATTTCAAGGCATGGGGCGGCAAGCGGGCTGTCGAGGACGAGGCCCGCGGGCTCACCGACAAGGTGCTGATCAGCGAGCAGCTGAAATCGGTGATCCTGCGCGAGCTGTCCGCTCCGGTGGGGACACGCGCCCCGGCGCTGATCTCGCAGGCGCCGCTGCGGCCGGCGGATGTGGTGCTGCAGAACTGAGAATTGGAGGCGCCACGACCGTCCTGCAGAATTTCGGCCGCCCTCTGAAATTCTGCTGTGCCCGCCCTGCGGGGGGCGGGCACATCCGTGCCCACCCGGGCGGGCCCATCAGAATTTGGCACCCATAGAGCCTATGTCTCCGCCCCTTGCCCTGCGGCTTGCGCCTCCGGGCAACCGTCGCGGTCGGCTTGCCACTGGCAAGCCGCCTGATCGCGCCGGGGGCAGGTGGCGAAACGCGCGCGAAACGCTGCCGCCCCAGACCCCCCTTCCGCGGCGCGCCAGAAACGATTAGAGGAAGGGGATGACCGATGCCCTCACCCCCTCCGCCCTCGACCCTGCGTCCCGTCCCACCGTGCGCCTGCGCCCCAAGGCCGAGGCAAGGGCGATCCGCCATGGCTTCCCCTGGATCTATGCCGACGAGCTGGTGACCGACCGGCGCACGCAGGCGCTGGCCCCCGGCACCATCGCCCGGCTGGAAGACAGCGAGCGGCGGGCCATGGGCACCGTCACCGTCAACGGCAATTCCAAGATCGTCGCAAGGATGCTGGACCGCGACCCCGAGGCGGTGATCGACCGCGCCTGGATCGCGGCCCGGCTGACCCGCGCGCTGGCGCTGCGGGCGCGGCTGTATCCGGAACCGTTCTATCGGCTGGTCCATGCCGAGGCCGACGGGCTGCCCGGCGTGGTCATCGACCGGTATGGCGATGTCGCGGTGATCCAGCCCAATGCCGCCTGGGCCGAGGCGCTGCTGCCCGAGATCGCCGCGGCGCTGGCCGAGGTGACGGGCGTGACCGCCATCGTCAAGAACGGCCAGGGCCGGTCGCGCACCCTGGAGGGGCTGCCGGAGGAGACGCTGCTGCTGCAAGGCGCGGTGGAGGGCCCGGTGCCGGTGCGGATGAACGGCGCGACCTATATGGCGGACGTTCTGGGCGGGCAGAAGACCGGGCTGTTCTTCGACCAGCGGCCGAACCATGCCTTTGCCGCGACGCTGGCGCAGGGATCGCGGGTGCTGGACGTGTTCGCCCATGTCGGGGGCTTTGCCCTTGCGGCGCTGGCGGGGGGAGCTGCTTCTGCGCTGGCGGTCGATGGCTCGGCCCCGGCCTTGGCGCTGGCCGAGAAGGGTGCCGAGGCGGGCGGGATGGCGGATCGTTTTGCCACGCGGCAGGGCGATGCCTTCGAGGTGATGGACGCGCTGGCGGCGGAGGGCGAGGTGTTCGACCTCGTCGTCTGCGATCCGCCGGCCTTTGCGCCCGCGAAACCGGCGCTGGAGGCGGGCTTGCGCGCCTATGAGCGGGTGGCGATGAAGGCCGCGGCCTTGGTCGCGCCGGGGGGGTATCTGTGCCTCTGCTCCTGCTCGCATGCCGCCGACCTTGCCAGCTTCCGCAACGCCAGCGCCCGCGGCATCGGCCGGGGCGGGCGGCGGAGCCAGATCCTCTACACCGGGTCTGCGGGACCCGACCATCCGATCCTGCCGCAGCTGGCGGAATCGGGCTACCTCAAGACGGTGTTCTTCCGGCTGGATGGCTGATGCGGGCGGTTCTGGACGCCTGCGTCCTCTACCCGACCGTGCTGCGCGAGGTGATGCTGGGGCTGGCGGGGCGGGGGCTTTACACCCCGCTCTGGTCGCCGCGGCTGATCGAGGAATGGGCGCGCGCCGCCGCCCGGCTTGGCCCCGGGCAGGAGGTCGTTGCGCGCGGCGAGGCTGTGGCTGCGGCGTTGCGGTTTCCGGCGGCGAGCGTGGAGTTTGCCCCGGGCGCCGAGCTGGCGCTGGACCTGCCCGATGCCGATGACCGGCATGTGCTGGCAGCCGCGATTGCGGCAGAGGCCGATGCGATCGTCACGTTGAATTTGCGCGACTTTCCCGGCTGGGCGCTGGCGCCGAAGGGCCTTCGTGCCGTGCATCCCGACGAGTTTCTGGTGGAGCTGTGGCGGGCGCATCCCGCCGCGGTGGCCGCTGTCGTGGAGGCGGTGCGAGCCGAGGCGGAGCGGCTGTCTGGCGAGCCGCAGCCGCTGCGGGCATTGATGAAGCGGGCGCGATTGCCGAGGCTCGGCAAGGCGCTGGCGGCGTAAGGGGGGCGCTGCCCCCCGTCTGCTGCGCAGACTCCCCCCGGGATATTTTTGCAAAGAAGAGGGGGAAAGGGCTTAGCGCAGGCCCCAGCGGGCCTCGTTTGCCTCGATGGCGGCGATGCGGGCTTCGGTGGCGGGGTGGCTCAGCAGCCAGGCAGGGGCGCTGCCGCGGGCGCCGGTGAGGGCGTTCAGCTTGGTGAACAGGGTCTTTTGCGGGGCGGTGCCGATGCCGGCCTTGACCAGCAGCGCCGAGGCCCAGGCATCCGCCTCATACTCATCCCCGCGCGAGAGCCGGGCGGCGAGGAGCCCCGCGACGAAATTGGCGATGACGGCGCCGAGGCCGGGGATGACGCGGCCGATGACCGCCATCAGCAGCATCCGCACCGCGTTCTGCCCGGTGAAGTCGATCATCCGGCGGCGGGAATGGCCGAGGGCGACATGGCCAAGCTCATGCGCCACGACCGAGGCAAGCTCATCGGCGCTGACGGCGCCATCGCGGAATTTCTTGTAGAAGCCGCGGGTCAGGAAGATGCGGCCATCGGGGGCGGCGAGGCCGTTCACCGCATCCACCTCATAGATCTGCACCGGGATCGACTGCACGCCGGCGGCCGCCGCCAGCCGGTCCAGCACCGGGCGCAGGGTGGGATCGACGAGGCGGGCGGATTTCTCGTCCAGTTCCTTGCGCAGTTTCCATGCGGAGAACTGCCACATCAGCAGGCCATAGCCGAGCATCAAGAGGATCGGCAGGAATTTCAGCATGTCAGGCTCACCTTGTCAGCACCAGCATGTCGCGGCGGATTTCCAGGCTGGAGAAGCGCGAGAGATAGCCCATGCCGAGGAGCGATTCCTCGAGTCCGCCATCGGTGACGGTGGCGCGGACATTGCGGTCCTCGACCCCGCCCAAGACCACGCTGTCGATGCGGACGGGGGCGGTGGCGACGCGGCCATTGGCCGTCATCGCGGTGCCGACATAGGCCAGTGTCTCGGGGTTGATACCGATGCGGGTGGCGTCTGTCCGGCTGAGCACCATGTCGCTGGCGCCGGTGTCGACGACGAAGCGCACAGGCGTCTCGTTCAGCTCCAGCGTCAGGTAATAGTGCCCGTCGCGGCTGACCGGGACCTCGACGCGGGAGCCTTGCTCGAAAGCTGCCTGGCGGGGGATGACCTCATGGCTGATGTCGTTCCACAGGCCGCGGGCGGCGATGACGCCGAGGAAGATCAGCACCCAGATCGCGGCCTGGCTGGCCATGTGCGCGCTGTTGCGGCGGGCGGCGAGGAACACGGATCCGCCGACCACCAGCGCCAGCAGCCCAAGGTAGATCAGCCTTGCAGTATCGTCGCCTGTCATCGCGCGCCTCCCTTGCCGAATGTAGGGTGCGGCGGGGGAAATGTCAGGGGCCGTATGGTCACCGTCCTGTGGGCAGCATGCCGATCATCCCGGCGCCGCGCATACCGTCCAGCACGAATTGCACGGCGAGGGCGGCGAGCAGCATGCCGAGCAGCCGGGTGACGACCAGTGTGCCGGTGCGGCCAAGGGCGCGCTCGATGGGGCCGGCGATCAGGAACAGGGCTATGACGCAGGCGAGGACCGAGAGCATGACCGCGTGGATCGCGGCGACATGGCCCCAGCCGGCGCCGGGGCTGCCGACCAGCAGGATCATCGTCGCCATGGCCCCGGGGCCGGCGATGAGCGGGGTGGCCAGCGGGAAGATCGAGGGGTCATCTGCTTGATCTGCCGCGGATTCTGCCGATTGCCCCTCGCGCCTTTGGGTGCGGCGTTCGAAGAGCATGTCGAGCGCGGTGAGGAAGAGGAGCAGGCCGCCGGCGATACGGAAGGCGGGCATGGAGATGCCGATGCCGCCCAGAAGCTGCTCTCCGAGCAGGCCGAAGAGGGTGAGCAGAACGGCGGCGACTGCGCAGGCGCGCAGGCCGACGGCGCGGCGCTGGCGGGGGTTCATGCCTTGGGTCAGGGCGATGAACAGGGGGGCGAGGCCGATGGGATCGACCACGATGAACAGGGTGACGAAGGCGGTGACGTAGAGCGAGAGGTCGGCCATGGGGGGAGTGTGGGGCCTCGGGGCGGGGGGTGCAAGCGGGGTTGTGGCGTGGGGTGTGGAGGATAGCCGGAGTGCGGTGCAAGATGTTGAATCCGCTCAAAAACCGTATGTGGAAACCGTACAGAATCTATATGGATGTCCTATGTAAACAAAAATCGTCGGGATTGGGCGCCTCGGGTGGCGCTGCGGCGGCGGGGGCAGGATTGCCAGGCCGGCCGCTTTGCGGGAGGCAGGAGGGGGCGGCCACAGTTCGCTATCGCCGCGTGCCGTGGCGAAGGCCATCGCCTTCGCCACCGACCGCCACCTCACTCATCCGGACGGGCCCCCAGAGGGCCCGGCCAGCGCCCGCCCTCCCGGCCCGGCCACGGGCCGGGCGTTCTTCGCGGAAATCCTCCACTGGAGGTTTTCTTGTCGCTCATCACCCCTTGGCGGGCGCTTCTCGCCCGCCAGGTCGGGCGCTGTCCTCATACGGTTTCTTGCTGCCAGCGGCTCTGGATTGAGGTGTCCCGCGCGGGCGGGGGCGAGGCAGTGCCTCGCCTGTTCCCGCCCGGATTGAGCGGGCCGAGTTCAGCGCGGGGCCTGCAAGCGGGGTTGGCAGGGTCAGACGATCCGGGGGCCGAGGGTTGCGGTATCGACGCCGGGCACATCCCAGAACTCGGCGGCGAAGGCGGGGAGGGTGGCCAGCACCCGGTCCAGATCCCGGGCCTGCACCGATTGGCGTAGGGCGAGGGCGGTCGCCGCCACGCAATTGGGCGGCGTCAGGTTGTGGTGCGGGCGCAGGGCCATCGCCTCGGCCGTCCAGTCGGCGCGGGTGCCGGGCGGCAGCGGCCCCTCGTCCAGCCGCCAGTCCGCGATGAAGAGCGCCCGCAGCACCGAGGGTAGGACCTGCGCGAAGTCGATGGCCTGCTGCGGGGTCAGGCGGCGGCGGAAGGCGCGCAACACGCCCTCGACCGCGGTGAAGGTGCTGTTGTCGCTGGTCAGGTCCATCGCGCTGCGGGCATCGGCGAGAAAGGCCTGCCATTCCCGCGTCGCCTGCCGATAGGTCCAGGGCATTGGCATTCGCCCCCCCTCACGCCGCCTCGGCAGCCTCCAGCCGTTCTTGCGCCTTCATCCACATCGCCTCGGCCCGGTCGAGGCCGTCCATGACTTCGGAATATTTCTTCTGCCAGGTCTCGACCTCGCCGCCGCGGCCCTTTTCGTAGAGCTCGGGGTCGGCGAGCTTCTTCGCCAGCCGGTCGCGCATCTCGTTGATCTTGGCGAGGCGTTCCTCGCATTTGCGCAGCTCGGACTTCAGCGCCAGGATCTCGTCGCGGCTGGCGCGTTTCTTCTCGGCTTTCGGCTTTTCGGGCTTGGGGTCGTCGGATTGCAGCAGCAGGGCGCGGTAGGCCTCGAGGTCTTCCTCATACGGGTGCACCGCGCCGTCCTTGACCAGCCAGAGCCGGTCGGCGACGAGGCTCAGGAGGTGCATGTCGTGGCTGACGAGGATCACGGCGCCGGAATAGTCGGTCAGCGCCTCGACCAGCGCCTCGCGCGATTCGATGTCGAGGTGGTTGGTCGGCTCGTCGAGGATGAGGAGGTGCGGCGCCTCGATGGTGGCGAGCAGCAGCGACAGGCGGGCCTTCTGGCCGCCCGAGAGGCGGGCGACCGGCGTTTCGGCCTGATCGGCGCCGAGGCCGAAGCCGGCGAGGCGGGCGCGCAGGCGCGGCTGGCCTTCCGCCGGGCGGATGCGCATGATGTGCTGGAGCGGGGTTTCTTCCAGATGCAGCTCATCGACCTGATGCTGGGCGAAATAGCCGATGCGCAGCTTGTTCGAGCGGGTGACCTTGCCGGCGCTGGCGGTCAGCTTGCCGGCGAGCAGCTTGGACAGCGTGGACTTGCCCTCGCCGTTGCGGCCCAGAAGCGCGATGCGGTCATCCTGGTCGATGCGCAGCGAGAGGTTGCGCAGCACCGGCGGGCCGCCATAGCCGACCGAGGCATCTTCCATGTTGATGATCGGGGGCGGCAGCTCTTCGGGCGCGGGGAAGGTGAAGACGTGCTTGGCGGCCTCTTCCGGGGCCGTGATCGTCGTCATCTTCTCCAGCATCTTCACGCGGCTTTGCGCCTGCTTGGCCTTGCTGGCCTTGGCCTTGAAGCGGTCGACGAAGGCTTGCAGGTGCTGGCGGCGGGCGTCTTGCTTGCGCGCCTCGGCGGCCTGCACGGCGAGGCTGGCGGCGCGGTTCTTGGCAAACGTGTCGTAATTGCCGGTCCAGAGCGTCAGCTTGCGGTTGTCGAGATGCAGGATGGCACCGACGGCGCGGTTCAGAAGGCCGCGGTCGTGGCTGATGATCAGCACGGTATGGGGGTACTTGGCCAGATAGGCCTCGAGCCAGAGCGCGCCTTCGAGGTCCAGATAGTTGGTCGGCTCGTCGAGCAGCAGGTAGTCGGGCTGCGCGAAGAGCACGCCCGCCAGCGCGACGCGCATCCGCCAGCCGCCCGAATAGTCGGAACAGGGGCGCAGCTGCGCCTCGGCATCGAAACCGAGGCCCTTGAGGATGGCGGAGGCGCGGCCCTCGGCGGACCAGGCGTCGATATCGGTGAGCCGGGTCTGGATTTCCGAGATGCGATGCGGGTCGGTGGCGGTTTCGGATTCGGCCATCAGGCTGGCGCGTTCGGTGTCGGCGGCCAGCACCGTCTCGATCAGCGAGGTGCCGGAGGAGGGGACCTCCTGCGCGACGCCGCCGATGCGGGCGCGGTTGGGCAGGGTGATGGTGCCGCCCTCCAGCGCCAGCTCGCCGCGGATCAGGCGGAAGAGGGTGGTCTTGCCGGCGCCGTTGCGCCCGACGAGGCCGACCTTGTGGCCGGTGGGAATCGTGGCCGTGCCGCCTTCGAACAGCGGGCGGCCTTCCACGGAATAGGTGATGTCGGATATCTTGAGCATGGCGTCTCCCTGCCTGAGGCGCGCGCGAAGGTCAATTGCTGCTGGGCAGCAATGGCACCAACAAAGGCTGTCGTTGTGGGCTTGGCTGGCGCCGGGGGGCCAGCCCCCCGGGCCCCCCGGGATATTTGTGCAAAGAAGAGGGGGAAGGGGCGCAGGAGGGCTTGCCGGAAAGGCGGGTTTTCAAGGCGGGGCGGGCGTGGTAGCAGGCGCGGGCAATGACCGCTGCGGGCAGGGGCCCGTAGCCGAACGGATAAAGGCAAGGCACATGGCCATCGAACGCACCCTTTCGATCATCAAGCCCGACGCGACCCGGCGCAACCTGACCGGCAAGATCAACGCCAAGTTCGAGGAAGCCGGGCTGCGCATCGTGGCGCAGAAGCGGATCTTCCTGAGCCTGGCGCAGGCGCAGAAATTCTACGAGGTCCACAAGGACCGGCCGTTCTTTGGCGAGCTGACCGAGTTCATGGCGTCGGAACCGGTCGTCGTGCAGGTTCTGGAAGGCGAAGGCGCCATTGCCAAGAACCGCGAAGTGATGGGCGCGACCAACCCGGCCAATGCCGAGGATGGCACCATCCGCAAGGAATTCGCGCTGTCGGTCGGCGAGAACTCGGTCCACGGCTCGGACGCGCCGGAAACGGCTGCCGAAGAGATTGCCTATTTCTTCTCGGGTCTTGAGCTGGTCGGCTGAGCTGAACGCTCGCTCAGCGCGCTGACCGCACCCCAAGCAGATCGAGGGCCGCTTCCAGTTGGGAGCGGCCTTTCTCGTTCGGGGCGCCTGCTGACTTGAGCTTGTCGAAGCGGGCGCGCAGCGCGTCCTTTTCGGCCCCGCGGCAATCGTTCCAGGGGCGGCCCTGCAGCCCCATGACCAGCGCGTAATACATGATGAAATGCGGGCGGGTGCCGCTGGCCAGCAGGCGGGCATAGGCGGCGTCGGGGCCAAGGGCGATCAGCGCCTCGGCCGAGGTGATGCCGATGCGGGCGAAATCTGCCTCGGCCGCGGGGCCGAGATTGGGGATGGCCGAGACGGGGCGTGCGCTGTCCGGCGCGTCAGCGCGGGTCTGTGCGGGCTCGGTTGGCATCCTTGGCGCTCCTGAGGCTCGCGGCGATGCTGCCGCGGCGCCCGAGGCGGCGTCAAGCGGTCAGATCGAGGCCCAGTCGGTGAAGCGCGGGGTTGGGGAAGCGGCCTGCATCTGCTGCGGGGCGGCGCCTTCGCGCCGGGCCTCAAGCTTGGTGGCGGGCTTGGAGCTTTGCTCGGAGCCCTGTTGCTGAGCCGGGGCGCTGCTGGAGGACATCTGGGAAATGGTCATGCGCGTTGATCCTGATGCCCCATGATTCGGGGCGTTCTGCTGCCTCTGCCCCAGCGTGGCAAGCGTGCCTGTCCGAAGCGAGGCGCAGATATGACGGGATCAGGGCTGCGTCAATGCGTTTGCACGGGCTGCATTTGGGGGCAGGCGGGCGCCCGCCGCGGGGTGACCAGGAACAGCAGATGTTCGAGAGGCACGTTATCCTCGACCAGATCGGCGAGGCTGAGGCTGTCGAGCGAAGAATAGAAGGCCTCCAGCGCGTCGATGAGGCCCTTGCGCAGGCGGCAGCAGGCGGCCAGCGGGCAGGTATTCACTTCGGGATCGAAACATTCCGTGAAGGGCACTCCGGTCTCGAAGGCGCGGCAGACCTGGCCGACGCTGATCGCTGCCATCGGCCGGGCGAGGCGCAAACCGCCGGCCCGCCCGCGCTGCGTGTCGACGAAGCCGAGCTGCGAAAGCGTGTTCACCACCTGCGCCAGATGGTTCTCGGAGGCGTTGCAGGCCGCCGCAATCTCGTGCTTGCGGACATAGCGCCCCTCGTTCACCGCACAGAACATCAGCGCGCGCATGGCGAGGTTGGTGCGGATCGTCAGTCTCATCGCGGAATGTTCCTTGGAGGGGGCTGCGGTTGCAGAAGACCTTTAACCGTGCCTTACGCCCGGCGAATTGACGCAGATCACATATTCGCGATGTATGTTTTGATCTGCATCAAGTAGCCCCCGGCAAATACATGCTAGTTCGTGCATGTGTAGCAGGGAGACGGGCATATGAGTGGATTGGACGCGATGGTGTCATCGCGGCGGGGGTTTCTTGGTCTTGCGGGCGGATCCGCGGCGCTGCTGGCCCTGGGCGCTGCCCCGGCGCGGGCGGCACGGGTGAAGACCGCGGCGCGGATCGTGATCCTGGGGGCAGGGGCCGCCGGCACGGCGCTGGCGAACCGGCTGGTGGACCGGCTTGAGGGTGCCGAGATCACGCTGCTGGATGCGCGCAAGCAGCACCTCTATCAACCGGGATTCACGCTGATCGCGGCGGGGCTGAAGCCGGCGGGCTATTCGATCTCGGCCACGAAGGACTGGCTGCCGCAGGGCGTGACCCTGATCGAGGAGGCCGCGGCCGAGATCGACCCGGTGGCGAAGACCGTCACCTCTACCGGCGGCACGGTGCTGGACTATGACTTCCTGGTGGTGGCGACGGGGCTGAAGCTTGATTACGACTCGATCCCCGGCATGTCGCTGGACCTGATCGGCAAGGACGGCATCGGGTCGGTCTATGCCGGGCCGGAGCATGCGGCGAAGACCTGGGAGGCGATGGACAAGTTCACCACCGAGGGCGGGGTCGGCGTCTTCTCGCGCCCCGCGACCGAGATGAAATGCGCCGGGGCGCCGCTGAAATACACCTTCATCACCGATGATTACGCGGTGCGCAAAGGCACCCGGGACAAGGTGGAGATCAAGTATTTCGCCCATAACAAGGCCTTCTTCTCTGTGCCGATCGTGTCGGAAAAGGTGCGGATGCTGTTCGGCGAGCGCGATATCCAGACGGCGATGGAGCATGTGCTGATCGCGCTGGACCCCGGCCGCCGCATCGCCACCTTCCAGACGCCCGAGGGCACGAAGGAAGAGGGCTACGACTTCATCAACGTGATCCCGCCGATGCGGGCGCCCGATGTGGTGCGGGCCTCTGGCCTGTCCTGGGCCGACAAATGGACCGACCAGGGCTGGATCGAGGTGGACAAGGGCACGCTGCGCCATGCCCGCTTCCCCGAGGTGTTCGGGCTTGGCGACATCTGCGGCGTGCCCAAGGGAAAGACCGCGGCCAGCGTCAAGTGGATGGTGCCGGTGGTCGAGGATCATCTGGTCGCGCAGATCGAGGGCAAGGAGGGGACGCAGATCTACAACGGCTATACCTCCTGCCCGCTGATCACCCGGATCGGCAAGGCGATGCTGGTGGAGTTCGACTATAACGACAACCTGACCCCGTCTTTCCCCGGCGTGATCGCGCCGCTGGAGGAGCTGTGGATTTCCTGGCTGATGAAGGAAATCGCGCTGAAACCCACCTATAACGCCATGCTGCGTGGCTTGGCCTGAGGAGACACCGGCATGAAGGACCTGACATTCGAGACGCTGATCGCGGTGTTCGAGGAGATCTTCGGCTTTGGCCTGTTCTGGGCCATGGTCGTGGCGGCGGCACTGGGAACGGCGGCCTTCCTCTATGTGCTGATCCGCGACCGCAATCTGGTCAGCCGGCGACTGGTGCGGGCCGAGCTCTTGGCCCCCATCGGCGCCTTTGCCGCGATCTGGTTCGTGCAGGCGATGACCTCCTCGGGCTTTCGCGACATCGGCGGGCCGGTCGACGTGATCGTGCTGATCGTCATCGGTGCCGCGGGTGCGGTGGGGCTGACGATCTTTGCCTATGTCGCACAGGCGCTGATCGGCGGGCCGCAGCGCGGCTGACGCCCTATCCCTTCCCGCGCGGCGGTCGCCGCGCGGTTGCCCCCTGCCGGAGTATCCCGATGATCTCGTCCAGTCCCGTCGCCTCTGCCCCCGCCGTGCCGCATGGAAGGCTGGAGCATTTTCCGATCACCTTCTTCGCCACGACGATGGGTCTTGGCGGCTTGACGCTGGCGGTTCATGCCGCCGAGCGCGCGCTGGGGCGGGGCCCCGGCCTGTCGCATCTGCTGCTGGCGGTGACGGTGGCGGTGTTCCTGTCGCTGATCGCGCTTTACGGGGCAAAGGCGCTGCGCCATCCGGGCGCGGTGCGCGAAGAGTGGCACCATCCGGTGCGGCTGGCCTTCTTTCCCACCGTGTCGGTTTCCATGCTGCTGCTGGCCAGTGCGCTGCTGGGGGACTGGCCGCGGTTGGCGCTTGGGGTCTGGGCCGTGGGGACGCTGCTGCAGGGCGCGCTGACGCTGGCGGTGATTTCCGGCTGGATCGGCACGCGCGCCTTCCAGCATGGGCATCTGAGCCCGGCCTGGTTCATCCCGGCCGTTGGCAATGTGATCGTGCCGGTGGCGGGGGCGCCGCTGGGCCATATGGACATCTCGTGGCTGTTCTTCTCGGGCGGGATGCTGTTCTGGCTGGTGCTGCTGACGCTGGTGTTCAACCGGCTGGTGTTCCATGACCCGCTGCCGGGGCGGTTGCAGCCGACGCTGGTGATCCTGATCGCGCCCCCCGCAGTGGCCTATGTCGCGTGGTCGCGGATGATGGCGCCGGCGGTCGGGGTGGACGCCTTTGGCCATGTGCTGCTGAGCCTTGGCTATGTCTTTGCCGCCATCGTCGCGCTGCAGGCGCCGCGGATCCTGCGGCTGCCCTTTGCGATGTCGTTCTGGGCGCTGTCCTTCCCGCTGGCGGCGCTGACCATTGCCAGCTTTGCCCATGGCGCCGCCGCGCAGTCGCTGGCGCATCAGCGTATCGGCTTTGCACTGCTGGCGCTGCTGGCCGTGGTGATCGCCGGGCTGGTCGGGCGCACCGCGCTTGCCATTGCGCGCGGCGAGATCTGCCGGCCCGAGTGATTTCCGCATTCCCCTTACCTCGAAAGGACGACCCGATGGCCAAGGCCCGTTTCCTGCCCGCCGCACTTGCCGCGCTGATGCTCGCCCAGCCTGCCGCCGCCGATGAGGCGCAAAAGCTGATCACCATCCTCACCGCGCCCGAGCCGCAGACCCAGCTGATGGCGATGGTGCTGACCATGAACGCCATCGCTGCGGGGGCCGAGGCGCGGATCCTGCTCTGCGGTCCGGCGGCCGATATCGCGCTGAAGGCGGCCCCCGAAACCGCCACTGCCGGCCAGCCGCCGAAGGGTGCAAGCCCGCAGGGGCTGATGAAGATGCTGATGGAGAAGAACGCGGTGCAGGTCGAGGTCTGCGCGATCTACCTGCCGGGGATGGGGGCGGATGCCTCGGTGCTGATCGATGGCGTGACCGCGGCGGCGCCCGATGCAATGGGCGCGGCGATTGTTGCGGAAGATACGCAGGTGATGAGCTTCTGATCCGGGATCAGCGCGAGGACAGGGGCCGCCGGCAAATGCCGCGCGGCCCCTTGGTATGTCTGGGGGGAGCTTCGGCGCGGGGGACAGTTTTAGGCCCCAGCATGGCTGACGTCTTTTCTTGCCCGGAATCAAGGCGCTTTGGCGCCGCCGGGCAGCGCCCGTCCGCCCCCCCGGGCGGGCGCTACTCCACCGTTGCGCCTAGAACGACGGTGGGGAGATGCCGCACCATAAAGTGCATAGAACAACCGTTGCAGCGCCCACCCTGCGGACGGGCGCCGCCCTCTGTCCGAGCGAGATGAAGGCGGGGCTGGCCGGGAGGCGCAGCTGCTATGTGTGTGAAGTGATCTCGCGCCCGCCTCAGAACGGAATGTCGTCGTCCAGATCCTGACGCGCCGCGCCGCCGCCGCCGCCGCCGGACCGGCCGCCACCGCCCGAGGAGCCGCCGCCATAGCCGCCCGTGGACCCGCCGCCATAGCTCTCGCCGCCGCCATAGCCCTCATCGCGGTCGCTGGACCCGCCGCCGCCGCCCGAGGCATCGCCGCGGCCGCCCAGAAGGGTCAGCTCGCCGCGGAACTGGCGCAGCACGATTTCGGTCGTGTACTTGTCGGCGCCCGACTGGTCCTGCCATTTGCGGGTTTCCAGCTGGCCCTCGATATAGACGGTCGAGCCCTTGCGCAGATACTGTTCGGCGATCTTGGCGAGGTTCTCGTTGAAGATCGCGACCGAGTGCCACTCGGTCCGCTCCTTGCGCTCGCCGCTTTGCTTGTCGCGCCAGGTTTCCGAGGTGGCAATGCGCAGGTTGCAGACCTTGCCGCCATTGGGGAAGTTGCGCACCTCGGGGTCGCGCCCCAGATTGCCGACCAGAATGACCTTGTTGACCGAGCCCGCCATTGCGTGCCTCCCCTGAGCTTGTGCCGGATCACGCCCTTGGGCGGCCCTGCGAATCCCGAAAATTGGCTTCCGGTTAGACCATCCGATCAGGGTTAAGGAAAGCCTAATTCTCCCCGGCCCGGCGGGGTGGCGCGCAGCATTTGGCCTCTGCCTCGGCTTGCACCGCGCCTGAAGACTCGCACAAATGCAAAAATCCGCTATAGTCTGCGGCTGGGACAGTGAAGAACGGGTGAGCCAATCGTGACAAACGTCATGCTGCGGAATGCGGTCGGCAGGCGCCGGATGCCTCGGGGGGCCTCCCTGCGGGCCGGGCTGTCGCTGGTGGCCCTGCTTGTCGCCGGGCCGGCCCTTGCCGAAGGGCTTTCGGCCACGGGATCCGCCAAGAACCGGGCGGTGCTGTTCCAGAACCAGACCCGCCTGCTCGATACCCGCGGCGCGCAGCAATATGAAAACTCGGTGCGTTACCAGCCGAATTTCGATGCTGCGAGCCGCAGCGTGACCGGCGCGGTGCCGCGCTATACCGGCAAGTACAAGGGCGAGTATCTGGAGGTGGCCAAGGCCGCTGCCCGCCGCCATGGCATCCCCGAGGATCTGTTCCTGCGCCTCGTGCAGCAGGAATCGGGCTGGAACCCGGGCGCGGTGTCGCCCAAGGGTGCGGCCGGGCTGGCGCAGCTGATGCCGGGCACCGCTGCGGTGCTGGGGGTGGATTCGGCCGATCCGGCGGAGAACCTCGAGGGCGGCGCGAAATATCTGCGGATGATGTATGACCGCTTCGGCAACTGGCGGCTGGCGCTGGCGGCCTACAATGCCGGGCCGGAGGCGGTGCAGAAGCATGGCGGCATCCCGCCCTATGCCGAGACCACGAATTACGTGAAGGTCATTCTGGGCAGCTGACTGCTGCGAGGGGCCGGGCAAAAAAAAAGGCCGGGCACGGGGCCCGGCCAGGAAGAGGGTATCCGTCAGGGGTTGGCGGAACCCAAACTTTGGGTGCGTCAGCTCAGCCAGAACGGCTTGGCGACCTCTTGCCGCGCGTGCAGCGGGTCGACGCCGATATCGCGCAGCATGTTCGCATCCAGCCGCGCCAGCGCACGGCGGGTGGCGCGGCGGGTGGTATAGGTGGAAATCGCGGTGGCAACCTGGCGGAAGACCCCGGCGCGGCGCGGCAGCGTCACGCCATGGGCGGCGGATTGCGGAGCGTTGAGCAGCAGGGACGACATCGGATGGCCTTTTGTGTTGATACAATGATCGGCGTTTGGTAAGGACATGAATACAAAACTGCCGGTGTCCGAGCCAGAGAAACATTGTGACAGATACAACTTGGTGTCCCGACCTGGGACAATTTGCCGGCCCGAAATACCTCGCACTCGCCCATGCGTTGCGTGACGCGGTGCGCGAGGGGCGGCTGAGCGAGGGCGTGAAGCTGCCCCCGGTGCGCGAACTGGCCTGGCGGATCGGCGTGACGCCGGGCACGGTCGCCCGCGCCTATACCATCGGCACCGACGAGGGGCTGCTGGAGGCGGCGGTGGGGCGCGGCACCTTTGTCGCCGCCCGCGCGCCGCGGCTGGGGCCGAGCCAGCCGCTGCATGTCGAGCGTCCCGAGGCCGATGCGCAAGGATGCGGGCCTGTCGATCTGCGCTCGCCGCAGTTGCCCGACGTGGGGCAAAGTGCGGCGCTGGCCGAGGCGATGGGGCGGGTGGCGGGGCAGATCGGCTCGGATTGGCTGGAATATCCCTCGCTGCGGCGCGACAAGCCCCTGCGCGCGGCGCTGGCGGCCTGGCTGCAGGACCGCCCGATGGGGGCCTTCGATGCCGATGAGATTGTACCCGCACATGGTGGACAATCGGCGATGAACCTGGTGCTGCAATGCTGCCTGCGCGGCGACCGCCCGGTGGTCTTTGCCGAGGAGCTGGCCTATCCGGGCTTTCGCCATTCCGCCCGGCTTAACCGGGCCGAGATGGTGCCGGTGGCGATGGACGGGCAGGGGATGCGCGCCGATGCGCTGGACGCGGCCTGCCGGCGCCATGGCGGGCGGATCCTGTTCCTGACGCCCGAGGCGCAGAACCCCACCACGGTGCGGATGCCCTTGGCGCGGCGCGAAGAGATCGTGGCGGTGGCCCGCGCCCATGACCTGCAGATCATCGAGGATGATTGCTATTCGGTGCCGGGCGGGGCGGAGCCTTCCTTGCGCGCGCTGGCGCCCGAACGGGTGTGGCATGTGACCAGCCTGTCCAAGTCTGTCTCTGCCGGGCTGCGCCTGGGCTTCATCGTCACCCCGCGCGGCATGGGCGAGGCCGGGCGGCTGACGGCGCAGCACAGCTTCTTCGGCCTTGCGCGCCCGCTGACCGATATCGTGACCGACCTGCTGGTGTCGGGCCGGGCGGCGGAACTGCGCGACCGGGTGAATGCCGTCTATGCGCGGCGGCTGACCACGGCGGTGAACGCGCTTGGCCGCTATGACCTGTCGTGGCAGCCGGGCCTCTCGTTCCTGTGGCTGCGGCTGCCGATCGGCTGGCGGGCCTCGACCTTTGCGCGCGAGGCGGAGGGGGCGGGGGTGCTGATCCGGTCCGCCGATGAATATGCGCTGCAGGATGGCCACGCGCCCAATGCGGTGCGGATCGCGGTGGCGGCGGGGGTGAGTGAAGAGCGCTATGCCGCGGCGCTGGCGACGCTGGCGCGGTTGCTGGCGCGGCCGCCCGGCGATCTGCCGGTCTGACGGTGGAGGGGGATCTTTCCGAACGGCGGCTGACGCATTTCGTGGGCGGCGCCTGGCGCGCGCCGCTGTCGCAGCGGATGGCGGGGGGGCCGCGCGGGCGGCGGGTACTGGCGGGGCCGGAGGATCTGGCGCGGGCTTGGGCGGTGGCCGAGGCCGCTGCGCCGGGATGGGCGGCGCTGGCGCCGGGGCTCCGCGCCGGGCTGCTGGCAGAGGCGGGGTTGGAGGTGGCGGAGGCACCGGGCATTCCCGCGACACCGCTGCTGCGCTTCACCCTGCCTGGGCCTGCGAAGCTCGGCGCGCTGCTCGCTTCGGGCCGCGTGCTGGTGCTGGTGGCGCCGCGGGCGACCCCACGCGCCATGCTTGGCCTGCTCGAGGCGCTGCGCGGCGCCGGGCTGCCGCCGGGGGTGCTCAACCTGCTCAACGGCCATGCCGCCGACCTGGCGCAGACGGCAAGTGCCCCGGCGCCGCGGATCAGCCCCTTGCCGCAGCGCAAAATCTAGGCATCTGCCAAAGCATCATGCGCCGCGGGGCCAAGTCCCGGCGTTTGGGGCCTTTTCACGCGCCCTATCCTGTGCAAACTGAACCTGACACGGCGCGGCAGGTGGCGCGGGGGACCGGGGCGGCATGGACGAAAAATCACGGTGGCACCGCTTCCGGCGGAGCGAGGCTTTTGCCGGTCTGACGCTGATCAGCCCCACGGCGCTTTATGCGCTGCTGTTGCTGCTGGCGCCGCTGGCGACGATCTTGGCCTATTCGTTCCTGACCGATGGCGACACGGTGACCCGCATCGTCTGGGAGTTCACCTTCGACAATTACATCACCACCTGGACCCAGCCGATCTACCGCGCCGTCATGATGCGCTCGCTCAGCGTGTCGATGATGGTCACCGCGGTGACGGTGATCCTTGCCTTTCCGGTGGCCTATTACGTGTCCTTCCACGTCTCGCCGGACCGCAAGTCCTTGTGGCTTTTCCTGATCACCATCCCGTTCTGGACCAGCTACCTGATCCGGGTGTTCCTGTGGAAGGTGATCCTCGGCTATAACGGCGTCATCAACTCGGGCCTCAAATCGCTGGGGCTGATCGATGAGCCGCTGACCTTCATCCTTTACAACGTCAACTCCATCGTCCTCACGCTGGCCCATGCCTATGCGCCCTTCGCCATCCTGCCGATCTTCGTGGCGCTGGAGAAGATCGACCGGTCGCTGCTGGAGGCGGGGCAGGACCTGGGCGAATCGCGGTTGATGACCTTCTGGCGGGTGACGCTGCCGCTGGCGATGCCGGGCGTGGTGGCGGCGGTGCTGATCGTGCTGATCCCGACCATTGGCGACTATGTGACGCCGCAGCTGATCGGCGGCGGCAAGATCCCGATGATCGCCAACCTGATTCAGAGCCAGATGCTCGATCAGGACAACCGGCCCTTGGGATCGGCGCTGGCGGTGTCGGCCATGCTGATCGTGACGGTGGTGGCGCTGGCCTTCGTGCTGCTGAATGCGCGCTTCCTCAGGGTGAAGAAATGAAAGGGGGCCGCGGATGAAGGGCCAGGGGCTGCGGCTTTACGCCATCCTCTATCTGGTGTTCCTCTATGCGCCGATCGTGCTGCTGCCGATCTTCGCGTTCAACGATGCCACCATCATCTCTTTCCCGCTGCGCGGCTTCACCACCAAGTGGTTCGCGGCGCTGGCCGAGCTGCCGACGCTGCACCAGGCATTGAAGAACTCGCTGATCATCGCGGTGTCATCGTCCGTGCTGGCGACGACATTGGGGATCTTCGCGTCCCGCGCCTCGACCCGGTATGAGTTTCCGGGGAAGGGCGGGCTGATGGGGCTGATCATGCTGCCGCTGGTGCTGCCCGAGGTGATCGTGGCGATGTCGCTCTTGATGGTGCTGCTGGGGATCGGGGTCGATCTGGCGATCTGGACGGTGATCCTGGGCCATACGCTGATCTGCACGCCCTTTGCCATCGCGATCCTGTCGGCGGCGTTCCAGAGCCTCGACAAGTCGCTGGAGGAGGCGGCCTATGACCTGGGCGAGAGCAAGCTGTCCACCTTCCGGCTGATCACCCTGCCGCTGGTGATGCCGGGGATCATCTCGTCCTTGCTGATCTCGTTCACCATCTCGCTCGACGAGTTCATCATCGCGTTCTTCCTTGCCGGGTCGGAGCCGACCCTGCCGGTCTACATCTACTCGCAGCTGCGTTTCCCCAAGCAGATCCCGGCGATCATGGCGCTCGGCACCATTCTTGTCGCGCTGTCGGTCCTGCTGCTGACCATCGCTGAATATTTCCGCCGCCGCGGGCTGAAGAAGACCGGCGCCAAGGATACCGGAGGCTTCCTGTGAACACCGTCCCCCAAGCTGCCCCTGCGCCCATCGCCACGCGCCCGACGATGATCGAGTTCCGGGACGTGCATAAATACTACGGCGATTACCACGCCCTGCGCGGGATCAACGCCACCATCAAGGCCGGCGAGTTCTTCTCGCTGCTGGGGCCCTCGGGCTGCGGCAAGACCACGCTGCTGCGCACGATTGCGGGGTTCGAGGATATTTCCTCGGGCGCGGTGCTGATCGACGGCAAGCATATGGCCGATGTGCCCGCGAACGTGCGCCCGACCAACATGGTGTTCCAGTCCTACGCCATCTTCCCGCATCTGACGGTGGAGCAGAACGTGGGCTTCGGCCTGCGCCGCGAGGGTGGCACGACCGCCGAGAAGGCGAAGCGGGTCGAGGAGGCGCTGGAGATGGTCGGCCTCAAGGGCTATGGCAAGCGCGCCGCCCATGCCCTGTCGGGCGGGCAGCGGCAGCGGGTGGCGCTGGCACGGGCGCTGATCCTCAAGCCCAAGGTGCTGCTGCTGGATGAGCCGCTGTCGGCGCTGGACAAGAAGATGCGCGAGCAGATGCAGGTGGAGCTGATCCGCCTGCAGCGGCAGGTCGGCATCACCTTCATTCTGGTCACCCATGACCAGGAAGAGGCGCTGGTGATGTCGGACCGCATCGCGGTGATGTTCGAGGGCCAAATTGCGCAGTTGGCCGATCCCGAAACGCTGTATCGCCGCCCCAACTCGCGGCAGGTGGCGAATTTCATCGGGGTGATGAACTTCCTGCCCGCACGCGTGCTGACCGAGGCCGCGGGCCGCATCGCCATCGACGTGCAGGGCCTTGGCCAGACCGAGATCGACGCGACCCAGGCGCCCGGCGTGATCACCGGCGGCGAGACCAGCGTCGGCTTCCGCCCCGAGACGCTGACCATGCTCTACGAGGGCCAGACCACCACGGAACGCGAGACCCCCGGCACCATCGAGGAGGTCGTCTATTACGGCGACATGACCTATTACGACGTGCGGCTCGACGGGGTGGACAGCCCGGTGCGGATTTCCATGCGCAACGTGTTCGGCCGCCCGGTGCTGGACATCGGCACCCGCACCCGCGTGGCCTGGAGCGCGGGGGCGCTGGTGCTGTTCCGGTGACGGTTCAGCTGTCGGGCTGGCTGCGCTGCAAGGATGACGCCGAGCTGGCGACCGTGGTGCAGTATCTGCCCGAGCATGTGCGGCTGACGCTGCAGGAACCCGGCTGCCTGTCCTTCACCGTGCAGCAGACCGGGGACCCGCTGGTGTGGCGCGTCAGCGAGACCTTCGCCGATGCCGCCGCATTTGACGCGCATCAGACGCGCAGCCGCGCCTCGGACTGGTTCCATGCGACCCATGGGATACAGCGCGAGTTCCAGCGCACCGGCTAGGCTGGACATTTGCCGAACCCAGCCCGACAAATCCGTTGTCGGGGAGACGCGCAATGACATCCATGAACCTGAATGAACCCGCGCCCGCGCGCGGAACGCAGCACCGCCCGCTTCTGGCCGCGCTGTGGATGCTGGGCGCGATCTTCGGCTTCTCGGCCATGGCGGTTGCGGGGCGCGAGGTGCAGGGGCAGCTCGACACCTTCGAGATCATGCTCTGGCGCTCGCTTCTGGGCCTGATCATCGTCGATGCAATCGCGCTGGCGCTGCGGCGGCGGGACGAGCTGGCGCCGCGCTTCATGGGCCAGCACCTGCTGCGCAACACCGCCCATTTCGCCGGGCAGAACCTGTGGCTTTATGCGCTGACGCTGATCCCGCTGGCGCAGCTGTTTGCGGTGGAGTTTTCCTACCCGATCATGGTGGCGCTGGCGGCGCCACTGCTGCTGGGGGAACGGCTGATGCCGATCAAGCTGCTGACCGCCGCCATCGGCTTCGCCGGCATCCTGCTGGTCGCGCGGCCCTGGGGCGGGGGCGGCTTCAGCCCGGGGATCATCGCCGCCTTTGGCGCGGCGCTTGGCTTTGCGGGTTCGGCCATCGTGACCAAGCGGCTGACGCGCAAGGTGACGACGCTGGGGATCCTGCACTGGCTGTGCGCGATCCAGCTGGGGCTGGCGCTGGTCTTCGCGCTGTGGGACGGGCAGATGACCTGGCCCGCGCCGGCCAGCTGGTTGCCGCTGGTGGTGATCGGCCTGTCGGGCCTCGGCGCGCATTTTTGCCTGACCACGGCGCTGTCGCTGGCCCCGGCCTCCATCGTCACGCCCATCGACTTTTTGCGCCTGCCGCTGATCGGCGTGGTGGGGATGCTGCTCTATGGCGAGCCGTTGGACATCTGGGTCTTTGCCGGCGGCGCGATCATCTTCGGGGCAAACTGGATCAACCTCGCCGCCGATGCGCGGGCCGGGCGGCGGCCGGTGCCGCAGGTGGTGGGATGAGTTGCTGCAATGCCGCAGAGATATGGCGAGTTTGCTGCGTTGCAAAAAACGCAAGGCAGCCATGCCGCGACGTGACGTCATTGGTTGACGCAAGGGGCGGTTACGTGAACGTTACACCTGAACTCGTAGGGATGAGGTTCTAAAATGAGACGTGTCTTGATGACGGTCAGCGCCACGGCTCTGACTGCAACGGGTGCCTTTGCCGGTGGCATCGAGCGTTCGACCCAATCTGTAGCAATCCTGTTTGAACAGGGCAATTATGTCGAGTTCACCCTCGGCGACGTATCGCCCAATGTCAGCGGCGTGCAGCAGATTCCGCTGCTTCCGGGCCAGCCTGCGGGCCGTTCCTCGGGCGACATGGCGGGAGACTATACCACCTGGTCGCTGGCGGTGAAAACGGCGCTGACGGACAAGCTCGACTTTGCGCTGATCCTCGATGAACCGATCGGCGCCGATGTCGACTACGGCACGGGCTCGGGCTACGCCTATGCTGGCTCCACCGCGACCATCGACAGCCATGCGCTGACGGGGATGTTGCGCTACAAGGTGACGCCGGCCTTCTCGGTGATCGGCGGCCTGCGCGCCGTGCAGTCCGAGGGTGAGGTTGCGCTGTTCACCGGCTATCAGATGTCGACGAAAAAAGAGACCGACCTAGGCTACCTGCTGGGCGTCGCCTGGGAAAAGCCCGAGATCGCCGCGCGCGTGTCGCTGACCTACAACTCGGCCATCGACCATGATTTCCGCGCCAGAGAAACCTCGGTGCGCCCGGCGTTTAACGAGTCGACCGAGTTCACGACCACGATCCCGCAATCGCTGCACCTTGAGGCGCAGACCGGGATCGCCGCCGACACGCTGCTGTTCGGCTCGGTCCGCTGGGTGGACTGGTCCGAGTTCGTGATCGCGCCGCCGGGTTACGCGTCCTCGCAGGGCAATCTGGTCGATTATGACGGCGATACCGTCACCTACAGCATCGGTCTGGGGCGGAAGTTCAACGACACCTGGTCCGGGGCGATCACCGCCAGCTATGAGGATGCCATCGGCGGCTTCTCGGGCAACCTTGGTCCGACCGACGGCGCGACCTCGGTAGGGCTTGCCACGACCTACACCCGCGGGCCGATGAAGATCACCGGCGGTGTGCGTTATGTCTGGCTGGGCGATACCGAGACCGAGGCCCCCGCGCCGGTGGCGCCGGGCACCACCTTCGCCGAGTTCAAGGACAACGAGGGCGTCGCCCTGGGCCTGCGGATCGGCTACAGCTTCTGATAGGGCGTTTTGCGCCGACCCCGAAAGGCCCCGCTTCGGCGGGGCCTTTTGCGTTTTGCACGATTGTATTTGGCACAAGTTTCGGGTCGCTGGCCCCGCTGCCTGTGCCTAATCAGGGGCGATGAAACAGACAACGATCTCCCCCCTCGCCTGGGCCCTGATGGCCGTGCTCGCCCTGATCTGGGGCGGCTCCTTCCCGTCGAACCGGCTGGCGCTGGCCGAGGTGGGGGTGCTGACCACGGTTGCCTTCCGTGTCGCCGTTGGGGCGCTGGTGATGTGGGCCGTGGTGGCGCTGCGCGGGATCGCGCGGCCGCGGGGGCTGCGGGTCTGGGCGGGGTTCCTGGGGATGGGCGTACTGAACAACGCGCTGCCCTTCACGCTGATCGTCTGGGGCCAGACGCGGATCGACTCGGGGCTGGCGGCGATCCTCAATGCCGCGACGGCGATCCTGGGGGTGGCGGTCGCGGCGGCGGTGTTCCGGGATGAACGGCTGGGGCTGCGCAAGGGCGCGGGGGTTCTGCTGGGCTTCACTGGCGTCGCCGTCGCCATCGGCATCGGCGCGCTGGCGCGGTTCGATCCGGGCTCGCTCGGGCAGCTGGCGGTGCTGGGGGCGGCGCTGAGCTATGCCTTTGCCGGCGCCTTTGGCCGCGTCACCACCCGCGGCATGGCGCCAGAGCTTGCCGCCGCCGGGATGCTGACCACCGCCGCGCTGGTGATGGTGCCCGCCGCGCTGCTGGTCGAGGGGGCGCCGCCGCTGGACCTTGCGCCGGCAACCTGGGGCGCGCTGGTCTACCTGTCGGTCATCGCCACGGCGGGGGCCTATGTGCTCTATTACCGGGTGATGCAGATGGCGGGGGCGGGCAACCTCAGCCTGGTGACGCTGCTGGTCGCCCCCGTCGCCATCATCCTCGGCGCGGTGATGTTCGACGAGGCGCTGCCGCTGCGCGCCTATCTGGGCTTTGCGCTGCTGGCGCTTGGGCTGATCGTGATCGACGGGCGGATTTTCCGACTGCGCGCCGCCGCACAGAAAAGCCGTGACCCTGCCGCGGGGCAGGGTTAAATCCCCCTGACGAAGCGGGCAGGGGGCGGCGATGATCTATGCGGATGCGGCTGAGTGGCGGGCGGCCCCGGACAAGCGGGTGCTGCTGTTCGGCATGTCCGGCCTTGGCAAGACCCACATGGCCAACCTCTTGCGCGAGGGCGGGGACTGGTTCCACTACTCGGTCGATTACCGCATCGGCACCCGCTACATGGGCGAGCATATCGCCGACAACTTCAAGCGCGAGGCGATGAAGGTTCCGCTGCTGCGCGAGCTGTTGATGACCGACAGCGTCTATATCGCGTCGAACATCACCTTCGACAACCTCGCGCCGCTGTCGACCTACCTTGGCAAGCCGGGCGATCCGGCCAAGGGCGGGCTGCCCTTCGCCGAATACATGCAGCGGCAGGAACAGCACCGGCAGGCCGAGATCGCGGCGCTGCTCGATACCGGCCATTTCGCCCGCCGCGCGCGAGAGATCTACGGGTACCAGAATTTCGTCTGCGATTCCGGCGGCAGCATCTGCGAGGTGGTGAACCCGCATGACCCCGCGGACCCGGTGCTGACCGCGCTGGCCCGCGATACGCTGATGATCTGGATCGAGGGATCGGAGGCCCATACCGCCGAGCTGGTGCGCCGCTTCGACCGTGCGCCGAAGCCGATGTATTACCAACCCGCCTTCCTGCACGCCGCCTGGGCCGATTATCTGGCCGAGACCGGGCTTGCCGAAGACGCGGTGGACCCCGACGCCTTCGTGCGCTGGACCTATGCCCGCGCGCTGGCCCACCGCCAGCCCCGCTATGCCGCGATGGCGACGAACTGGGGCCTGAAGGTCCGTGCCGAGGACGTGGCCCGCCTGCGCAGCGCCGAGGACTTCACCGATTTGGTGGCCACGGCGCTGGATCGCAGGGGTTGAGTGCAAGGCCCGCACCGCCTATCTGACCAAGTCTGCCTGTTCCGCCAGCTCTGGAGAGCACCATGCCCATCACCCTGCCCGAGACGCTTCCCGCCTTCGACATCCTGTCGGCAGAGGGCGTCATGGTCATGTCGCCGGGCAGGGCGGCGATGCAGGATATCCGCCCCTTGCGCATCGGCCTGCTCAATCTGATGCCCAAGAAGATCCAGACCGAGAACCAGTTCGCCCGGCTGATCGGCGCGACGCCGCTGCAGATCGACCTGTCGCTGATCCGCATGACCGACCATGAGACGCGCAACACCGCCGCCGAGCATATGGAGGAGTTCTACCGCCCCTTTGCCGAGGTGGAGGCGAGCGGCGACAAGTTCGACGGACTGATCATCACCGGCGCGCCGATCGAGCATCTGGACTTCGAGGACGTCACCTATTGGGACGAGCTGGCGCGCGTCTTTGCCTGGACCCAGACCCATGTGCATTCCACCTTCGGCGTGTGCTGGGGCGGGATGGCGATGATCTGGCATTTCCACGGGGTCAAGAAACACATCCTGCCGGCCAAGGCCTTCGGCTGCTTCCGCCACCAGAACCTTGCGCCGGCTTCGCCGCTTTTGCGCGGCTTCTCGGATGATTTCGTGATCCCGGTCAGCCGCTGGACCGAGATGCGCCAGGACGAGATCGACGCCGCGCCGGGGCTGGTGACGCTGCTGGGGTCGGATGAGGTCGGGCCGTGCCTGGTGCAGGACGAGGCGCACCGCGCGCTCTATATCTTCAACCATTTCGAATATGACACCGGCACGCTGAAAGAGGAGTATGACCGTGACGTTGCGTCCGGTAAGCCGATCAACGTGCCGATGAACTACTATCCCGGCAACGATCCGTCGCGCCCGCCCTTGAACCGGTGGCGCAGCCACGCACATCTGCTTTATGGCAACTGGATCAACGAAATCTACCAGACGACCCCGTTCCGGCTCGAGGATATCGGCACGGTCCCCGCGTAGGGTGGGCCGCGTTGCCGCTGCCCTTGCGCTGCTGGCCAGCTTCGGTCTGACCGCCTGCGCCGCCACGCGTGAGGCGGCGACGCGCGCCGCCAACCCGCCGCAGGGGCAGTTCGTGACCGTGGGTGGCACCCGGCTGCATGTGGTGGTGGCGGGGCAGGGGCCGGATCTGGTGCTGATCCACGGCGCCTCCGGCTCTGGCCGCGACATGACCTTCGATCTGGTGGGGCGGCTCAGCGACCGCTACCGCGTGATCGTGCCCGACCGTCCGGGCTTTGGCTATTCCGACGCGCTGCCGGGCGGCGGCACGCTGGAGCAGCAGGCCGAGCTGCTGGCCGATCTGGTGGGGAAGCTGGGGGCCGACCGTCCGCTGGTGGTGGGGCACAGTTACGGCGGCGCGGTCGCGCTGGCCTGGGCGGTGCAGCGGCCGCAGAATGTGGCGGGGCTCGTGACGCTGTCGGCCGCCTCGCATCCGTGGGAGGGGGATCTGTCGCTGTTCTACCGCGTCACCTCCTCGGCCGTGGGGCGCGCTGTCGCAGTGCCCGCCATCGCCGCGCTGGTGCCGGCGGGCACGGTGAACGGCATGGTGGAAAGCGTCTTCGCCCCGCAGACTGAACCGCCGGGCTATGCCGCGCATTTCGGCCCGCTGATGTCCGCCTCGCGCAAGACCCTTGCCGCCAATGCGCAACAGCGCGCCACGCTGAAGGGCGAGCTGGCGGTGCAGGCGCGCGCCTATCCGGCGCTCGACCTGCCGGTCGAGGTGCTGCACGGCGCTGCCGATACGACCGTGGGGCTGGACATCCATTCCCGCCCGCTGGCGCGCGCGGTGCCGGGGGCGCGGCTGACGGTGCTGCCGGGCGTCGGCCACATGCCGCACCATGCCGATCCCGAGGCGGTGGTGGCGGTGATCGACCGCGCCGCCGCCCGCGCCGGGCTGAGGTAAAGCCGCGAAACGTGCTGCGCGCCTCCGCGCGCGGGCTCCATTGCGGCGCAGCCCCCAATCGCCATACTGGTGCGAAACTTCGAGGTGCCCGATGCCGTCTGACAACTCCCCGACCGATCTTGCGACCGAGATCCCCTTCGTCGCCGATATCCTCAGCTTCTACAGCGACGAGGCGCCCAAGGAGCTGCGCGAGGCCATCGAGAAGGCGGGCAAGAAGGACATGCTGTCCGGCAGCTACCCCTATGCCGAAGAGATGTCCGGCAAGGACTATGACGCGCGCATGGACCAGCTGCAGATCCAGCTGGTCAAGATGCTGGCGGGGCTCAAGGCCAGTGGCGGCCGCGTCTGCGTGCTGTTCGAGGGCCGCGACGCCGCCGGCAAGGGCGGCACCATCGAGCGGATGCGCGAGAACCTGAACCCGCGCAACGCCTATATCGTCGCCCTGCCCAAACCCAATGAGCGCGAGGCGACCCAGT
>Ga0209024_1000536_pt1 | contig 60226 bp, 48 predicted proteins | sample AutmiccommunBRH5_FD_187380 | JGI IMG/M metagenome (GOLD analysis project Ga0209024, IMG submission 187380) | Deep subsurface microbial communities from Mt. Terri, Switzerland - Autotrophic microbial communities BRH/5 (SPAdes) (version 2) | ecosystem: Environmental > Aquatic > Deep subsurface >... | reverse complement strand
TGGCAGCAATCCGTCCGATCGGCGACCTGGCCCATGAGCTGGAGTCGCTTTACGAGGGGCTCTCCGACGGTCGCTACATCCATTCCGCCCCGCTTGCAGCGCTGTTGCAGCGTAGCCACGATCATCTCGCGCTGCAGCTTGAGCAGCTGCAGGGCGAGATGCCGATGAGCAGTGCTGATGCACTCATCGAGTCGATGAAAGCCTTCCGTCAGGGGGCCCTGCCGGCATTCGACGGCGTTGATTCGAATGATGCGTCCCTACTCGAGACGGATGCGGGTCCTGACCTGATCCGACCGGAGAACGATCCTGCTCAATCGCTGGATGAGCCGCTGAGCGCCGATGCGTTTGATTTGCCGCTGCTCGATGTCGATGAGTCTTCTGCCGAGGCGGATGAAGGCGACAACGACACTGCAGCGGGCGATAGCCGCGCTTCGGATATCCCGGTCAGCGAAGAGTTGGATGAGATCGACCTCAGCCTTCCCGAGCTGGATGAGGTGCCGGAAGCGTTCGAAGCTGTGCCGGCCGCCGAGGAGCACGACGCAGTCGAGCGCGATCCCGAATTAGTGGAGATCTTCCTCGAGGAGGGTTTCGACCTCATCGAGAGTGCTGCGGGTGGTTTGCAACGCTGGATGGCGGATGTCGACAACAGTTTCGAACTCGAGGCATTGCAGCGCGATCTGCATACCCTCAAGGGCGGGGCCCGGATGGCTGATATCCGTGAAATCGGTGATCTCTCCCACGAGCTCGAGTTTCTTTACGAAGGCCTGTGCGCCGGTAGCTACCGGGCCAGCCCGGAATTGTTCGGCCTTCTGCAGGCCTGCCAGGACCGCCTGGCGGAAATGCTCGAGGCGGTGCGGGCCCGTCAACCGGTGCCATCGGGCGATGCGCTGATCGAGACGATTCGCCACTTTCGCAACAACCCCGATGAGCAACTGAGCATTCCCAGCAGCGTGTCGCTGAAGGCCGCTCAGGAAGATGCGCAGCAGTCTGCCGAAGCCGAAATTCTCGACATCTTTGTCGAGGAAGCTGACGACCTGCTGGAGGAAATGGAATCAGCGCTCGGTCGCTGGGATGCCGGCCGTGAGGATGCCGCTCCGTTGGCTGACATGCTCCGTGTGCTGCACACGCTGAAAGGCGGTGCGCGGCTGGCTGGGCAGACCGCACTGGGCAACATGGCCCACGATCTGGAGCAGCGGTTGAGCGAGGCGCAGCAGCAGGGCGCCCCCTGGCCGGATAGCCTGTTTCTCGATGTGCAGCACGGCTACGACGCGCTGCTGAAGGATGTCGAGCTGCTTCGGGCGGGCCTGGCGAGCGACGGCAGCGACGCTTCACAACCTGAGTCGGCGGAGCTCGAGCCAGAGTTGCCGCGCGAGCCGGTGACTCTGGAACAACCGATCGTCGCGGCCAGTACCTTGCCGAAGCCGAGTACCAGCCCGGCGAAGGTGCTGCCATTCATTCGACGCGCACAGCTGGCCGCCCAGGAAGCCGCTGCGCGGCGGGCACCGCAGGAGCTGGTCAAGGTTCCCGCAGAACTGCTGGAGGGTCTGGTCAACCTGGCGGGCGAAACATCGATCTTCCGCGGTCGAGTCGAGCAGCAGGTCAGCGACGTCGGCTTCACCCTTGGCGAGATGGAAGCGACCATCGAGCGGGTGCGCGACCAGCTGCGCCGATTGGATACCGAAACCCAGGCGCAGATTCTCAGCCGTTACCAGGCTGAAGCCGAGCGCGCCGGCTATGACGATTTCGACCCGCTGGAAATGGACCGCCATTCACAGCTGCAACAGCTTTCGCGTGCACTGTTCGAGTCAGCGTCCGACTTGCTCGATCTGAAGGAAACCCTGGCTGCGCGTAATCGCGACGCTGAAACGCTGCTGCTGCAGCAGGCTCGGGTCAATACCGAGCTACAGGAAGGCCTCATGCGTACCCGCATGGTTCCTTTCGAGCGCCTGGTGCCGCGCCTGCGCAGAATCGTGCGGCAGGTCGCTGGCGAGCTCGGCAAACAGGTCGAGTTCATGGTCGGCAACGCCACCGGTGAGATGGACCGCAGCGTGCTTGAGCGAATCGTTGCGCCGCTGGAGCACATGCTGCGCAACGCCGTCGATCACGGTATCGAGTCGGTCGAGCGTCGTCGTGCTACCGGGAAGCCCGAGCAGGGCGTGATACGCCTGGATCTGGCCCGTGAGGGCGGCGATATCGTGCTGACGCTGGCCGACGACGGCGGTGGCATCAATCTGGACGCGGTGCGGCGCAAGGCGATCGAGCGCGGGCTGATGTCCGCCGATAGCGACCTGTCCGAGCATGAAATCCTGCAGTTCATCCTCGAAGCCGGGTTCTCCACCGCGGAGCGCGTCACGCAGATCTCCGGACGCGGCGTGGGCATGGACGTGGTGCACTCGGAAGTGAAGCAGCTCGGCGGGTCGATGAGCATCGAGTCGACGCTCGGTCAGGGCACGCGCTTCCTGATTCGCCTGCCGTTCACGGTGTCGGTGAACCGCGCGCTGATGGTTTATTCCGGTGAGGATCTGTATGCGATTCCGCTGAATACCATCGAAGGTATCGTGCGTGTCTCGCCATACGAGCTGGAAGCTTATTACCAGCCGGATGCGCCGCGCTTCGAATATGCTGGTCAGGCTTACGAGCTGCGTTACCTCGGCGATCTCTTGAACAACGGCCAGAAGCCCAAGCTGGTGGGGCAGAGCCTGCCGCTGCCGGTGATCCTGGTCCGCTCGAAAGAGCACAGCGTTGCGGTACAGGTCGACAGCCTCGCCGGTTCTCGTGAAATCGTGGTGAAGAGCCTCGGGCTGCAGTTCGCCGGCGTACATGGCATTTCCGGTGCGACCATCCTCGGCGATGGCCGGGTCGTGGTGATTCTGGACCTGCTGGCGACCATCCGTGTGCTCCATGCGCACCAGCTCATTCAGCTGCAACAGCCGCGCCTTATCGATCAGGTGCAGGAGCCGGTCGAGGTCGAAACCGAACGGCCGACACTGGTCATGGTGGTTGACGATTCGGTCACCGTGCGCAAGGTCACCAGTCGTCTGCTGGAGCGCAATGGCATGAATGTTCTGACCGCCAAGGACGGGGTGGATGCCATCACTCAGCTGCAGGAGCGCAAGCCGGACATCATGCTGCTGGATATCGAGATGCCGCGCATGGACGGCTTCGAGGTGGCCACGCTGGTTCGCCACGACGAGCGTTTGAAGGATCTGCCGATCATCATGATCACCTCGCGTACCGGCGAGAAGCACCGTGATCGCGCGCTGACCATCGGCGTCAACGAATACCTTGGCAAGCCCTATCAGGAATCGGTGTTGCTCGAGGCCATTCAGCGCTTGGTCCACGCCGATGTCTGACGTTCTCTGCGCCCGCATTGCGGTACTCGCCGACACCTCTCTGCAGCGTCACGTGCTGCAGCAGGCTTTGACCGGCAGTGGCTATCAGGTGGTATTGAACAATGACCCGGCGCGCCTCGAGCCGGCAGACCTGGATAGCACCGAGGCCGATCTCTGGCTGGTCGATCTGGCGCAGACCGAAGATTCGCCTCTTGTGGATGCGTTGCTTGAGCGCGACACCACGCGGGTGCTGTTCGGTGAGGGGCATGCGCCGGAGCGGCATTCGGAGTTCTACCCACGTTGGGAGCGCAGCCTGTTCAGCAAGCTGAAGCGCCTGATCGGTGACCCATCACGGGCAGTGGGGCCGCGTCTGGACGTACTGCAGGGTGAAGGACAACGCCCCGAGCGCCTGACGCTACCGCCGCTGCTGGCTGATAGCGCGCTGCATGCCGGTGAAGCGGCGACCCAGGTATGGCTGCTGGCTGCTTCGCTCGGTGGGCCGGAAGCCGTGAAGGCCTTCCTGGACGCGCTGCCTGGCGGCCTGCCAGTCGGTTTCATCTATGCCCAGCATATCGAAGCCAGCTTCGAGTCCGCGTTGTCCCAGGCCGTGGGCCGACATAGTCAGTGGCAGGTTCAACAGGTGCGCCCTGGCCAGCCGGTGCGCTGCGGAGAGGTGATCATCGCGCCGATCGGAGAGGAACTCGGGTTCGAGTCCGATGGCAGCACCCGCCTGAACGGTCGTTGCTGGCCTGAACCGTATAGCCCGTCGATCGACCAGATGATGCTGAATCTGGCCCAGCAGTTCGGCCAGCGTTGCGGTGTCATTGCCTTCAGTGGCATGGGCAGCGACGGCAGTGCGGCGGCCGCATATGTGCTGCGTCAGGGTGGCAGGGTCTGGACGCAGCGCGCCGACTCCTGTGCCTGCTCAAGTATGCCGGACAATCTTCGCGAAGGTGGCTACAGCTCCTACAGCGGTGACCCTCGCGAGCTGGCGCAAGCCTTGGTCAATCATCTGGTCAGCCAGGTCGGTACGCCCGCCACGTCTTTTCAACGGGATAACTCATGAGTCAAATGGTCGTTTCTCCGGAGGCGGAAAGCCTCACCGGGCTGCTGATGCCGCTCGCCGATCGCGTATTGCTGGTGCCCAACGTGGCCGTCGCCGAGCTGATTCCCTATCGCGCTCCGCAAGCGGTGCAGGGCATGCCTGCATGGTTTCTCGGGCAGGTGCAGTGGCGTGACCTGAGCCTACCACTGCTGTCGTTCGAGGCCGCGTCCAGCGGCCAGGCACAACCGGTTGGCAGTTCGGCGCGGGTTGCCGTGCTCAACGCGGTTGGTGGGCGCGACCACGTCAAGTTCATCGCGCTGCTGGTGCAGGGCATCCCGCACTCGATCAAGGTCGACGCCAGCCTCGCGCGCGCGGATGTCACGCTTGCCGCGCTCGAACTGGATGCGGTCAACCTTGGCGACGTGCAGCCGCGAATCCCCGATCTGATCGGTCTGGAGCAGAAGCTCGCCGATGCTGGCCTGATCTGATCGAGGCCGCCACCCGGTACGCCGTCAGAAATCGCCCCAGAGCTGCTGTGCCACGCTCAGCGCCACCACCGGAGCGGTCTCGGTGCGCAGCACTCGCGGGCCGAGTCGAGCAGGCTGAAACCCTTGATTGGCTGCTTGTTCGACTTCGCTCTCGCTCAAGCCTCCTTCCGGACCGATCAGGAAAGCCAGTGTCTGCGGTCTGGCATGGCTCGTCAGCGGCGCGGCCACTGGATGCAGCACGAGCTTCAAGTCTGCCTCGACAGGCAACCAGTCACGCAGGCTAATTGGCGGGTGGATGACCGGCAGCACCGACCGGCCGCATTGCTCGCAGGCGCTGATCGCGATCTGCCGCCAATGGGCCAGACGTTTGTCGGCACGCTCATCGTTGAGGCGCACTTCGCAACGCTCGCTGACGATGGGCGTGATCTGCGTTACGCCTAGCTCGGTGGCCTTCTGAATGGCCCAATCCATCCGTTCGCCGCGGGAAAGACCCTGCCCGAGGTGGATCTGTAGAGGTGACTCTGGCATCCCCGTCAGGCGTTCGTGCAGTTCGACGGTGACGGACTTCTTGCCGACTTCCAGCAGTTCGCCGCGAAATTCACTGCCGCTACCATCGAACAGCTGAACCGCGCTGCCGGCCGAAAGCCGCAGCACCCTGCTGATGTAGTGGGCCGATGCGTCAGGCAGTGGGTGCTGGCCAAGGGAAAGGGGGGCGTCGATGAAAAAACGGGATAGGCGCATGGAGGCAGCTGCAGGCGGCGAGTTGGAAGCGGCAAGTCTAAAGCATCGGCAGCCTGGCTCGCAGGCTGCCGATGCTCCACATCAACCCGGGTCTCTGAAGCCTGGGTATGGACCGACCGGGACCGATACCCCGGAGGCATCTCGGGTGGCGATGTCGATTCCCTCGGTGGCGACTGCCGCGAGAAAGTCGATCTGTTCCTCGGTGATGCAATAGGGCGGCAGGAAATACACCACACTGCCGAGCGGGCGCAACAGCGCTCCGCGCTCCATCGCGTGCTGATAGACCTTCAGGCCGCGACGCTCCTGCCAGGGATAGGCCGTGCGGCTGGCCTTGTCCTGAACCATCTCGATAGCCAGTGCCATGCCGGTCTGGCGGACTTCGGCCACGTGCGGATGCTCGACCAGGTGCGCGGTGGCGCTGGCCATGCGCGCGGCCAGCGCCTTGTTCGCTTCGATCACGTTGTCTTCGGCGAAGATATCCAGCGTCGCCAGTGCCGCGGCGCAGGCCAGCGGGTTGCCGGTGTAGGTGTGCGAATGGAGGAAGGCGCGCAGCGTCGAATAGTCGTCGTAGAACGCCCGGTACATCCGGTCGGTGGTGAGCACTGCGGCCATCGGCAGATAGCCGCCGGTCAAGGCTTTGGACAGGCAGAGGAAGTCTGGCGTGATGCCAGCCTGCTCGCAGGCGAACATGCTGCCGGTGCGGCCGAAGCCGACCGCGATCTCGTCGTGGATGAGGTGCACTTCGTAGCGGTCGCAGGCCTCGCGCAGCAGCTTCAGATATATCGGGTGGTACATGCGCATGCCGCCGGCGCCCTGAATCAGCGGTTCGACGATGACCGCGGCGATGTCCTGGTGGTGCTCGGCAAGGGTCTGTTCCATGTGCGCGAACATCTGCCGCGAATGCTCTTCCCAGCTCACACCCTCGGGTCGCAGGTAGCAGTCCGGGCTCGGCACCTTGAAGGTGTCCAGCAGCAGCGGCTTGTAGGTGTCGGTGAAGAGGGCGACATCGCCCACCGACATGGCGGCAACGGTTTCCCCGTGATAGCTGTTGGTCAGGGTGACGAAGCGCTGCTTCTGGCCACGTCCGCTGTTGCGCCAGTAGTGAAAGCTCATCTTCAGCGCCACTTCGATACCGGTCGAACCGTTGTCGGTATAGAAGACGCGGTCCAGTCCGGCCGGTGTCAGGGCGACCAGGCGCTCCGACAGCTCCACCACCGGCTGATGACTGAAGCCGGCCAGCATCACGTGCTCGAGTTGGTCGACCTGATCCTTGATGCGCTGATTGATGCGCGGATTGGCATGGCCGAAGACGTTGACCCACCAGGAACTGACCGCATCGAGGTATCGCTTGCCGTCGAAATCCTCCAGCCAGACGCCTTCGCCGCGGCGGATCGGAATCAGCGGCAGCTGCTCGTGATCTTTCATCTGGGTGCAGGGATGCCAGAGTACGGCAAGGTCGCGTTGCATCCAGCTGTCGTTCAGGCTCATCGTTACTCCTCCGCAATGAGTCGCGAAGCCTAGCAGAAGCGCTGGGGCATGACTTGATGCGATCAGTCATCGATTTACTCGATGTTTCAAAGCGAAAAAATGCGCTCTATTCCGATAGGTAACCGGCTAGGCTTCTAGGCCTGAATTTGAAGGAAGATTCAATGCACTGGCGTAACTCCTCAACGAACTATGGGCTGACCAGCATTGCCTTGCACTGGTTGGTGGCCATCGCCGTATTCGGACTGTTCGGCCTGGGCTTCTGGATGGTTGGGCTGAACTACTACAGCAGCTGGTATCGCACCGCGCCGGACCTTCACAAGAGCATTGGCATCGCGCTGTTTCTGATCATGCTGCTGCGGGTGCTCTGGCGTTTCGTCAGCCCTGCGCCGGCGCCGCTGGCGAGTCAGGGGCGGCTGACCCGGATCGCGGCCAGGCTTGGTCACAGCCTGCTGTACCTCGGCCTGTTCCTGGTGATGATCTCGGGTTACCTGATCTCCACCGCCGATGGCCGGCCGATCAGCGTGTTCGGCCTGTTTGAGGTGCCGGCGCTGATCACTTCCATCCCCGATCAGGCCGACAGCGCCGGGATTGTTCACGAATATGCTGCCTGGGCGCTGGTGATCTTCGCCGTGGTACACGCCCTGGCTGCGCTCAAACACCATTTCATCGACCGCGACGCGACACTCAAGCGCATGCTCGGTCGTAGTGCCGGTTAATCACCCCGATAGGAGAATCCATCGATGCTCAAGAAAACCCTCGCCGCACTGGTCCTCGGTTCCGCACTGGTCGGTGGCCAGGCATTTGCTGCCGACTACGCCATCGACAAGCAGGGCCAGCACGCCTTCGTCAATTTCAAGATCAGCCACCTCGGCTACAGCTGGCTATGGGGCACGTTCAAGGATTTCGATGGCAGCTTCAGCTTCGATGCGGACAAGCCGGAAGCGAGCAAGGTCAACGTCACGTTGAAGACCGCCAGCGTCGATACCAACCACGCCGAGCGCGACAAGCACCTGCGCAGCGATGACTTCCTCAACGTCGACAAGCACCCGGCAGCGACCTTCGAGTCGACTTCGGTGAAGTCCACCGGCGACGGCACTGCTGACATCACCGGCAACCTGACGCTCAACGGCGTGACCAAACCGGTGGTGATCGCTGCCAAGTTCATCGGCGAAGGTGATGATCCCTGGGGTGGCTACCGTGCCGGTTTCGAAGGCAGTACCACGCTGACGCTGAAGGACTTCGACATCAAGATGGACCTCGGGCCGGCGTCGCAAACGGTCGATCTGATCATCTCGGTCGAAGGTGTGCGCAAGTAAACGCTCCCCGTGGAACCCGAACGCCGGCATCTTGCCGGCGTTCTGCGTTTGCCAGGATATGTATCAACGCTTCTTGCACAGCGGACAAACCTGTGTCGAATGGGTCTATGACGCACCTTTTGCAACATTTGCGGCAGGGCCGACGAGTCTTTTCAGGTTTACAGACAGTCATGGATGTAAGTATATTTCGGTCCATTCCGCTCTCCGCGTCTGCGGCGCGCTGTTGCCCATTCCCGCCTGCCAGGTTTTCAAGAGGTCTAACCATGCCAATCAAGTCAGCCAATGCTGCCCTGATGTCCATTATCGCCATGGCTGTTTTCCTGGCCGGCTGTCAGGAAGAAGCCGCCCCACCGGCCCAGCAGAAGCCCAAGGTGGGTATCGTGACCCTGCAGGCAGAGCCGTTCGCGGTAACCACCGAGCTGCCCGGGCGTACCCGCGCCTACCGCATCGCCGAGGTGCGGCCACAGGTCAACGGCATCATCCAGAAGCGTCTGTTCACCGAAGGCAGCGACGTCAAGGCTGGGCAACAGCTCTATCAGATCGATGCGTCGGTGTACGAGGCCACGCTGAAGAGTGCTCAGGCGAGCGTCGCTTCCAGCAAGTCGCTGGCCGATCGCTACGCCGAGCTGGTCAAGGATCAGGCCGTCAGCAAGCAGGCCTATGACGAGGCGCGGGCCGCCAGCCTGCAGGCCGAAGCGGAGCTGGAGCGCGCGCGGATCGACGTCCGCTACACCAAGGTGCTGGCGCCGATTTCCGGCCGGATCGGCCGTTCCGCGGTGACCGAGGGTGCGCTGGTCAGCAACGGTCAGGCCCAGGAGCTGGCGACCATTCAGCAGCTTGACCCGATCTATGTCGACGTAACCCAGCCGGCCCGAGACCTGCTAGCGCTGCGGCGCGACCTGGCCGAGGGTCGTCTGCAGAAGTCTGGCGATAACGCGGCCAAGGTCACCCTCAAACTGGAGGATGGCAGCGATTACGGTCACGAAGGCAAACTCGAATTCAGCGAAGTCACGGTGGATGCCGGTACCGGCTCGGTGACCCTGCGCGCCGTATTCCCGAATCCGGACAAGAATCTGCTGCCGGGCATGTTTGTCCATGCGCAGCTGGTGGCCGGCATGAAGAGCGAGGCGATCCTGGTTCCGCAGCAGGGCGTCACCCGCAACACCAAGGGTGACCCGACCGCCATGGTGGTCAATGCCGAGAATAAGGTGGAAGTGCGCCCGATCAAGACCGAGCGCGCCGTGGGCAATCGCTGGCTGGTCGGCGAAGGCCTGCAGCCGGGCGATCGCGTGATCACCGAAGGCCTGCAGTTCATCCAGCCGGGGGTCGAGGTCGAGGTGGCTCCGGCGACCAATGTCGATAATCGCGGTGGGGTGTCTGCACAACCCCAAGGCCAAGAAGGCTGAGGGGTTTCTAATCCATGTCCAAGTTCTTTATCGACCGGCCGATCTTCGCCTGGGTGATCGCCCTGGTGATCATGCTCGCCGGCGGGCTGTCCATTCTCAAGTTGCCGGTCAACCAGTACCCGAGCATCGCCGCGCCTGCGGTCGGCATTTCCGTCAGCTACCCAGGCGCCTCGGCGCAGACGGTGCAGGACACCGTGGTGCAGGTCATCGAGCAGCAGCTCAACGGCATCGACGGGTTGCGTTACATCTCCTCGGAGAGCAACTCCGACGGCAGCATGACCATTACCGTGACCTTCGATCAGGGCACCAACCCCGATATCGCCCAGGTTCAGGTGCAGAACAAGCTGCAGCTGGCGACGCCGCTGCTGCCGCAGGAGGTTCAGCAGCAGGGTATTCGCGTCACCAAGGCGGTGCGCAACTTCCTGATCGTGATCGGCCTGGTTTCCACCGACGGCAGTCTCGACCAGCGTGACCTGGCGAACTACATCGTCGCCAACATGCAGGACCCGATCTCGCGCACCAAGGGCGTCGGCGACTTCCAGGTATTCGGTGCCCAGTACGCGATGCGCATCTGGCTCGATCCGGCGAAGCTGAACAACTTCAGCCTGACCCCTGTAGACGTCAGCTCGGCGATCCAGGCGCAGAACGTCCAGATCTCGTCCGGTCAGCTGGGTGGCTTGCCGGCGCTGCCCGGGCAGCAGCTCAACGCCACGGTGATCGGCAAGACCCGCCTGCAGACTCCGGAGCAGTTCCGCAACATCCTGCTCAAGGTCAACAGCGACGGCTCGCAGGTGCGTCTGGGTGATGTCGCCAAGGTCGAGCTGGGGGGCGAAAACTATTCGGTCAGCGCGCACTTCAACGGCAAGCCGGCCGCCGGCCTGGCGCTGAAGCTGGCAACCGGCGCCAACGCGCTGGATACCGTCGAAGGCGTGCGCAAGACCATCGAGGAGCTCAAGCCGTTCTTCCCGCCGGGTGTCGACGTGGTCTATCCCTACGACACCACGCCGGTCATCTCTGCGTCCATCACCGGCGTCATGCACACGCTGCTCGAGGCGTTCGTGCTGGTGTTCCTGGTGATGTACCTGTTCCTGCAGAACTTCCGCGCGACGCTGGTTCCGACGCTCGCGGTGCCGGTGGTGCTGCTGGGTACCTTCGGCGTGCTGGCGGTGTTCGGTTTCAGCATCAATACCCTGACCATGTTCGCCATGATTCTGGCCATCGGCCTGCTGGTCGACGATGCCATCGTGGTGGTGGAGAACGTCGAGCGGGTGATGCGCGAAGAAGGGCTCTCGCCTCTGGAGGCGACGCGCAAGTCCATGGGCCAGATCCAGGGCGCGCTGATCGGCATTGGCGTGGTGCTGTCGGCGGTACTGCTGCCGATGGCCTTCTTCGGGGGCTCGACCGGGGTCATCTATCGGCAGTTTTCCATTACCATCGTTTCGGCGATGGTGCTCTCGGTGCTGATGGCGCTGATCTTCACGCCGGCGCTGTGTGCGACGCTGCTCAAGCCGATCGACAAGGATGATCACCACGAGAAGGGCGGATTCTTCGGCTGGTTCAATCGCACCTTCGATCGCAGCGTGAATGGCTACGAGCGCGGCGTGAGGGCCGTGCTCAAGCGCAAGGCACCGTTCCTGCTGCTGTATGTGCTGATCGTCGGCGTCATGGTGGTGCTGTTCAACCGCATTCCCAGCGCCTTTCTGCCGGAAGAGGACCAGGGCGTCCTGTTCGCCCAGGTAATGACTCCGTCGGGCTCTACCGCCGAGCGCACCCAGCAGAGCATCGACGCCATGCGCAGCTATCTGCTGGAAGAGGAGAGCGACATCGTTCGTTCCGTCTTTACCGTGACCGGCTTCAGCTTCGCCGGCCGCGGCCAGAGCTCGGGTATCGCCTTCATCGGCCTGAAGCCTTGGAGCGAGCGGACCAACGAGGAAGACAGCGTGTTCGCCCTGGCCCAGCGTGCGCAGCAGCATTTCGCCAGTTTCCGTGACGCCCAGGTGTTCGCCTTTGCGCCGCCTGCGGTGATGGAGCTGGGTAATGCCACCGGTTTCAACCTGTTCCTGCAGGACCGCGCCGGCGTTGGCCAGGAAGTGCTGCAGCAGGCCCGCGACAAGTTCCTCCAGCTGGCCAGCCAGAGTCCGGTGCTCACCCGGGTGCGGCCCAATACCCTGCGCGATGAGCCGCAGTATCAGGTTCTGATCGACGACGAGAAGGCGCGGGTATTGGGTATCTCTCTGGCGGACATCAACAGCACGCTGTCGATTGCCTGGGGTGGCCGCTACGTCAACGACTTTATCGATCGAGGTCGGGTGAAGAAGGTGTATTTGCAGGGCGTTCCGGACGCGCGCATGAGCCCTGAGGATTTGCAGAAGTGGTACGTGCGCAACGACGCTGGCGAGATGGTTCCGTTCAGCGCCTTCGCCAGCGGTGAGTGGACCTACGGTTCGCCGAAGCTGTCGCGTTTCAACGGCGTCAGTGCGATCGAGATGCTCGGTGAGCCGGCCCCTGGCTACAGCTCCGGTGATGCCATGGCCGAGGTCGAACGCATCGCCGCCCAGCTGCCACCTGGAGTCGGCTATTCCTGGACAGGTCAGTCCTACGAGGAACGTCTGGCGGGATCGCAGACGCTGGCGCTCTATGCCCTGTCGCTGCTGGTGGTGTTCCTCTGCCTGGCGGCCCTGTACGAGAGCTGGTCGATTCCGTTCTCGGTCATGCTGGTCGTGCCGCTGGGTATCGTCGGGGCGCTGGCCTTCACCTTGCTGCGCGGGCTGTCCAACGAGGTGTTCTTCCAGGTGGGCCTGGTCACCACCATCGGTCTGTCGGCGCGTAACGCGATCCTCATCGTCGAGTTCGCCAAGGCGCTGCACGAGCAGGGGATGAGCTACGCCGATGCCGCGCTGCAGGCGTGCCGCATGCGTCTGCGACCGATCATCATGACCTCGCTGGCGTTCATTCTCGGCGTGGTGCCTCTGGCGATTGCGTCTGGCGCCGGTGCGGGCAGCAAGCACGCGATTGGTACCGGTGTGATCGGCGGCATGTTGACCGCCGCGATACTGGCGATCTTCTGGATTCCACTGTTCTACGTAATGATCTGCACGTTCTTCGACCGCTCGAAGTCCGCCAACGAGGGTGTGAAGGAGGATTCGCAGTGATGCACAAGTCTCTGTTGAGCCTGGCGCTGATGGCGGCGCTGGGCGGTTGCTCGCTGATCCCTGACTACGAACGTCCGAACGCACCGGTCGCGGCCGCCTGGCCGCAAGGCGAGGCCTATCCGCAAGACGCGACGCAGGTGTCCGAGCGCGCGCTTGGCTGGCGCGAGTTCTTCCGTGATCCGGCGCTGCAGCAGCTGATCGAGGTGGCGCTTGAGAACAACCGTGACCTGCGTGTGGCGGCGCTCAACGTCGATGCCTATCGCGCGCTGTATCGCGTGCAGCGCGCCGATGTGCTGCCGGCGGTGAGTGCCGACGGCGCGGGGACGCGCAGCCGCACCCCTGGCGATCTGAACATGAGTGGCGAGCCGGCCATCAGCAGCCAGTACAGCGCCACGTTCGGTGTGTCCTGGGAGCTGGACCTGTTCGGTCGCCTGCGCAGCCTGCGCGACCAGGCGTTGGAAGAGTTCTTCGCCAGCGAGGCCGCCCAGCGCAGCACCCAGATCAGTCTGATCGCCAGTGTCGCCAATGCCTGGTTGACCTTGCAGGCCGACCAGGCATTGCTGCAGGTCACCCGCGATACGCTGAAGACCTATGAAGAGAGCTTTGGTCTGACCCAACGCAGTTTCGACGTCGGGGTCGCCTCTGCGCTGGAGCTGCGTCAGGCGCGCAGCGCTGTCGACAGTGCGCGGGTGAACATCGAGCAGTACACGCGGCTGGTGGCGCAGGACCGCAATGCGCTGACGCTGTTGCTGGGACAGAGCCTGCCGGCCGGTCTGCAGTCGGGCGACGGGCTGGAGCGTACCCAGCTGGCGACGTTGCCGGTCGGGCTGCCCTCCGATCTGCTTCAGCAGCGCCCGGATGTTCTCCAGGCTGAATATCAACTGCGCGCGGTCAATGCCAGCATCGGCGCAGCCCGTGCGGCGTTCTTTCCGCGCATCAGCCTGACCGGCGCAGCGGGTTCGGCGAGCAGCGAGTTGTCCGGCCTGTTCGACGGCGGCTCCGGTTACTGGAGCTTCTCGCCGAGCATCAGTGTGCCGATCTTCAATGCTGGCCAGCTGCGGGCGAATCTGGACTACGCGCAGATCAGCAAGAACATCCAAGTCGCGCAATACGAGAAAGCGATCCAGACCGCCTTCCGCGAAGTGGCCGACGGGCTGGCGGCTCAGGCCACCTACACGCGGCAGGTGCAGGCGCAGCGTGATCTGTTGGAGACCAGCGAGGACTACTACAACCTCGCCGAGCGCCGCTATCGCACGGGCATCGACAGCTACCTGACCGTGCTCGATGCGCAGCGCCAGCTGTTCAGCGTGCAGCAGCAACTGATCACCGATCGCCTGGCGCAGATGACCAGCGAGGTCAATCTGTTCAAGGCGCTGGGTGGCGGCTGGCAGGACGCGGTGCAGGCGCAGCCGCAAGAGGAATGAGGCGATGCGGTGGTCGCTTGCAGTACGACCACCGCCGACAACACGCAGATACGAAAACGCCGCCCATCGGGCGGCGTTTTCGTTTGTGGCTCAGCCTTCGCGGTTGCGCGTCAGCAGGGCCGGCTTCTCACCTCGTGGCCGGGTTGGCAGCTGCTCGAGCTGGTCCAGACTGGGCAGGCGATCGATCTTCGATTCCTTGTGGATGATCACCGGCTGCTTTTCACGCGGCTTGGCAGCTTCCTGGCGCGCGACGGCTGGCTCTTCGATACGTCGGCTGTCGTTCTTGCGCCGTGGTTGGCCGTTGCGCGCCGCCTGGCCTTGGCCCGTACCCGGACGTTTGCCCTTGCCGGCGGGAGCACCAGCAGCGCCAGGGCGTGCGGCTCCGGCGGCACGTGGCGCGGCACCAGCCGGAGCCGGAGCCGGAGCACCAGGGCGCCGGCCGCGGTTCTGCTTGTTCTGATACGGGCTGACGTAGTCGACGCGATTGCCGAAGTTGTCCACTTCGTCATCGAGAAACTCGTCCGGAGCACGGTTTGGCGGCAGCTGCGGAGGTCGAGCAGCGGTTTGCGCTTCACTGGCGGCTCCATCGCGAGCAGGCTTGCGCGCCTTGCTCTGGCTGCAGCGGTTGCGTTCCTTCTGCTCGGTGCCTTTCTCTGCCGGCTTTTCGCGCTCAGCGCGAGCCTTGCGTTCGCCACGCTGTGGACGCGGCTGGCGTGGTTCGCGCACCTCCGGCTTCTCCGCCTCGATGGCGCTGGCATCGAAGCCCATCAGATCGCCTTCAGGGATGCGCTGCTTGGTCATGCGCTCGATGCCCTTGAGCAGCTTTTCCTCGTCCGGCGCGACCAGCGAAATGGCTTCACCGCTGCGCCCGGCACGGCCAGTACGGCCGATGCGGTGTACGTAGTCTTCCTCGACGTTGGGCAGCTCGAAGTTGACCACATGGGGCAGCTGGTCGATATCCAGACCGCGGGCGGCGATATCGGTGGCGACCAGGATGCGCACCTGGTTGGCCTTGAAGTCAGCCAGAGCCTTGGTGCGGGCGTTCTGGCTCTTGTTGCCGTGAATCGCGGCAGCCGGCAGGCCGTGCTTTTCCAGATACTCGGCCAGACGGTTGGCGCCGTGCTTGGTCCGGGTGAAGACCAACACCTGCTCCCAGGCACCTTGGGTGATCAGGTGCGCGAGCAGAGCGCGCTTGTGGCTGGCAGCCACGCGAAACATGCGCTGCTCGATACGCTCGACGGTGGTGTTCGGCGGCGTGACCTCGATGCGCTCGGGATTGTGCAGCAGCTTGCCGGCGAGGTCGGTGATGTCCTTGGAGAAGGTCGCCGAGAACAGCAGGTTCTGGCGCTTGGCCGGCAGCTTGGCGAGGACCTTCTTGACGTCATGGATGAAGCCCATGTCGAGCATGCGGTCGGCTTCGTCGAGGACGAGAATTTCCACGTGCGACAGGTCGATGGCTTTCTGGTTGGCCAGGTCGAGCAGGCGACCTGGGCAGGCGACCAGCACGTCGAGACCCTTGGCAACCGCCTGGATCTGCGGGTTCATGCCGACGCCACCGAAGATGCAGGTGCTCTTCAGGGGCAGATCGCGGGCGTAGATTTTGAAACTGTCGTGAACCTGGGCGGCGAGCTCGCGGGTCGGTGTCAGCACCAGCACGCGCGGCTGTTTCGGGCCGTAGCGGTGTTCACGATCCGGGTGACCACCCGGAAACAGCAGTTCGAGTACCGGCAGGGCGAAACCGCCTGTCTTACCGGTTCCGGTCTGGGCGGCGACCATCAGGTCGCGGCCTTGCAACACGGCGGGAATGGCCCGCTGTTGCACGGGAGTAGGCTGGGTGTAACCGGCGGCCTCGACGGCACCGGCCAAAGCCTCGGAGAGACCGAGGGAAGCAAAGGACATGAGTAATCCTGTCTTGTTAGGGGCGAGGCCCTGGGATGATCATGCCTGGCTCGAATCGCGACTGGCGTGCGATCCCGTCCGGTCCTGCCGCGGGTCATATATGGCGGCATCCGGGCGTAAGCCTGGCGGAAGCGCGGAGTATAACAGAGCCTGTTAACGCCGCATTGCTCTGACAGTGTCGCAGGTCACGGGTTCATTAGCCAGCTCCGTATTTCTACGGAGCCGGTTGGTGCTCAGCGTGACAGCCCGAGGTTGTTCCAGATCGCCAGGCTCGGCTCGGCCTGGTTCAGCGTATAGAAGTGCAGGCCGGGCGCACCGCCGGCCAGCAGCTTCTCGCACATCTCGGTGATGACCTGCTCGCCGAAGGCCTGGATGCTCTGCATGTCGTCGCCATAGCTTTCGAGCTGCTTGCGCACCCAACGCGGAATCTCCGCACCGCAGGCATCTGAGAAGCGTGCCAGCTTGCTGTAGTTGGTGATCGGCATGATGCCGGGCACCACCGGGGTTTCCACTCCGAGTTTGCGCACGCGCTCGACGAAGTAGAAGTAGCAGTCGGCATTGAAGAAGTACTGGGTGATGGCACTGTCGGCGCCGGCCCTGGCCTTGCGCACGAAGTTGGCCAGGTCGTCTTCGAAGTTGCGCGCCTGCGGATGCATTTCCGGGTAGGCGGCAATCTCGATATGGAAGTGATCGCCGGTTTCGCTGCGGATGAATTCCACCAGCTCGTTGGCGTAGCGCAGCTCGCCGCTGGCCATGCCCATGCCGGAGGGCAGGTCGCCGCGAAGGGCGACGATGCGCTTGATGCCGGCATCCTTGTAGAGGTTCAGCAGTTCGCGCAGCTCGGCCTTGCTGTCGCCGACGCAGGACAGGTGCGGTGCGGTCGGCACCTTCACCTCGCCGTCGAGCTGCAGCACGGTGTTGAGCGTGCGGTCACGGGTCGAGCCACCGGCACCGTAAGTGCAGGAGAAGAAATCGGGTTGGTAGCCGGCCAGCTGGCGGGCCACGTTCAGCAGTTTTTCGTGCCCGGCTTCGGTCTTGGTGGGAAAGAACTCGAAGCTGATGGATGGGCGGTTCAAAGCGGTCATTCGGTTATTCCTTGGGCTGCAGGCTGCTGGCGACGAATGCAGGGCACAGTTCGTCGCCAGCAGCATGACCTGCTTAGTAGCGGTAGCTGTCCGGCTTGAACGGGCCTTCGACGGTCACACCGATGTACTCCGCCTGCTTGGTGGTCAGCTGGGTGACCACGCCACCGAAGCCCTTGACCATCTCCAGCGCCACTTCCTCGTCGAGCTTCTTCGGCAACACCATGACGGTGACGTTCTTGCTCTTCTCGGCCACTGGCAGGTCGGCGAACTTCTCGTTGTAGAGGTGGATCTGCGCCAGCACCTGGTTGGCGAAGGAACCGTCCATGATCCGGCTCGGATGACCGGTGGCGTTGCCCAGATTCACCAGGCGACCTTCGGCCAAGAGGATCAGGTAGTCGTCGTTGGTCGGGTCGACGGTCTTGCCGGTGCGGTGGATCTTGTGCACCTGCGGCTTGACCTCTTCCCAGCCCCAGTTGGCGCGCATGAAGGCGGTGTCGATCTCGTTGTCGAAGTGACCGATGTTGCACACCACGGCGCGCTTCTTCAGCGCCTTGAGCATGCCGGCGTCGCAGACGTTGACGTTACCGGTGGTGGTGACGATCAGGTCGATCTTGCCCAGCAGTGCCGCGTCGACGCTGGCTTCGGTGCCGTCGTTGATGCCGTCCTTGTAGGGGGAGACCAGCTCGAAGCCATCCATGCAGGCCTGCATGGCGCAGATCGGATCGACCTCGGAGACCTTGACGATCATGCCTTCCTGACGCAGCGATTGTGCCGAGCCCTTGCCGACGTCGCCGTAACCGACGACCAGCGCCTGCTTGCCGGAGAGCAGGTGGTCGGTGGCGCGCTTGATGGCATCGTTGAGGCTGTGACGGCAGCCGTACTTGTTGTCGTTCTTGCTCTTGGTTACAGAGTCGTTGACGTTGATCGCCGGGATCTTGAGGGTGCCGCCCTTGAGCATGTCGAGCAGGCGATGCACGCCGGTGGTGGTTTCCTCGGTCACGCCGTGGACGCGCTCGAGCACCTGCGGATACTTGTCGTGCAGGATCTGGGTCAGGTCGCCGCCGTCGTCCAGCACCATGTTGGCATCCCACGGCTGGCCGTCCTTGAGGATGGTCTGCTCGATGCACCACTCGTATTCTTCTTCGGTCTCGCCCTTCCAGGCGAACACCGGGATGCCGGCAGCGGCGATGGCGGCAGCGGCCTGGTCCTGAGTGGAGAAGATGTTGCAGCTCGACCAACGCACTTCCGCGCCGAGCGCGATCAGCGTCTCGATCAGCACGGCGGTCTGGATGGTCATGTGAATGCAGCCGAGGATCTTCGCGCCCTTGAGCGGCTGCTCGGCGGCGTATTTCTTGCGCAGGCCCATCAGCGCGGGCATTTCGGATTCGGCGATGATGATTTCGCGGCGGCCCCAGGCAGCCAGGGAAATATCGGCGACCTTGAAGTCGGTGAAACCGGCAGGCGTCATGAAAGCACTCATCGAAGAGTTCTCCATTCGTATAGATGCGAATGGGCGCCGTTGATGCGTTCTGGAAACGCCCCATCCGAGCCTGACAGGTTTCATCCTGCTGCAGCGCCCCTCGGACGGGTGGCGGGCACGGTCGAAGCGGAGTCGACCGGGGAAAAGCCCGGCGATTATAGCTGCGCCGCGCGGCAATCCCAACCCCGCGCCGCGCGAACTACAGCGAGCGAGCGCGGGTCGAAAACTACAGGTTCGGTGACCCTTGCCGGGCGAAACCGTTTCAGGAGACCGCCATGAACCCCATGCTTCGCTTAGCGCCCATGTTGCTTGTCGGCGCCTTCAGCCTGCCTGCCGCCGCCAAATCCTGCTACGTGCACAGCGAAACCTCCGGCGCGGTTCCTGCGCCAGTGGTGACCGAGCAGTGTTTCGAATTCCACGGCGTGGACAAGGACGACGCCATCGACTGGGTCTGTCAGGACAACGAGGCGGTGAAGAACTCCCGCCGCGAGCTCCGCGACAGTTGTCCCGACGGCCACTTCGGTGTCTGCACCGCGCCGATGACGGCAGAGACCCTGGCCAACGAACGTGCCACTGGCTCCCAGGCGAAGAACGGTACCTTGCCCAGCCAGGTGGGCGGCGATGCTACGATCGTCACCTATCACTATCACGCCACTGATCGGGCCCAGGCCAAGATCGATTGCGAAAGCGCTGGCGGCAGCTGGTCGCAATAGCCTGTTGAGCAATCTTGGCTGACGGAGTCGAAACCCGACTGATTTGTTCAACCGCGCATGGACGGGGATAATCCCGCGCTTTGCATCGATGAGTGGTTGAACCATGAAGCTGAGTCTGCTGAGCCTGTCCCTGATTGCTGTCCTGGCGCAGACTGGCTGCGACCGGATCGACCCCAATTCCCCGTTGGGCAAGCGCAAGGCGATCTACCAGGCGATGCTCGATACCAAGGAAGACCTTGGCGGCATGCTGCGCGGGCGCATCCCGTTCGACGGCGAAGGCTTCAGTGCAGGCGCGGCCAAGCTGGACGAGCTCTCGCGGCAGCCTTGGCAGCATTATCCCGATGTGAAGGAAGAGCAGAGCGACGCGCGTGACGACGTCTGGCAGCGTCAGGAGCGATTCAAGGAGATGGCCCGCGAACTGGAAGCGACCACGGCTGCGCTGGTGAGCGTGACGGCCACCGCCCCGGTTGCCGCCCAAAGCGTGGCGCCGGCGTTCCAGCGGGTCGAGGATGCCTGTGAAGCCTGCCACAAGGAGTTCCGCGCCTACTAACGGCGCAGCGATTCGAGCTTTTCCCGCGACTTGGCCAGCTGATTGCGGCGCAGCTCGATCAGCTGGGCATCACCGGTGCCCAAAGCCTCGCGTAGCAGCGTCTCGCGCCGCTCAACCTGGCGATTGGTGTGATCGTATTCGACCTGATGCGGGTGCAGGGCAATCACGCCCTGGCACTGCTCGGTCAGGCCCTGCAGTTCGCTGTCGAGTTGCGTCTGGCGCAGCTTGTCACCCTGCAGGCGCGCCTGCTGCAGCTGTTCGCGCAAGGCCTGGCGCTGGTCGTGGCACTGGCTGTCGGCGTTGGGGGCCGCGCTAGCCAGCGGGCTGATGGCGGTAGCGCCGATCAGCAGGGCAATCGGCCAATGTCGCAAAGACATGCCTCGCCTCCATAATTGTTATCCAGCTCCTATCGACCGCGACATTGGGGGAAAGTCCCTTCAGAACCCCGAAACACCGACAGCGTGCAGCCTGTGACGCAGCAGCTGCAGCTCCGGTGCATGAAAGAAGGTATGCAGCTGTTCTGCGCGTGCCTTTCCAACCCCCGGTTCCGCCTGCCATTGCGCCACGCTACGTGCCGCCAGTACGTCCCAGTCGGGCTGCAATGTGAGCGGCAGCGGCAGATTGACCGGCATGCCAAGCGCCTTGAGCCATCGGCCCGCTGGCTTCTGTCGGGCGAGAGCGAAGCTCGCGACCAGCTTGCTGGCGCGCGCCTTGCCGATGCCAGGGACCTGTTGCAACGTCGCCGCGTCCAGCTCCAGCCAGGCGAGCAGATCGGGCAGCAGTCCGGCGTCCAGCAGGGCCTGCCAACTGCCTTGGCCTACCCCGGGAAGGCCAAGCCCCTGCTTGCCGCTCAGCCAGACCATACGGGCGATGAACTGCTGCTCACAGCCCGGCGTTGGCTGCCAGCAGCTGTGCGCGTGATACTGCGATGGGTCCGGTGCCGCAACCTCTGCCCGTTCGGTGCTGCGCCAGACCACCGAGTCCAGTTGCGGGATGCTATGCCCGGCGAGCGCAACTGCGACCTGGTCGCGGGGGCGCACATCCAGTTCGCGCCAGCGCTCCAGCGAGCCGAGGCTGAGCGTACGGATACGGCGATCATCGAGGTGTACCGGCGCCAGCTGCAGCATGGGCGTGATGCGCCCGGTGCGGCCGATGCGAAACTCCACGGCGCGGACCTCGGTCACCCCCTTGCGCAGCGGATGTTTCCAGGCCGCCGCCCAGTGCGGCTCTGCCTGCCAGCGCTCGGCAGGCGGGCGCGTGCCTTGCCGCAACACCACGCCGTCGGTGGCGAACGGCAGCGGTTGCCGATACCACTGTTCGCGCCAATGCTGCGCTTGTGCGGGACCCTGTAGCGGCAGACTGAACCGCTGACTGTCGCTGAACCCCATGGCGGCCAGCCGCTGCAGGCGGAGGGTCATCTGCTCCGGCCCGTTCGGCCAGTCCCAGACGAAAAGGCCGATCTGCGCCGCCGTATCGGTGTCCAGCCGGTTGCTGGCCATGGCGCCGGCAACACGGCCGCGCGCGCCAGCGCTGCCACGCTCCGCCTGCACATGCTGCTCCAGACGCCAATAGAGTTCGCCCTGCAGTATCACCTCGCCAGGCGCTGCAAGACGGGACGGAACCGCCGGCAGCTGCCGGACGTGGGCTGTCCAGTCCTGTCCGCTGTGACCATCGCCGCGGCTGATGGCCTGCTGCAGCAGGCCGCCACGATAGACCAGGGTGACCGCCACGCCGTCCACCTTCGGCTGAATCCACAGGTCCTCGCGGCGCTCGATCCAGGCGGCAACCGCCTGCTCGTCGGCGAGCTTGGCCAGCCCGGTCTGCATTGCCGGATGCCGTACCGGACCGCCGGCGCCGGCCAACGGCTCCGGAGCCGCGACGGTGCTCGGGAAACAACGCTGCCAGTCGTGCAGGCGCACACGGCTCTGGTCGTAGATTTCGTCATCCACCAGCGACAGGCCACGGCGGTGATAGGCCTCGTCCCAGTGTTGCAGCTGTCGTTGGAGGCTGGTGATTTCCTGTTGCGCTCGCGCATCGTTCCAGGCTGGGCAGACGGCGAGGCAAAGCGGCGAGAAAAGGCACAATAACAGTGCGATCAGGCGTTGCATGGCGAGCATCCTTGCTCTGATGAGTTGGTCTGGCCTCCCTCGTTGAAGGCCAGCTCATTGTCGCCGGCTCGACGCGGCACGACCGTGCGTCAGCGCATATTGAACAGTTCCTGGTGGAAGTCTCTTGGTGGCAGGCCGTGGCGTTGCAGGTCCCTGCTCAGATCCTGACCGAAGCCCGCCGGGCCGCAGAACCAGACGTCGCTGTCCTGCCATAGCGGCGCCAACTGGCGAAGGCGCTCGGGCGTCAGTCGCCCGCCCTCGCTGGCTACCAGCACGTGCAGGCGCACCCGGGCGCGTGCGGCCAGTTCGCGGATACGCTCGATGAAACTCTGGTCCGGCGCGCTGGTGCAGTAGAACAGATCGACGTTGTCGCCCTTGCCGCTCGCGGCGAGCGCCTGCAGCTGGCCGATGAAGGGCGCAATGCCGATGCCGCCGGCCACCCAGATCTGCCGCGGCTTGCGGCTATGGAAGTCGAAGCAGCCATAAGGCCCTTCGACCTTCACCGCATCGCCCACCTTCAGGGTGTCCGGCAGGGTGCGGGTGTAGTCACCAAGGCCCTTGATGGAGAAGGCCAGCCTGCCGTCGTTGCGCCAGGCTGAGGACAGGCTGAAGGGGTGCGGCCCTTCCTTGTCGTCGAAGGTGACGAAGGCGAACTGCCCGGCCTTGTGCCCCGGCCAGGGACCATCGAGCTTGATATCGACGCGCAGCACGCGGTTGTCGCGATGATGGGTAAGCCCATCGATGCGGCCAACGACCTGATGCTTGCGGCCGATGCGGCGCAACAGCGAAATGCAGGCCGCCACAGAACCCGAAGCCATCATCACGGCAAGGACCAGGCCCAGCGGCGATGTCCAATAGTCGGGCGGCGTCAGCACTACCGAGTGCGCCACCAGCGCCAGATAGACCAGTGCCAGCCAACGGTGCGTCTTGAAGAACCAGCGGTAGGGGAAGCGCTTGACCAGCGCCAGCACGATCAGAATCGCCGCCGCATAGAAGGCCCATTCGCCGATCGTCTCGGCGAGGCCGCGAAAGCGCTGCAGCAGCGCGAAGATACCTTCGTGCAGCTGGCCGTCGCCGCCACGTCGCGCCGGCTTTTCCAGCCAGCCGAAGCCGACCAGCCATTTCGGTATCTGCCCCCAGCCCCAGTGGAAGATAGCGATCACCAGGGCGCTGATGCCCAGCCACTTGTGCAGTCGATAGGTCTTGTCCAGGCCGTCGAAGAAGCGTTCGAAGCGCCGCGGCCGCACCGCCAGCACCATCGCCACGCTCATCGCAACGATGCCGAGCACGCCGCTGTAGTGCACCAGTACCTTGCGCAGCGGCCAGAACTGATAGCGCGCCATGATGAAGTCGTCCACCAGCAACCAGAGCAGCGTCAGTCCGACGAACAGCGCGACGTAGGTGAGTTTTATCTGTCTCATCTCGGGAAAGCCTCCTTGCTGGCGTCCCGTGTGCCAGCGCTTCCAAGCATGTATGCAGCGCTGCGACGCCGCCATGATCACGGTCACTGCGAGTCGTGACCGGGAGATGGCGGGCGCCCTACGGTGCGTTTTTATCTACAATTCCGCCCCTGATTCCTCGAAGAGACGAGCCCGTGCAACCAGTGATCGCCATCGAGCAGCTCACCAAGACCTACGCTTCCGGCCACCCGGCGCTCAAGCGCATCGACCTCGAGATCCACAAGGGCGAGATATTCGCCCTGCTCGGGCCCAACGGCGCCGGCAAGACCACGTTGATCAGCATCATTTGCGGCATCGTCAACCCCGGCAGCGGGCGAGTGCTGGTCGACGGCCACGACATCGTTCAGGACTACCGCGCCGCCCGCTCGAAGATCGGCCTGGTGCCGCAGGAGCTGTTCAACGAGGGCTTCGAAAGCGTCTGGGCGACGGTGCGTTTTTCGCGCGGCCTGTTTGGCAAGGCGCCGGACGATTCGTTCCTGGAGAAACTGTTGCGCGATTTGTCGCTGTGGGACAAGCGCAATGCCCGCATCCTCGAGCTTTCCGGCGGCATGAAGCGCCGCGTGATGATCGCCAAGGCGCTGTCCCACGAGCCGTCGATCCTGTTCCTCGACGAGCCCACCGCCGGCGTCGACGTCGAGCTGCGTCGTGACATGTGGGAAATGGTCCGCGGCCTGCGCGAGCGTGGCGTGACCATCATCCTCACTACCCACTACATCGAAGAAGCCGAGGAAATGGCCGACCGCATCGGGGTGATCAGCCGCGGCGAGATCATTCTGGTCGAGGATAAGGACGTGCTGATGCACAAGCTTGGCAAGAAGCAGCTGACCCTGCACCTGCAGCGACCGCTGGCCGAGATTCCCGCGGAACTGGCCAGCTATCCGCTGGAGCTCACCGATGCCGGCAACCAGCTGGTGTTCACCTTCGACGCCCAGCATGAGGATACCGGCATCGCCGAGCTGCTCCGGCGCCTGGCGGCCCACGGCATCGACTTCAAGGATCTGCAGTCGAGCCAGAGCTCGCTGGAAGAAATCTTCGTCAATCTGGTTCACGGTCGCTGAGGAAAAGCCCGCATGAATTTCTACGCGATCCGCGCGATCTACCTGTTCGAACTGGCGCGCACCTGGCGCACCCTGCTGCAGAGCATCGCTACCCCGGTGATCTCCACCTCGCTGTACTTCGTGGTGTTCGGCTCGGCCATCGGCGCGCGAATGGAGGCGATGCACGGCATCCCTTACGGCGCGTTCATCATCCCCGGCCTGATCATGATGGCGCTGCTCACCGAGAGCATCTCCAACGCCTCGTTCGGCATTTACATGCCGCGCTATTCCGGAACCATCTACGAGGTGCTGTCGGCGCCGGTGTCCTATGTCGAGATCGTCATCGGCTATGTCGGTGCGGCGGCGACCAAGTCGCTGGTGCTCGGCGTGATCATCCTTGTCACCGCACGGCTGTTCGTCGATTACGAAATCCAGCACCCGCTGATGATGGCGCTGTTCCTGGTGCTGACGGCGGTCACCTTCTGCCTGTTCGGCTTTATCATCGGCATCTGGGCCGATGGCTGGGAGAAACTGCAGATCGTTCCGGCGCTGATCGTCACGCCGCTGGCCTTTCTCGGCGGCAGTTTCTATTCCATCGAGATGCTGCCGCCGCTGTGGCAGAAGGTCACCCTGTTCAACCCGGTGGTGTACCTGATCAGCGGCTTCCGCTGGAGCTTCTACGGCGTCTCGGATATCAGCGTCGGTGTCAGCCTGGCGATGATTCTTGGTTTCCTCGGCGCCTGTCTGCTGGCGGTGTGGTGGATATTCAAGACCGGCTATCGGTTGAAGAACTAGCCCGTAAACGAAAACGCCCGCAGATGCGGGCGTTTTCATTAGCGCGTCGGGGGGCTTACTTGCCGAACATCTTGCCCAGACCGAGAACCGCATCCTTGGCTTGGGTGACAGCCTGGACCTTCTCATTCACTGCTCCCGCGTCGTCGCCAGCTGCGTTGGCTGCCAGGCCGTCGGCGTCCAACTGAGCGCAGCCGTCTTCGACCTGATTCAGCGCATTGCTGAGTTTTTCGTTGCCTAGCATCTGGCCGAGCAGCTTGCCGGTTTCCAGATTGCCCTGCTGGGCGGCCAGCTGCGCTTGGCATTTGGCTTGCGCGTCAGTGGTGGCGGCCTGCAGCGAGGTGCTGGCGAGGATGACGGCGGCACAGCCGAGAATGAGGGAAATACGCATGGATACGCTCCTTGTAAGGCCGATCACAACAGGTGATCGATCGAGTCCGTTCGAAAAGGGCGCTGATGATAGCTGTTGGCCTGCATAACGGAAAGGCTCTGGAATGGAGGTTTCGTGATGCACCGCTGGCAGCGGAGGGTGTCTGTTGCGACTCTACCCCCCTCTTGAAAGCAAGAAGCCCCGCGCGGCTTGCGCCGGCGGGGCTTCTTGTCGGTGCGGTCGCGCTTACAACCCGGCAGCGGCGCGCAAAGCGTCGGCCTTGTCGGTCTTTTCCCAAGTGAAGGCGGTGAAGGTGTCGGCCCCCACCGTCATCTCGTAGGGATTGCGGCCGAAGTGGCCGTAGGCCGCGGTGGCGCGGTACATCGGGTGCAGCAGGTCGAGCATGCGGGTGATCGCGTAAGGGCGCAGATCGAAATGCTCACGGACCAAAGCGATGATCTTGTCGTCGCTGAGCTTGCCGGTGCCGAAGGTGTTCAGCGAGATGGAGGTCGGCTGCGCTACGCCGATGGCGTAGGACACCTGAATCTCGCAACGATCGGCGAGGCCGGCGGCGACGATGTTCTTCGCCACGTAGCGGCCGGCGTAGGCGGCCGAGCGATCTACCTTGGACGGGTCCTTGCCGGAGAAGGCACCGCCGCCATGGCGGGCCATGCCGCCGTAGGTGTCGACGATGATCTTGCGGCCGGTCAGGCCGCAGTCGCCAACCGGGCCGCCGATGACGAACTGGCCGGTCGGGTTGATGTGGTACTGGGTGTCCTTGTGCAGCAGCTCCGCGGGCAGGCTGTGCTTGATGATCAGCTCCATCACCGCTTCGCGCAGGTCGCTCTGCTTGACCTCGGGGTTGTGCTGGGTGGACAGCACGATGGCGTCGATGCCGGCGACCTTGCCGTTCTCGTAGCGGCAGGTGACCTGGCTCTTGGCGTCCGGGCGCAGCCATGGCAGCAGGCCGTTCTTGCGTGCTTCGGCCTGGCGTTCGACCAGGGCGTGGGAGAAGCGGATCGGCGCCGGCATCAGCACGTCGGTCTCGTTGCTGGCGTAGCCGAACATCAGGCCCTGATCACCGGCACCCTGGTCTTCCGGCTTGGTGCGGTCGACGCCCTGGGCGATGTCCACCGACTGCTTGCCGATGATGTTGATGATGCCGCAGGTGGCGCCGTCGAAACCGACTTCCGAGCTGTTGTAGCCGATGTCGACGATGACGTCGCGCACCAGTTGCTCCAGATCGACCCAGGCCGAAGTGGTGACTTCACCGGCAACGATCGCCACACCGGTCTTGACCATGGTTTCGCAGGCCACGCGGGCATGCTTGTCCTCGGCGATGATGGCGTCGAGCACCGCATCGGAGATCTGGTCGGCGATCTTGTCCGGATGCCCTTCGGACACGGACTCGGAGGTAAAAATCGAGTATTCGCTCATCTATCGGTTTCCTATTACCGGTGGGTGAGTCGGTCGTCAGGGACGGACCGGGAAAAGTACCGGGCCTGGATCTGAAAACCGTTCTTCAAGCCAATGTAGAGGCTCTCGCCGGGCGTGAGCCCCGCGGCATCGGCCCAACGGGCCAGATCGTCCTGTTCGAAGCCCAGCCAGAGATCGCCGCAGGCCTCCCTGGCCCAACTCTGGTTGTGGCTGCACAGCTCCGTGACCAGCAGGCTGCCGCCCGCGTTCACCAGCCGTGCCAGTTGTTTGATCGCCTCGCCGGGCGCCGCCAAGTGATGCAGCACCATGTTCAGCACCACGCAGTCTGCCGGCGGGCAGTCGTCGTGCAGTGCGTCGGCGAGCTTCAGCTCGACATTTGTCAGCCCCGCTTCCTGACAGCGCGCACGCGCCAGATCGAGCATGGCGGGGCTGTTGTCCAGCGCCACTACGCGAGCGAAGCGCCGCGCCAACTCCGGCAGGAAGCTGCCATCCCCGGGACCGACTTCCAGCGCCGTGGCGCCGGCATCGAAGTTCAGTGCATCGAGCAAGGCCACCACGCTGTCGCGATACTGCGGCAGCCCGGCGATCAGATCCTGGCGGGCCTGAAAGCTGTCCGCCATGCGCGCGAAGAAATCCTCGCTGGCGGCGCTGCGCTGGGCATGCACGGCGGCGATACGGGCCTCGATCTCGCGCGGCAGCTCCAGCCGATCGGCTTCCTCGAGCAGCGCCGCGTGCAGCTTGCCGCCGGGGCTGTCGACCAGCGGCAGGCTGCGCCGGTAGAACACCGCGTTGCCTTCGCGGCGGGTTGCCAGCAACCCAGCCTGGGTAAGTACCTTGAGGTGGTGGCTCATGCCGGACTGACCGATGGCGAAGATCTGCGCCAGCTCGAGCACGCCGAACGAGTCACTGGCCAGCGCCCTCAGTACGTTCAAACGCAATGCATCGCCGCCGGCCTTGCACAGGGCGGCGAGCGAATCACTGGCGTCGAAACGGATCTGGGGCATGCGCAGGCTCATAAGGCGCGCAGTCTAGTCGGTCACTTTTCGTACAGCAAGGGCAATATCAAAAAGTTTTGATATTGCCCTTCTGGGCGCAGGGTTACTGCAGCAGGCGGGACAGCCCCAGGGTGCACGACACCAGGCCAAGGCCGATGAGGAAGTAGTTCGGCAGGATATCCAGCAGGCGCTGAATCAGTCCTTCGCCGGCCAGACGGCGCGAGAGCAGGCTGTAGGCGAGCAGGATGCTCAGATCGATCACCGCCCAGATCACGATGAGCACCGTCGCCTGTGGCGCGAACGGCTGCGCGGGCAGGATGAAGCCGGGGAGGAAGGCGAGAAAGAACAGGATGTCCTTGGGGTTGGACAGGCCCACCGCCATGGCCCGCCAGAAATAGTGCGCCTCGCTGCGTTTGGGCATGGCGGCCTCGCTGCGTCCGCCGCACAGGCTGTCGCAGCCCAGCCAGATCAGGTACAGGCCGCCGAGGATCTGCCCGGCTTCGAGCACCAGCGGGTCGAGGTCCAGCGCCAGGTAGATCATCACCAGTGCGGCGATCATCAGGATCTGCGCAGACAGCGCGCCGCCGAGAATCGTCCACAGTGGCCAGCGCCGGCGCGCGTCGGATACCACCAGTGCGACCACCGGTCCGGGAGAGGCGATCAGCAGGGCGACCGCCGCGGCGAAGGCGAGATAGGTTGCGTTCATAGTTCGGTCACCAGGCCGAATACCCGGCTGCGTTTGCCCAGGCGCTCGGCATAGAAGTTCGGATTGGTGATGGCGAAGGCGCGCTGGATCCAGCGATCGCTGCCGTCGAAGCGTGCACTGAAGGGGCTGCGGGCGTGAGCGGTGCGGCGATTGTCGATGATCAGCATGTCGCCACGATTCAGCCGCACCGGCTCGACCACCTCCCAGGCTATGGCGCGCAGCTTGTCCATCAGTTGTTGGGCGCGGCTGCTGAAGGCCAGCATGAAGTGCGGGTCGAAACGGAAGAAAGGTGCATCCGGGTCGCCGTAGAGGATGGTCTGGTGGCGATTGATGTCGATGCGCTGGTTCTTTTCGGTGGGACCGTAATCGGACAGGAAGTTGTACGGCTCGGTGAGGAAGAACGCCTGCTCTTCGAAGGTCAGTCGCTCGAGGATGCGCTCGATCGAGGCGATATAGGTGACCGCCTCCGCGTCGGGGTCCTGGCGCAGGCAGAGCAGCACCAGATAGTCGGGCAGTACGGCGTGGAAGGCGTTTTCCGTGTGCAGGTCCAGTTCGGTATCGAAACTGTCCGACGTTGCACCGCGGGAATGTGCCTGCTGCGGGAAGAAGTTGTTGACGATGCAGCCCTCGGACTCCTGCAGATAGCCGATCGGTTCGCCGAGCAGGGCGGTGGCCTGCAGCAGAAGGCGCTCGCTGCTGTCGTCGGGTTTGCAAAGCAGGTCGCGGCTCAGCGGTGTTGGCGGGATGTCGCCGATGGGCAGGCTTTCGAGGGTCATGAAGCCTTTCTTGTTACCGAACAGCCTGAAATTGATGATCTGGCCGATCTGCTCATGCTGCAGTGCGCTCTTCTCTACCGCATTGGCCAGGAGCGTCTCGTAGTATTTGTTCTGCATGGCATCCTTTCCTGAGTTTTAATTGGTGCGCGTGCGCGTTAAGTGAATACCGAAGCTGGTCCGGAGCCCCATTGCTGGCGCAGTATTGGGACGCTGGAAAAGATTGGAAAATGGAAAAAATGACCCCTAAGGATGAGTTTTAGTCATGCCGGATTCGGTTGTCGCAGCACCGCGCATGCCGCCGCTCTATGCCTTGCGCGCCTTCGAGGTGGCGGCGCGTTTCGGCTCGTTCACCCAGGCCGCGCAGAGCCTGTTCATCACCCAGAGTGCGGTCAGCCGGCACGTGAAGACGCTGGAAGAGCATCTCGGCTGCCAGCTGTTCGAGCGGCACGGATCGCGTCTGACGCTGACCGATGCCGGGCGACTGCTGGCGCAGGAGTTGAAGATCGGTTTTCGTACCATCGAAAACGCCTGCGTTGCGGTGACCCGCCAGCGTGGTGCGTTGCGCCTGAAGGCGCCGTCGACGCTGACCATGCGCTGGTTGCTGGGCACGCTGGAGGGCTTTCATATGGCCAATCCGCAGAACCGCGTGCAGTTGACCAGTGCCTGGATGGATCTGGACGCAGTGGATTTCAGTAGCGAGCCGTTCGACTGTGCAATTCTGCTTGGCAACGGCGGTTTCCCCGCTGATTGGCGACGGGTGAAGCTGTTCGATGAGTGGCTGGTGCCGGTCTGTGCCCCCGAACTGCTTGGCAACACGGCCTGGACCACGCAGCGGCTGGGCGAGGCGGAGCTGATCCATCCCTCGCGGGATTGCCGTGACTGGCGGCGCTGGCTGCAGCGTACCGGGCGCGCGGATCAGATCGCCTGGCAGCAGGGCAAGCTGTTCGACACCCTCGAGCTGGGCATCTCCGCCGCGGCGCAGGGGCATGGTGTCTCGATCGGCGACCTGGCGCTGGTCGGCGCCGAGCTGCAGCGCGGCAGCCTGGTGCTGCCGTTCCATCAGGCAGTGAAGTCCGGTGACAGCTATTACCTGGTCTGGCCTGGCGGCGGCGATGAGTCGGCGACCCTGATGCGCATGCGCGATTACCTGCTCGAACACCTGCCGGACGTGACCAGTCAGGGCGTCGAGCTGTTGGATTGAGCTTGCGGGGCGGCCATTCAGTCATTGCCGCGGCCACCCTCGGTAGGGGAAAATGGCCGCCTTTTTCTACGTACACCCCGCAGGAGATTCAGCGATGCCCAGCCGTCGTGAGCGAGCCAATGCCATCCGCGCCCTCAGCATGGATGCTGTGCAGAAAGCCAACAGCGGCCACCCGGGTGCCCCCATGGGCATGGCGGACATCGCCGAAGTGCTCTGGTGCGATCATCTGAAGCACAGCCCGACCAACCCGCAGTGGGCCGACCGCGACCGCTTCGTGCTGTCCAACGGCCACGGCTCGATGCTGATCTATTCGCTGCTGCACCTGACCGGTTACGACCTGACCATCGATGACCTGAAGAACTTCCGCCAGCTGCACAGCAAGACCCCGGGGCACCCGGAGTTCGGCTACACCGCCGGCGTTGAGACCACCACCGGTCCGCTCGGTCAGGGCTTGGCCAACGCTGTCGGTTTCGCCGTGGCGGAGAAGGTCATGGCGGCGCAGTTCAACCGCCCCGGCCATAACATCGTCGACCACAACACCTATGTCTTCCTCGGCGACGGCTGCATGATGGAAGGCATCAGCCACGAAGTCTGCTCGCTGGCCGGGACCCTTGGCCTGAACAAGCTGATCGCCTTCTACGACGACAACGGCATCTCCATCGACGGCGAAGTGCATGGCTGGTTCACCGATGACACCCCGCGTCGCTTCGAAGCCTATGGCTGGCAGGTGATCCGCAATGTCGATGGCCATGACGCCGACGAGATCCAGATGGCCATCGAGACCGCGCGCAAGAGCGACCGTCCGACGCTGATCTGCTGCAAGACCATCATCGGCTTCGGCTCGCCGAACAAGCAGGGCAAGGAAGAATCCCACGGCGCTGCGCTGGGTGATGCCGAAATCGCGCTGACCCGCGAGGCGCTGGGCTGGAAACACGGCCCGTTCGAAATTCCGGCCGAGGTCTACGCCGAGTGGGACGCCAAGCAGAAGGGCGCCGACGCGGAAAACGAGTGGAACAAGCGCTTCGCCGCCTATGAAATCGAATTCCCGGCGCTGGCGTCCGAGTTCAAGCGGCGCATGGCCGGCGAGCTGCCGGCTGACTTCGCCGAAAAGGCCAGCGAGTTCATCCGTGAAGTCGCCACCAAGGGCGAAACCATCGCCAGCCGCAAGGCCAGCCAGAACTGTCTGAATGCCTTCGGCCCGCTGCTGCCGGAGCTGCTCGGCGGCTCGGCGGACCTCGCCGGCTCCAACCTGACCCTGTGGAAGGGCTGCAAGCCGGTGGTAGCCGAGGACGCCTCGGGCAACTACATGTATTACGGCGTGCGCGAGTTCGGCATGGCCGCGATCATGAACGGCATCGCCCTGCACGGCGGCCTGATTCCGTACGGCGCAACCTTCCTGATGTTCATGGAATACGCCCGCAATGCCGTGCGCATGTCCGCCCTGATGAAGCAGCGCGTGCTCTACGTCTTCACCCACGACTCCATCGGTCTTGGCGAAGATGGCCCGACTCACCAGCCGATCGAGCAGCTGACCAGCCTGCGCACCACGCCGAACCTGGACACCTGGCGCCCGGCCGATACCGTCGAATCCGCGGTGGCCTGGAAGCATGCGGTCGAACGCAAGGACGGCCCGAGCGCGCTGATCTTCTCGCGCCAGAACCTGCCGTTCCACGTGCGCGACAACGAGACCGAGGCGGCCATCGCCCGCGGTGGGTACATCCTGAAGAACTGCGCCGGCGAGCCGGAGCTGATCCTCATCGCCACCGGTTCGGAAGTCAGTCTGGCGGTGCAGGCCGCCGACAAGCTGACCGAGCAGGGCCGCAAGGTGCGTGTCGTCTCGATGCCTTGCACCAGCGTGTTCGATGCCCAGGACGCCGCCTACAAGCAGCAGGTGCTGCCGGTGGAAGTCGGTGCACGTATCGCCGTCGAGGCGGCGCATGCGGACTACTGGTACAAGTACGTCGGCCTTGACGGTCGCATCATCGGCATGACCACCTACGGGGAATCGGCTCCGGCCAACCAGCTGTTCGAGGAATTCGGCTTCACCGTCGACAACATCCTCGCCGTCGCCGAAGAGCTGCTGGAGGACTGACCGCAAAGATGGGGTGGATGGCTGCGGCCATCCACCCATCGAGCCCCATCCGCGTAGGGTGGAGAACATCGGTTTTCCACCTGCAGGACCGACGAAGAACCCATGGCCAACGCCCGTCCCTATCGCGTCGCCCTCAACGGCTACGGCCGCATCGGCCGTTGCGTGCTGCGTGCATTCTATGAGCGCGGCGCCGCCTTCGATTTTCAGTTCGTTGCCCTCAACGATCTGGCCGACATGGCCAGCCTGGAATACCTCACCCGTTTCGACTCCACCCACGGCCGCTTTCCCGGCGAAGTGAGCGTGGACGGCGATTGCCTGCACCTCAATGGACACTGCGTGAAGGTGCTGCGCGAGTCGACGCCCGAGGCCATCGACTGGCGGGCGCTGGACGTCGATCTCGTGCTGGAGTGCTCGGGCGCCTACACCAGTCGCGCCGATGGCGAGCGCTTTCTCGCCGCGGGTGTGCCGCGGGTGCTGTTCTCGCAGCCGATGGCCAGCGCGGCGGATGTCGATGCCACGGTGGTCATGGGCATCAACCAGCAACAGCTGACGGGTGCCGAGCGACTGGTGTCCAACGCTTCCTGCACCACCAACTGCGGCGTGCCATTGCTCAAGCTGCTCAACGACGCGGTGGGCATCGAATACGCCTCGATCACCACGATTCACTCGGCGATGAACGATCAGCCGGTGATCGACGCCTACCACCATGAGGACCTGCGCCGCACCCGTTCGGCCTTCCAGTCGGTAATTCCGGTGTCCACCGGCTTGGCGCGGGGTATCGAACGCCTGCTGCCGGAACTCTCGGGGCGGATTCAGGCCAAAGCGGTGCGGGTGCCTACGGTGAACGTGTCCTGTCTGGACATCACGCTGCAAACCGCCTGCGATACCGATGCGCGAACGATCAACCGGGTGCTGCGCGAGGCCGCTGAAGGCGGGCCCTTGCAGGGCTTGCTGGCGTATACCGAGCTGCCCCACGCCAGCTGCGATTTCAATCACGATCCGCATTCGGCGATCGTCGACGGCAGCCTGACGCGCGCGTCCGGCCAGCGCCTGGTGAACCTGCTGGCCTGGTTCGACAACGAATGGGGGTTCGCCAACCGCATGCTCGACGTCACCGACCACTACCTGCGCGTGGCCAATCGCACCTAGCCCCCGCGCCTGGAACATCGCTGCTTCTCGACCTTAAGGAAGACCAACATGACCGTTTTGAAGATGACCGATCTCGACCTCCAGGGTAAGCGCGTGCTGATCCGCGAGGACCTCAACGTGCCGGTGAAGGATGGCGCGGTGAAGAGCGATGCACGCATCCTGGCCTCGTTGCCGACCATCAAGCTGGCGCTGGAGAAGGGCGCGGCAGTGCTGGTCTGCTCGCACCTGGGGCGACCGGAAGAGGGCGTCTACAGCGAGGAAGACAGCCTCAAGCCGGTCGCCGACTACCTGTCCAAGGCCCTCGGCCGCGAAGTGCCGCTGGTCAAGGACTATCTCGAAGGCGTCGAGGTGCAGCCGGGTGAGCTGGTGCTGCTGGAGAACGTGCGCTTCAACAAGGGCGAGAAGAAGAACACCGACGAGCTGGCGCAGAAATACGCCGCGCTGTGCGACGTTTTCGTCATGGACGCCTTCGGCACCGCGCACCGCGCCCAGGGCTCGACCCATGGTGTGGCCAAGTTTGCCAAGGTGGCCTGCGCCGGCCCGCTGCTGGCGGCAGAGCTGGATGCCCTGGGTAAAGCGTTGAAAACCCCGGCCAAGCCAATGGTCGCCATCGTCGCCGGTTCCAAGGTGTCGACCAAGCTCGACGTGCTGACCTCGCTGGCCGACATCTGCGACCAGCTGATCGTCGGCGGCGGCATCGCCAACACCTTCCTCGCCGCGGCGGGTTACAACGTTGGCAAGTCGCTGCATGAAGCGGATCTGCTCGACACCGCCAAGGCCATCGCGGCCAAGGTTGCCGTGCCGCTGCCGGTGGACGTGGTGGTCGCCAAGGAGTTCGCCGAGAGTGCCGAGGCCACGGTCAAGGCTGTCGCCGACGTCGCCGACGACGACATGATCCTGGATATCGGCCCGAAGACCGCCGCCATGTTCGGCGAAATGCTCAAGGCTTCGCAGACCATCCTCTGGAACGGTCCGGTCGGCGTGTTCGAATTCGACCAGTTCGGCAACGGCACCAAGGTGCTGGCTCAGGCCATCGCCCAGAGCCCGGCGTTCTCCATCGCCGGCGGCGGCGACACCCTGGCAGCCATCGACAAATACGGCGTGGCCGAGCAGATCTCCTACATCTCCACCGGTGGTGGCGCCTTCCTCGAGTTCGTCGAGGGCAAGGTGCTGCCGGCGGTCGAAGTGCTGGAACAGCGCGCCGACTGAAATTCGCGGGCGAGGTGAACGCCTTGTGCCGTTCGCCTGCCGGCCCAGGAGATGCCGGGCCGGCAGCGCATGGAGCAACCCCGGCGGCTCGCCGTGGTCTTTGTTCTATCTGGAACAAGGAAAGGGGATGCACCATGCGATATGCCGTTGTTGCTGTTTGCTGCCTGGGTTTGGCCGGTTGCGCCGGGAATTCACCGGATAGCGCTTGCCAGGTACTCGACCCACCGCCTGTCCTCAGCCCGACTGCCGAGCATGACCAGCGCGTCGAAATGCAGGCCACGGGTGACCCGACAATCACCACGCAAGACGGCCTGCAGGATTGCCCGTGATCACCGTTTGCCAAGGAGAAGGAATGAACAAAGGCCTGTCCATGCTGATCGCAGCGTTGCTGCTCGGCGGTTGTGGCCACTGGCAATCCGGCCCGGATGCGCCATTCGTGCGCTGGAAATGCCAGAGCCAGCAGAACATCGCCTGGCGATACGCTGACGACCAGCACTCGGCGATCGACCTGAAAGTGGGCAATGACGAACGTATTCATACCCTGCGAAAGGAACCAGCCACCCGCGGCAGTTTCTATAGCGATGGCGTACTCGCTTTCCACGACAAGGGTAACGAGGCGCTGGTGTACCGCGTCGCCGATGACAAGGTGCTGGCCCATGGCTGCAGTGCGTCGCTCATCAGCATCTAGCGGCTAATGATTCATACAGGCCTCGCCGATGCGGGGTTTTCGACTGAAAGCTGGCGGGACGCTGGCATTTGCCGCCCCCGCCACTACAATGCCGCGCCCAGCGTGCGGCGCTTGAACAGCGTCGGCCACTGCGGCAGGCTCTACACGATCAAACGACCCAGACCGGGAGAAAGGAAAACATGGCACTCATCAGCATGCGCCAGATGCTCGACCACGCCGCCGAGTTCGGCTACGGCGTGCCGGCCTTCAACGTCAACAACCTCGAGCAGATGCGCGCCATCATGGAAGCGGCTGACAAGACCGATTCCCCGGTGATCGTCCAGGCTTCCGCCGGTGCCCGCAAATACGCCGGTGCGCCGTTCCTGCGTCATCTGATCCTGGCGGCGATCGAAGAATTCCCGCACATCCCGGTGTGCATGCACCAGGACCACGGCACCAGCCCGGATGTCTGCCAGCGTTCGATCCAGCTCGGCTTCTCCTCGGTGATGATGGACGGTTCGCTGCAGGCGGACGGCAAGACCCCGGCCGACTACGACTACAACGTGCGCGTGACCCAGCAGACCGTGGCGTTTGCCCATGCCTGCGGTGTTTCCGTGGAAGGCGAGCTGGGTTGCCTGGGCAGCCTGGAAACCGGCATGGCCGGCGAGGAAGACGGCGTCGGTGCCGAGGGTGTGCTCGATCACAGCCAGCTGCTGACCGATCCGGAAGAAGCCGCCGACTTCGTCGCCAAGACCAAGGTCGATGCCCTGGCGATCGCCATCGGCACCAGCCACGGCGCCTACAAGTTCACCAAGCCGCCGACCGGCGACACCCTTTCGATCCAGCGCATCAAGGAAATCCATGCGCGCATTCCGGACACCCATCTGGTGATGCATGGCTCCTCGTCGGTGCCGCAGGAGTGGCTGCAGATCATCAACCAGTACGGTGGTGAAATCGGCGAAACCTACGGCGTGCCGGTCGAAGAAATCGTCGAGGGCATCAAGTACGGCGTGCGCAAGGTCAACATCGACACCGACCTGCGTCTGGCGTCCACCGGCGCGATTCGCGAGTTCATGGCGAAGAACCCCAGCGAGTTCGACCCGCGCAAGTACTTCGCCAAGACCGTCTCGGCCATGCGCGACATCTGTATCGCCCGCTACGAGGCCTTCGGTACCGCCGGTAACGCCAGCAAGATCAAGCCGATCTCCCTGGAAGGCATGTTCCAGCGCTACGCCAGCGGCGAACTGGACCCGAAGATCAACTGATCCGTCCAGACGTGAAAAAGCCCGCGATATGCGGGCTTTTTCGTTTCGGCGCAGTGTCGGTCAGCTGGCGAGCAATGCCTGAATCTGGCTGTGCAGCGTGTCCAGGGCGAAGGGCTTGGCCAGCACCGGGGCCGAGCGCGCGATGGGGCTGCCCGATTCATAGATTTCGATCGGATAGCCGCTGATGAAGATCACCTTGAGGTCGGGCCGCAGCTTGAGTGCCGGCTCGGCGATCATCACTCCGGATACGTTGCCGGGCAGGCGGAAGTCGGTTACCAACAGATCCAGCTGCGGTTTGGTCGCCAGGATTTCGAATGCCTTGGGCGCGCTGTCCGCTTCCAGTACCTGGTAGCCCTCGCTGGCCAGATAGTCCGAGAGCAGGCTGAGGATATGCGGCTCGTCTTCGACGAGCAGAACGATTTTCGGCAGTGCGTGGTTCATGGTGGTCTCGATGTTGCGTTTCGCTGCATTCCAGCCGTTGTAGAGCCGGACAGGATTTCGACAGGTTACGCGCTGCAAGTTTCAGTCCTGCAGCCGGACGGTCGTCGCTTTCCACCGGCGGCTGTGCGCTGGCGCACGTTGTGAGTGGCATCCTCGCCGTTCCAGGCGCAACGCTCAATGCCTACCTTAGCCGGGGGCGCCCAGCCGGGGGGCGCCTAGCCGGGGGTGCCTGACCGGCAGTACAGGTCTGTCGCAGCACTGGCCCTAGGCTCGAGGCCGCGCTAGGGTTGCGCCATTCTCTTGCTGGAGTCGCCCATGAACGACACCGAGGCCGCCGCGCAGCGCACGCTCGATTACTACCGCCTCAATGCAGAGGCTTTCCGCGAGGGTACGCTCGACCACGACGTCAGCCAGAACATCGATGCCCTTCTGCGTCACATTCAGGCAGAACCGCCGCTGCGCATCCTCGACCTCGGCTGCGGCCCAGGTCGTGATCTGAAGACCCTGAGAACCCGTGGGCATGTGGCGATAGGTCTCGATGGAACAGAGGCGTTCGTCGAGATGGCTCGCGCCGACAGTGGCTGTGAAGTCTGGCATCAGGATCTGCTGCAACTGGAGCTTCCGGCCCAATCGTTCGATGGGATCTTTGCCAATGCGGTGCTGTTTCACGTGCCTAGCACCGAATTGCCCAGGGTCCTTTTGCAGCTGAGCGATAGCTTGAAGCCGGGTGGCGTGTTGTTCTGCTCCAATCCGCGCGGTCAGGACCAGGAGGGCTGGAGTGGAGATCGCTACGGCGTCTGGTATGCCTGGCCGACCTGGTGCGAACGCCTGCTGGCCGCCGGTTTCGTCGAACTGGAGCACTACTACCGCCCCGCCGGGCTGCCACGGGAGGAACAACCTTGGCTAGCGAGTGTCTGGCGTAAGGGCTGAACGGCCTAATGCAGACCGCAGAATGCAACCTGCGTCACGCTTCGTATTGCGTTTTGCACGGCTTAATGCCTGGTCATAATTTCATAAGTTATTGTTTTTGCTGGATAAAAAATCATTGGTCAGGTTGGCACGAACGCTGCTCCGTTAGGTTCGCTGGAACTTATTGGAGTACAGAACAATGACCGCTGCACAACAATTTCTCACTGCCGCATTCCCTGAGTTCGAAGTGCTCACCGAGCCCCGCCCGGATGGCGGGCTGCTGCTGACCCTGCGCAACGACGACCGTGTTCTGGTCAAGCGAGCGCTTTCCAAGGGCCAGACCCAAACCCGGATGCAACTGGAATGGGTCGTCAGCTCGGTACGCCGGGACCTCGCGCTGGAGGCGGGGATGTCGCCTTCCATCGCACATCTGCAGAGCCAGAGCCGTACCGCACTGCCGACCTACGAGTACGCCTGAGCCGCCCGGCTGCGGGATGACCGCAGCCATATTTTTCGACACCGGGCCGTAGAGCCCGGTTCGTTTGCCGTGAAGCCGAAGAGGATAGCCACATGAACGCCATCGACCTGTTGATTGAGGATCATGAGCGCGTGAAGGACCTGCTGACGCGCCTGACCGATTCCACCGAGCGTGCCGTGAAGACACGCACCGAGCTGCTGAGCAAGCTGGAAATGGAAGTGACCATCCATACCCAGCTGGAAGAGCAGATTCTCTATCCCGCCTACAAGGAAGCTGGCGGCAAGGAAGAAGCAAAGATGTACCACGAGGCCAAGGAAGAGCACCGTGCGGTGGATGCACTGGTACTGCCGGATCTGAAGGCAACCGATCCCGGCAGCCTCGAATTCTCCGGTCGCGCCAAGGTGTGCAAGGAGCTGCTCGAGCACCATATCGAGGAAGAGGAATCGGAAATGTTCCCGCAGGCACGCGAGCTTTTCGATGCCAAGCGCCTCGAGGAAATGGGTGAGCAGATGAGCGAACTGCGCGCCCGCCTCAAGAAGGAGCTGACCGCCAAGCTGGCGGCCTGAGTACCGGATGGGCTGCCGGGGCGTCCTGCCTCGGTGCGCCCGACTATCGTCTGTCCCCGGACCCATCGCTTCGCTGACTTGCATCAATAATGCGACGAAGCGCCGCTGCGACCCTAGATGGCTTTATGGCATCAATTGGTACCGCACCCGATCGTCGCCCCTGACTGGCAGAACGCCAAGCGAAGGTGGGCGCGCCGGGCGGGCCATCGCATCGGGAAAGGCATGGAAGACGAGCTGAAGGCGCTGTTGCAACGAGTCGGGCTGGGCCTCGACCAGATACTTACGCGCAAGCGTTTCCTGCAATGGCAAGCCAGCGATGCGCTGCGCCTTAACCGGGCGGCGGCTGAGCTCGAGCCGGCGCATCGGGTCTTCATCGAAAAACTCTACGAACACCTTGCCGACTTCGGCCAGCCGTCAGCGATGCGCAGCGATCGCGCCGGTCTGACACGCCTCAAGCAGCGTCAGCAGGAGTACTACCGCCGCCTCTGGAACGGGCCATATGAGCGCGACTATGTGCGTGATCGTCTGCTGGTCGGGCTGGTGCATCAGCGCGTCGGCGTCGATCTGGAGTGGTATCTCGGGGCTTATCGGCTGTATCTGTCGGAAATGCTGCGCGCCCTGGTAGGCGACGACGAGCAGCATGCGGTTTATGACAGCCTGCTGAAGATCGTCTTTTTCGACATGATTCTCGCCATCGACACCTACAGTGCGGCGCAGCGACATGCGCTGGAGGACAGCGAAGCGCGCCTGACGCGCGCGTTGCGCGGCTCCGAAGACGGCATCTGGGAGTGGGACGTCGAGCATGACCGGCTGCACCTTTCCGAGCGCTGGACCGCCATGCTGGCAATGCCAGCACAACCCAGCTACTGCAGCCGCAGCTGGTTCGAACGGGTGCACCCGGACGATCTGCCCGGGTTGCGCGAGGCCATCGCCGACCACCTTAACGGGCGCAGCCCTTCGCTGGTTCACGAGTACCGCGTCCGTACCGAGCGCGGTGAGTACCTCTGGGTGCTGGTGCGCGGTGTGGCCGAACGCTGCGAGCTGGGGACCTTGCGCATGGCCGGTTCGCAGACCGACATCAGCGCGCGCAAGGCCGCCGAAGACTGCTTGCGTCACGCGGCACGTCACGATGCGCTGACCGGCCTGGCCAACCGTCTGCACCTCGAGGAGCTGCTCAAGGAGGTGCAGCAGCGTCCCCATGGACGCGCTGCCGCGCTGCTGTTCGTGGACCTGGACCGCTTCAAGCTGATCAACGACAGCCTCGGGCATGGCGCCGGCGACCAGGTGCTGGTCGAGGTGGCGCAGCGCTTGCTGCGCTGCCTGCGCCCCGGCGATCACCTTGCACGCTTCGGTGGTGACGAGTTCGTCGCCCTGCTCGGCGATCTGGCCTGCGAAGCCGATGCCGAGCGTGTGGCGCAACGGATGCTGGTCGCGCTGCGTCAGCCGCTGCAGCTCGGCGAGCGAACGCTGTCGGTCAGCGCCAGCATCGGCATCGCGCCCTTGCAGCGCGATGGCCAGGCGCTGAACGCGCTGCAGGCGGCTGATCTGGCACTGTACCGGGCCAAGAGCGCCGGCAAGGACCAATTCGCGCTGTTCTGCGATGGCCTGCATTCCAAGGCGGCGCGCCAGCTGGAGCTCGAGAGCGCACTGGCGCAGGCGCTGACGCGCCGCGAATTCACCTTGCACTATCAGCCGATCTGCCGTGTAGCAGGCGATCAGCCCTATCTGGTCGGCGTTGAAGCGCTGCTGCGCTGGCGCTTCAACAACCAGCCGGTGGCGCCCAATGAATTCATTCCGGTGCTGGAAGAGTCGCGCGAGATCGTCCGGGTTGGTGAGTGGGTGCTGCGCGAGGCCTGCTGTCAGGTGCGCCGCTGGCAGCTGGCGGGTCAGAGCCAGCTGTACTGCGCGGTCAACCTGTCGATTCGTCAGCTGCAGCAGCCCGGCTTCACCGCGCTGCTGGCCCGTGTGCTGCGTGAAACCGGCCTGCCGCCCGCGAGCCTGCTGCTGGAGATCACCGAGACGCTTCTGATGCAGGACAGCGAGCTGATGATGGGCGCGTTGCACGAGATTGCCGCACTCGGTGTTCGTCTGGCATTGGACGACTTCGGTACTGGCTACTGTTCGCTCGGCTACCTCAAACGTTACCCGCTGCATGTGCTAAAGGTCGATCGCAGCTTCATTGCCGCCGCACCGGACGATGCCGACTCGGTGGCGATCAGTCGCGCCGTCATCGGCCTTGGCCAGAGCCTCGGCCTGGCCGTCGTCGCCGAAGGCGTGGAGCACCCCGAGCAGGTGGCGTTCCTCGTGGCCGAGGGCTGCCAGCTGGTGCAAGGCTATTGGTTCAGCCGGCCGCGGCCGGCTACGGAACTTCAGGCATTGTTCGACGGCGAGCGCTGTGTCGACGGGCTCTGGCGGCTGCGTCCCGCGCAGCCGGCGGTCGCGTGACGATCACGACGCCCGTCGAGCCGATCGGTGGGGGATGGGCTCTGACGGAGCGGTCAGGGCACTCTTGCGGCAAACGGGGGTCAACCTTCTGTGAATCTGCTGGATTCAAGAATTCGCCGGCCACTGCCGGACCACTCTGAAGGAGGTTAACCATGCGTCTTACCTATCTGCTGCCCCCCGTACTCGGGCTCCTGTTGGTCGGTTGCGGCCCGGATGAAGATCGCGAGCGCGAGCCGACCCCGCCGCCGGCGACTACCGAGCAGCCCGCCGCCCCTTCCACTGACACCACCACCCCGCCTGCAGGCAGTGGCACCGGGACCGGCACTGCGCCGAGCACCGGGACGGGTACCGGCACTGGTGCCTCGGGAGACATGGCGACCCCGCCGGCCGACAACGGTAGTGGCCTGGGCACTGAATCCGGCTCTGGCACCGCGCCCAGCACTGGCACTGGCACCGGTACTTCGCAGTAAGTTCGGCACCACCTGATCCGGGCACCCCTCGCTTGCCGCGGGGTGCCTTCAGCAGGAGACAGCGATGAAGTGGAAATTTGCATTCGCCGGTGCGCTGACCGCGCTGGCTCTGGCCGGGTGCTCGCCGGACGACGAAGAGTCCGCGCTGGATAACAACAGCCGCAACCAGCAGGAATATCAGAACACCGCGACCGATCCTGCCGGGCCGCGGGAAATTTCGCCGCCGTCCAACCAGGCTAACGAGTAGATCGTCGATTCGGCGTCGCGCAGGCTAGGCGAACTGGCCTGCGGCGTAGGCCGATGCCCAAGCCCACTGGAAGTTGAAACCACCCAGGTGGCCGGTAACGTCCAGCACCTCGCCGATGAAATACAGCCCTGCTGATTTCTGCGATTCCATGGTCTTGGATGACACTTCCCGCGTATCTACCCCGCCCAGCGTCACCTCTGCCGTGCGATACCCTTCGGTGCCGGCCGGTACCAGCTGCCAGTCTGTGAGCTTCTCTGCAATCGCTTCCAGCTCGCTGGGTACGTATTGCTTCAGTGGTCTGGATGCGAACCAGTGTTCGCAGAGCAGCCCGGCCATCTTGCGTGTGAAAACCTCGCCGAGCAGCGTCTTCAACTCTGCATTGGGGCGCTCCTGCTTCTGCGTCGCCAGCCACTCGCCGAGGTCGAGATGTGGCAGCAGGTTGATGTGCACCACATCTCCCGGTTGCCAGTAGGACGAGATCTGCAGAATCGCCGGGCCGGAGAGCCCGCGGTGGGTGAACAGGATGTTTTCGCGAAAGCTCTGGCCGTTGCAGCTGACCAGGCAATCTTCTACTGAGGTGCCGGACAGCTCGGTGCAGATCGTCTTGAGCTGCGGCTCGGTGATGGTGAAAGGCACCAGTCCAGCGCGTGTCGGCAGCACGTTGTGGCCGAACTGGCGGGCGATCTGATAACCGAAGCCGCTGGCGCCGAGGGTCGGAATCGACAGGCCGCCGGTGGCGATTACCAGCGATTGGCAGCGCACCGAGCCGATGCCGGTGTGTAGCAGATAACCGTCTTCATGCTTCTCGATCGACTCGACCGGGGTGTCCAGACGCAGGTCCACGCCAGCCTGCGCGCATTCGTCCAGCAGCATCTCGAGGATGTCGCTGGACTTGTTATCGCAGAACAGCTGGCCGAGCTTCTTCTCGTGATAGGGCACGCCGTGGCGGCTGACCATCTCGATGAAGTCCCACTGGGTGTAACGCGCCAGCGCCGACTTGCAGAAGTGCGAATTATTGGAGAGGAAGTTCGACGGCTCGGTGTACAGATTGGTGAAGTTGCAGCGGCCACCGCCGGACATGAGGATCTTCTTGCCGGCCTTGTTGGCGTGGTCCAGCAGCAAGACCTGGCGGCCCCGTGCAGCGGCGGTGAAGGCGCACATTAGACCGGCCGCACCGGCACCGATTACCACCACGTCAGTCTGCACCAGCGCTTACCTCGTCGGAAAACGCGCGATGGTACTCCTGCAGCGCTTCCGATGCAGCCCGACATCCGACGAGACGCTGGCGTCAATTGGCGCGCTTTGTGCTTTGATTGAAGCTGATAGCGTTTCGCCAGAAGAGCGAGAGAATTTGACGGGCACACGGCGGGTCATCGGGTTGATATTGCTGCTGGCAAGCGCATCGCTGCCGGCCGAAGTGCTTCGTCTGGCCGGTAACGTCTGGCCGCCTTACACCGATCGCAGCCTGCCCGGTGAAGGGTTGTCGGTCGAGCTCATCCGCACCGCGCTCGGGCGTGGGGGTTATCAGGTGGAATACATCGAAGTGCCTTGGGAGCGCGCTTTGCTGGGTCTGCGCAACGGCAGCTACGACATGATCAACGGCTGGCCGACGGTCAAGCGCGTCGACTACACGCTCAGCTCACGCCCGTTTCTGAGCAACCGGATGCGCTGGGTCCAGCGCCGCGAGAGCGACATCCGCTATGACGGGCTCGACAGCCTGATCGACCATCCCATCGCGCTGAGCCGGGGCTACATGTACAGCGATGAGCTGAACGAGGATACGCGCCTGCAGAAGGGCTATGCCGCCAACTTCGTCCAGGCGGCAAAAATGGTGCTTGCCGGGCGGGTCGACCTGACGCTGGAGGACGAGCGTACTGCGCTGTTCCATCTCGAGCGCGAGCTGGGGCATGAGCAGGATGCGCTCCGCTTCGTGCCGGGCGAGTTCCGGCGGGTGGGGCTGTCGCTGGTGGTGCGCAGCGATCATCCTCGGCTCAGCGATATCATCGCCACCTTCAACCGGGAGATCGCTGCGATGGTCGAGGATGGCAGTTACGCGGTGATCTTCGCGCGCCACGGAATGCCGGTCCCCACGGCGTTGCCTTAGTGGCCTTTTTGGTAAGTTCAGTTGGTCAATTTCGGCGCCCATGGTCCCGATACTGCGTTGCTGCTCCTCGCCATAGCCCGCTATGACTCGTCGCAGCGCCTTGTCTCGGAGCCATGTTCATCCGAACGTGCCTCAACCAACTCACCGCACAGGCCACTAGCGCGAATCCTGTCCCTGGCCTGCCGGTTGTTGCTTGATCAGGTGGGAGGCCATGCTGCGCAGCGGTGCCAGCTGCCGGCAGATGAGCCCCAGCTGGGTCTGCACCAGACGGTGGGCATCGTCCATTTCATCCGGGGTCTGCTCCAGCTGCTGCGCCAGCGCCTCTTCATCTTCGCTGTAGATGGCGACAGGCTTGTTCTGCGCCAGCGCGGTGGCCAGGTCGTCGAGGCTGGTCGCCAGTTGCTGCGCGGCGCGCTCCAGCAGGGCATCGCTGGCGTCGTCCGGCAGGCTCTCGCGATGGGCGCCAAGGCCGGAGAGGTAATTGAGCAAGGTGTGCGAGAGGATCAGGAAGCGGAAGCCGGTTTCGGCATCCTTGCGGAAGTGTCCGGGCTCCAGCAGCATGTTCGACAGCGTGGTGGACAGCGCTGCGTCGGCGTTGTGCGCGTTGCGCCGGGCCAGGCGATAGGCGAGGTCGTCGCGCTTGCCACTGTCGTACTGACGCATGATCTGGCGCAGGTAGTCGCTGTTGCAGCTTAGGGTGTTGGCGACCACCTGATTGAGGCGCCGACCCTGCCAGTCCGGCAGGATGAGGAACACCGCGGCAGCGGCGATCAGGCTGCCGAGCAGGGTATCGAACAGCCGCGGCCAGATCAGCCCGTAGCCATCGCCGACCTGGTTGAAGCAGAAAAGCACCATCAGCGTGATCGCCGCCGTGGCCAGGGTGTAGCGCGTGCTGCGGGTGGCGAAGAACACCACGCCGGCGACCACCGCGAACAAGGCCTGGATCGGCTGGCTGGGGAACAGATCGAACAGCGCCCAGCCGGCGATGAGCCCGAGCAAGGTGCCGCTGATACGCTGCACCAGCTTGATCCTTGTGGCGCCATAGTTTGGCTGGCAGACGAAGACCGTGGTCAGCAGCACCCAGTAACCCTGTTCGGGATGGATGGCATGCAGCACCGCGTAGCCGCAGACCAGGGCGATGGTCATGCGCAGGGCGTGGCGGAACAGCAGCGAAGTCGGCGTCAGCTGCAGGCGAATGCGATTGAATGCCTCGCGCAGTGACTGCGGCTGGCGGTCCAGCAGGCTGCTGTCCTGCTCGCCCTCCAGCGTGCCGGGGTCGCTGGCGCTGGCGAGCTGGCGCTGCAGCGTGGAAAGGTTGCCTGACAGCGCACGCAACGAGCGCAGCAGGCCGCGCCAGGCCGGATTGTTCTGCTCACGCAGGTGCTCCAGCGAGGCCTGCAGGTCTTCCAGAGCCTGCCCGTTGGCCTCGCTGTAGCGAAACACCTGGCGCATCTGGATGGCCTCGCCGAGGTCGACGCAGGCGCTGGCCTGCAGCCGCAACAGGCGCTGGCAGCGAAACAGCACATCGCTGTGGAAGAAGGCCTCGGCTAGCGCCTGGTAGGGATAATGCGACGAGCTGACCCGCTCATGCAGATCCTGAGCGAGGAAATATAGCTTGAGGTAGTGATTGATCTTGCCGCCGCCGCGGCCGTTGCCCAGGCGATTCAGCAGCGTCTCCTTGGCTGCGTTGAGCGCGCTGACGACCCGGCCGTTCTGCTGCGCAAGTTCCAGGCGGCGCTGTTCCACATCCAGCTGACGTACCGGCTCGAACAACGCGGCCTTGTAGCGAAAATACAGGCCCAGCTCGCGGTACAGCCGCGCCAGACTCTGCTGCACGGGCTGATGGGCGAACAGCGCGTTCCAGCCCACCGACAGCAGGCCGTACCAGGCCGCACCCGCCACCAGCAGCATGGGGTCGCGCCACAGATGCTGCAGTGCGCCATCGCGCTGATCGGCCGCGATCATGCTGTAGATCGCGAGAATCAGGGTGGCCTGGGCAATAGCCCCGTAGCGCTCGCCGAGCGCGCCGAGCATGACCAGCGCAAAGGTGGAAAGCGCCAGGCCGGCGACGAACAGCCAGGGATATGGGAACAGCAGCTCCACCGCGACGGCGGCAATGCTGAAGCACAGCAACGTCACCAGCAGCGCGTTGAGACGTCCGAGCCAGCTGTCGTCGGTTTCCGCCAGCGCGCTGGCGATGATGCCGAGGAACAGCGGAATGATCAGTGTCGGCTGCCCGAGATACCAGCTCAGACCCATGCTGCCGGCCATGGCGATCAGTACACGCAGGCTGTAGCCGAACTTCTCCAGCGCCCACAGACGACGTAGAAACTGGCTGAGCGAGGGTTGCGGCATGGGGCGTTCCGTTGGGGGAGGCCAGATTGGACGAAGCTGCCACGAACACTGTCACGGCCGGCTCGTGCGTTCAATCATCCGGGCCGCAGGAGGTCGGCCCGGATACGCGCGTTCAGCAGCAGGCGAACCTTCTCAGAGGACGCGGACCTTTAGCGAGCGGCCCTTGATCTTACCTTCGTTCAGGCGTTTGAGTGCCTGCTTGGCGACGCCGCGCTCGACAGCGACGAACGCCTGGAAGTCGAAGATGGCGATCTTGCCGACCTGGGTCCCGGGGATGCCGGCATCACCCGTCAGTGCACCGAGGATGTCGCCCGGGCGCAGCTTGTCCTTGCGGCCCGCTCCAATGCACAGAGTCGCCATCGGTGGTTGCAATGGCGCGCCGCTCTTGGCCTTGAGCCCGTCCAGTGGCTGCCAGTTGAGCGGTGCCTGCTGCAGCTTTTCGATGGCTTGCGCGCGATGGGCTTCGGCCGGGGCGACCAGGCTCATGGCCAGGCCCTGATTGCCGGCGCGGCCGGTCCGACCGACCCGGTGTACATGTATCTCCGGGTCGCGGGCCAGCTCGACGTTGATCACCATGTCCAGCGCATCGATATCCAGGCCGCGCGCGGCGACATCGGTCGCCACCAAGACCGAGAGGCTGCGGTTGGCGAACATCGCCAGCACCTGGTCGCGGTCACGCTGCTCCAGATCGCCATTGAGCGCCATGGCCGAGATGCCGTTGGCAATCAGGTGATCGACCAGCTCCTGGCACTGCTGCTTGGTGAAGCAGAAGGCCACGCAGCTTTCCGGTCGGAAGCTGGCGAGCAGGCGTATGACCGCGTCCATGCGCTGCTCGGGGTCGATTTCATAGAAGCGCTGTTCGATATGTGCATCGTCATGCAGGGCTTCGGCGCGCACCTGCTGCGGGTCGCGCATGAAGCTCGCGGACAGCTGCTTGATGCCGGCGGGGTAGGTGGCCGAGAACAGCAGGGTCTGCCGCTTGGTCGGTGTCTGGCCGATGATGTCGGCGATGGCGTCGTAGAAGCCCATGTCCAGCATGCGATCGGCTTCATCGAGCACCAGGGTGTTCAGCCCGTCGAGTTTCAGCGTGCCTTTCCTCAGGTGTTCCTGGACCCGGCCCGGCGTGCCAACGATGACGTGCGCGCCATGCTCCAGCGAAGCGATCTGTGGACCGATGGAGACGCCGCCGCACAGCGTGAGGATTTTGATGTTGTCCGCCGCCCGTGCCAGCCGCCGCAGCTCCTTCGCCACCTGGTCGGCCAGCTCGCGTGTTGGACACAGCACCAGCGCCTGGCAACCGAAATAACGCGGATTGAGCGGATCGAGCAGGGCGATGCCGAATGCGGCGGTCTTTCCACTGCCGGTCTTGGCCTGAGCGATCAGGTCGTGGCCCTTGAGCATGACCGGCAGGCTCTGCGCCTGGATCGGCGTCATCGCCGCGTAGCCGAGGGCTTCGAGATTCGCCAGCATGGCGGCAGAAAGGGGCAGGGAGGAAAAGGCGGTACTGGGCACGGGAAGGATCTTCGAACGGGGAACGGCCTGCAGTCTATCAGGCCGACGCTGCACGCGCCGGTTGGCGGGCACCGAGATGGCTGTACGCCTGCACGGTGAAACGTTTTGCAAGACCGGCAGACGGAACCCCACGTCTTTGACCTGATCGAAATTTGTCCATTACCCGCTCCCAGGAGGTTGTTTTGTCTCGTGTTCTTTTCCTCGCCGGGCTGTTGGCGCTACCCGCTTTTGCCGACGAGCCCACCCTTTATGGACGTTATGAACACATCAAGGTCGCGGAGATCGGTAAGACCCTTCCCGCCAAGATGGATACCGGTGCCATGACCGCATCCCTTTCAGCGCGCGATATCGAGCAGTTCAAGCGAGATGGCGAGGACTGGGTGCGTTTCCGCCTGGCCGTCGATGGCGCGGATGACACCCTTTATGAGCAGCGCCTGCTGGGCATCAGTCGGATCAAGACGCGCGCGGAAGAGGCCGGCAATGTCGATCCCGACAGCGAGCCGCCCCGGGCTGAGCGACCGGTGATCGGCATGCAGCTGTGCATTGGCGATCGCCAGCGCGATGTGGAGGTCAACCTCACCGACCGCAGGCACTTCAGTTATCCGTTGTTGATCGGCGCCGAGACGATTCGTGATCTCAACGCGGCTATCTATCCAACCGAGAAGTACACGGCGGGTCGCCCGACCTGTTAGCGCGGCATCGCCAGCCAGCGACCATCCGGGCCGGACGGCATCGCCTCCGGCCCGGTCCTGGATATTCCTGCGATCGCACCTCCTCACTGCGGCATGAGCCACCATGCGCCATCTTCCTCCCCCCCGCTTCGGCTTTTGCCCGAACGCTGACGGTCTGGAACGCGCCCGCCTGATCGAAATCCTGCCCGACAGAATGGGTTCGCAAAAAAGCGCTTGCAATCCGCATGAAATATATAAGCGGTAGTTTGATTGCTGCTATTTGAGTTTTGGGGATTAACGATAATTAAGAAGTTGAGTTGCCAATATATAAGGCTGCATCTTTATTTATTTAAACCCAGGCTTCTTATTAATTTGTTATTTGATCATCTGGTGCATATGAGTCACGTGACCGACCGGTCTCGCAAGTGCGCCAGCGAGTCGTTCGACCTCGGTGCGAGTCGCCGCGTCACCCCGCCGCACCGGTCGACGTCAAAACCGTCTGCCGCGAAGGTTACGGCGAGCGGGCTGCGCGATGGCTCTTGGCCACCCGAGACCCTCTCTCCAGGGGGCTTCCAGCGGCTGAATTGGTCTTCTCTTGTTGTTCGTCAGACTAAAGTCGGGGCTTTCATTCATTAACCCACCCCTGTTAAATTCAGGATGTGGGTTCCCTTCACACGCAATAAAAATAAGGCGGAGAACGTCAATGGCCGACAACGATAAAGAAAATGCTGCTGCGTACTGGAAGGCGAATGTTCGCCTTATCACTTGGAGCTTGGTGGTCTGGGCTCTCGTCTCATATGGTTTCGGTATCCTCCTGCGCCCGCTGGTATCCGGCATCCCTGTCGGGGGCACGGATCTAGGCTTCTGGTTCGCTCAACAGGGTTCGATCATCACGTTCATTTTGATCATCTTCCACTACGCGTGGCGGCTGAACAAACTGGACAAGGAATTCGGGGTTGAGGAGTAACCACAATGAGCCAATATTGGATCAACATGCTGTTCGTGGGCGCCTCGTTCCTGCTTTATATCGGGATCGCGGTCTGGGCTCGCGCCGGGTCAACTAAAGAGTTCTATGTCGCTGGTGGGGGTGTTCACCCGGTAACCAACGGCATGGCTACGGCGGCAGACTGGATGTCTGCAGCTTCCTTCATTTCCATGGCCGGTCTGATCGCCTCCGGCGGTTACGCCACTTCCGTTTACCTGATGGGCTGGACTGGTGGCTATGTGCTGCTGGCGATGCTGCTGGCGCCCTACCTGCGCAAGTTCGGGAAGTTCACCGTACCGGACTTCATCGGTGACCGTTTCTACAGCCGTGGCGCTCGCCTGACTGCAGTGGTCTGCCTCATCCTCATCTCCGTTACCTACGTAATCGGACAGATGGCTGGTGCTGGCGTTGCGTTCTCCCGCTTCCTGGAAGTGAGCAACTCCGCTGGTATCTGGATCGCTGCTGCCATCGTGTTCGCCTACGCGGTATTCGGCGGCATGAAGGGCATCACCTACACCCAGGTAGCGCAGTACATCGTTCTGATCATCGCCTACACCATTCCGGCGGTGTTCATCGCCATGCAGCTGACTGGCAACCCGATCCCGATGCTCGGCATGTTCGGCACTCATACCGAGTCCGGTCTGCCGCTGCTGGAAAAACTGGACGCTGTCGTTCAAGACCTGGGCTTTGCTGCCTATACCGCTGACGTCGACAACAAGCTGAACATGTTCCTGTTCACCCTGTCGCTGATGATCGGTACTGCTGGTCTGCCGCACGTAATCATTCGCTTCTTCACCGTACCGAAGGTGGCCGATGCGCGCTGGTCCGCTGGCTGGACGCTGATCTTCATCGCCCTGCTGTACCTCACCGCTCCGGCTGTTGCCTCCATGGCTCGCCTGAACCTGGTAAATACCATCTATCCGGAAGGCCCGCAGGCCGAAGCGATTCGCTATGAAGATCGTCCGGCGTGGGTGCAGACCTGGGAACAGACAGGCCTGATCCAGTGGGAAGACAAGAACGCCGACGGTCGTGTACAGATGTACAACGACACCAACGCCGCCTTCACTCCGACCGCCACAGAGCGTGGCTGGAACGGCAACGAGCTGACCGTGAACAACGACATCCTAGTGCTGGCCAACCCGGAAATCGCCAACCTGCCCGGCTGGGTCATCGGTCTGATCGCTGCGGGTGCTATCGCTGCCGCGCTCTCGACTGCTGCGGGTCTGCTGCTGGCGATCTCGTCTGCCATCAGTCATGACCTGATCAAGACACTCATCAATCCGAAGATCAGCGAGAAGAACGAAATGCTGGCAGCCCGCCTGTCCATGACAGCCGCGATTCTGCTTGCAACCTGGCTGGGTCTGAATCCACCGGGCTTCGCCGCACAGGTGGTGGCATTGGCGTTCGGTCTTGCGGCGTCGAGCCTGTTCCCGGCGCTGATGATGGGTATCTTCTCCAAGCGTGTGAACAGCAAGGGTGCTGTCGCCGGTATGCTGGTTGGTGTGATCTCCACCGCGGTGTACATCTTCCTGTACCTGGGCTGGTTCTTCATCCCGGGCACCGCAAGCATCCCGAACACACCTGATCAGTGGTGGATGGGCATCTCCCCGCAGGCCTTCGGCGCCGTGGGTGCCATGCTGAACTTCGCTGTTGCCTACGCCGTTTCGATGGCTACCGAGGCTCCGCCGCAGGAGATTCAGGATCTGGTCGAGAGCGTTCGTACCCCGAAGGGTGCTGGCGTTGCACTTGATCACTAACTGATAATGCAGCCGGACGTCAGACCTGCTCTGACACAAGGTTGAGGTAGAAGTCGGGCTTCCATATGGAAGCCCGATTTTTTTAGGGGGAGTTATATATGTTCTGGCATTTAATCGCGGCAATCGTCGCCGGTGTGGCGGGAGCCGGTATCGGCCTGCTGTTGCGCTCTCTGACGCGCAAGCGACTGCCGAAATGGATCATTCCCGTCTGCGCCGGTCTGGGCATGCTGAGTTACACCATCCATTACGAGTACACCTGGTTCGAAACCAAGCAGGCGCGTCTGCCGGAAGGGTCGCTGGTGGTCATGAGCGAAGAGGGCGAAATGCTCTGGCGCCCGTGGACGATGATCTATCCGATGCCGCTGGCCTATACGGTGCTGGACGGCGCGAACGCTCAAGTGCAGGACACCGAACAGGGCCGTCTCGGCCGCTTCGTGCTGTACCGTTTCGAGAAGCAACACCTGACGTCGATCGTTAAGAGCGCCAGCTATCAGTTGATCTGCACCGAACGGGCAATGTTCAGACTGAATGAAGCCGGCCAGGCGAAGATCGAAACGCTTACCGAGCTGGAAGCCGATTCACCGCTTTATCAGGCTATTTGTGAGGCCGGGCGTTAACCGAACGCCTACGAGCTGCGGGGTTCCGCGCATCAGCATTATCTGATGCGCGCCGCGAAGAGGAATTGATCGGTTCCGCAATGGGACCGAGTAGCCGGCATATGCGTCTGACAACCAGCCCGGTAGACGCTGCTCCGTTCTGTCGCGGGCAGCCATCGGCGTATCACCCACGCAGTGAGCTGCCACCCAGCCCGTTCAGATCGAGTTGAAGGCCGCCTTGCGCGCGCGTTGCCAGCAGCGCAGCCGCTGAGCCAGCTCGTCGAAGCTGGTCAGACCCACGCGTTGTGCGCGATTCATCAGGATCAGAGCGATTTCCGCGGTGGCCATGGCATCTGCGGAGGCGTTGTGGCGCTGCGGGATATGGATGTTGAAGTAGTCGAGCCAGTGATCCAGCCCGCCGCGATGGATCATCGCCTCGGGGAACAGCATGGGCGCCAGGTCGGCCACATCGAGGAAGGTGTGTTCCAGCGAGTAGCCCAGTTCGTTCTTCAACGCGCGACCGAGCATGCGCTGATCAAAGGGCGCGTGAAAGGCGAGGATGACGCTGTCCGCGGCGAACTCCATGAAACTGAGCAGCGCTTCGGACGGTGGCAAGCCGTTGGCCAGCTCGCTTGGGGCGATCCCGTGGATCAGCACGCTTTCAGTGACCTTGACCTGACGGCAGAGGGTGCATTCGAACTGCTGGGAATAGTCGATGGCGCCGTCTTCGATGACCACTGCGCCGATGGCGATGACCAGGTCGCGCTTGAGGTGCAGCCCGGTGGTTTCCAGATCCAGCACCACCAGACGCTGCTGCCGCAACGGGACCGCCTGTGGCGGCAGCGGGCGCGCCAGCTCGGCAACACGTTGCTGCTGCTCGGGAGGCAGCTTCGGACCGCGGGGGTTGAACCAGAACATACTCATAGTTGATAGCGCACCGCGAGACTGGCCTGTAACCGCTGGGCCTGGCGGAAGGACTCGCGCAGGATTCGGCGGTCCAGCACGTTGAGAGTATCCGGATCCAGGCGGTTGGAATAGGGCAGTCCATCGCGTGCCTGCTGTTGGTGGTGCTGCATGCGTGTCTGCTGGATGAAATGGTAGGCCTCTTCATAGGCCGCGCCATCCTTCGCTTCGATGACGCCTTTCTCCACCAGCTTGCGCAGCCGCTCCAGCGTATTGCAGGTGCCGATGTCGTTGCTCAGTGCCAGCAGGCGGGCGCCATCGACGAAGGGTGTCAGTCCCTGCACCTTGAGGTCGAGCGTGTCTTTGCCTTCGCCCTTGCGCGCCACGACGAAATCACGGAAGCGGCCCACCGGCGGGCGATGACGCAGGGCGTTTTCGGCCATCATGCGCTGGAACAGACGGTTGTCGTTGATTTCCTCGAGCAGGTCGCGGCGCAGCTGTTCGCAGCCTTCGGCGGGGCCCCAGATGCTGCGCAGATCGAAATAGATGGTGCTGCCGAGCAGATTTTCCGGCGTTGCCTCGCGCACGAAAGAGCTGAAGCGGCGGCTCCATTCCTGGCGCGACAGGCACAGCTGCGGGTTGCTGGCCATGATGTTGCCTTTGCACAGCGTGAAACCGCAGGTGTCTAGGTCGCGGTTGATGCGTTCGGCGAGCGGCAGCAGTCGTCCGCGGATATGCGCGGCCTCCGCGGCGTCGGCGGCCTCGAAGAGGATGCCGTTGTCCTGGTCGGTGTACAGGGTCTGTTCCTGGCGGCCTTCGCTGCCGAAACACAGCCAGGTGAAGGGCACGCCCGGATCGCCAATGTGCTGGATGGCCAGCTCGATCACCCGGCATACGGTGTGATCATTGAGCAGCGTGACGATATGGGTGATCTGGGTCGACGAGGCGCCGTGCGCCAGCATGTTGTCGACCAGTTGCTTGATGCGATCACGGATGACCACCAGCGCATCGACGCGATCGGCGTGACGGATGGTCTGCGCCAGGTGCACCAGATCCACACGCTGCAGGGAAAACAGGTCGCGCTCGGAAATTACGCCACGCAGCAGGCCATTATCCACCACGCAAACATGGGCGATGTGCCGTTCGGTCATGGCGATCGCCGCGTCGAAGGCGGTGGCGTCCGGCGGCAGGTAGAACGGATCGTGCGTCATGAACTGGGAGATCGGCTGACTCAGGTCGGTGGTGCCGGTACCGATTACCCGTCGCAGATCGCGCAGTGTGAAGATGCCTTGCGGGTGCAAAGCTTCATCGACGATGACGATGCTGCCGACATTGCTCTCCTGCATCATCGCGACCGCCTCGTTGATCGGCTTGGAAGGCAGGCAGGACACCGGGTGGTGAAGCGCCAGCTCGCCGATGCTGGTCTCGAGCGAGTAATGCTCGCCGAGGTTTTCCACCGCGCGCATCTGCGCCTGCTGGTTGACCAGGTCGAGCAGGCTGCTGACTCCGCGCATGGCGAAATCGCGGAATACCGGAGACTTGGACACCAGTTGGACGAAGGCGGGCTTGCCGAGCAGGAAGCAGAAGGTGTCTTCGGCGGCCAGATGCGCGGTGCGGGTCGCCCGTTCGCCCATGAGCGCGGCCATCGGAAAGCACTCGCCGACGATGACTTCGAAGGTGGTGTCAGTACCGCGCTTGGCGGTATGCGGGCGCTGACCATGCACGCGGCCCTGCTTGACGATATAGAAGTGCTGCACCACGCCGTCTTCGGGGGAAATGATGCAATCGCCTTCGGCATAGAAGCGCAGCGCACAGTTCTCCACCAGGTAGGCCAGGTGGGCGGGCTCCATCTGGTTGAACGGGGCGTACTTGCGCAGAAACTCCATGGTGCCGTGGATGTTCTGCAGTACAGCCGTCTTCCCAGCGTCGGGTGTGCTCATGGTTGGCTTCCATTTTTTTGGTAATGGTGGGCTGCAGGTCAGTCGGACCCAATTGGACGTAAGTCTAGTCAGCTCAAGGGACGGGGGAGCTGATCAGGGTCAGCCTCATGTTTCGCGCTGTTGCGGTGAAACTCAGGAATGAAAAAGCCGGCCACTGGGGCCGGCTCCTTTGTATCGTCGTTCCGCTCAGGGCAGCGTGAACAGGACCTTGACCGAGTCATTGACGGCCGCGCTGTCGACGTAGCCGATGGCATCGGCTTCGGCCGCGACCCTGGCTACTACTGCGGAGTCATCGGCGACGCTCGGCAGCGGCTGGCCCTTTCCGGTGAAGATCAGGCCCGACCAATAGGACTTGAGCTGCGACTCGTTCTTGCTGGTCACGCCGGCGTAGAAGGCTTCCTTGGCCGGGTTCCAGCCTGCCTGGTCGACGCCCTTCAAGGACTTGTCCTTGCCCAGGAAGATGTTGGCGACCTCGGACTGTGACGGTGCCTTGGCTGCGCCGGGATTGACGATCACGGCGACCTCGGCCTGAGCCAGCGAAGCCAGGCCGAACAGCGCGGCAGCACCGAGGATGCGAATGGATGCTTTCATCGGGACGCTCCTCAGAATACGAAATCGACGCCGACGGAAACGATGTCACCGTCGTAGTTGCGGGCCGGGGCAATCCCGACGGCGTTGTCGAAGACCTCTTGAGCGCTACGGGTGAACACGCCGTCATAGCCATTCTTGGTATCGACGCGCTTGTACTCGCCCTTCACCACCACGGTCGGTGCGGCCTGGTAGTTCAAGCCCAGGGTCCAGGAGCTCTGACGGCCACCGTTGTCGTCCAGCTGTGCGTAGGTGACATGCGGCAGGAAGTCGCCGAAACGACGGCCGCCCATCAGATAGAAGGAGTCGATCGCTTCCATATCGTCGTTCTCGATCATGCGCGAGGTCCACTCGTTGCTGCTGACCCAGGTGCCGTTGTCGTACTGATAGCCGATCGAGGTGAACTTGCCTTTTTCCTTGTCCAGATCCAGCAGGCTGAGGGTTCGCATCATGCCGCCGCCAACATCCACAGTGCCGCTGATATCGGTCTTGATATCCGCCTCGACATAACCGATGCGCAGCATGCCGAAATCGTTGGTGGCCAGGCTGACGCTGGCGCCGAACAGGTTGCCGTAGTCGATATCGAACTGCTCGTCGTAGGCGTAGTAGTCGCGGTTCTTTGCCTGGCCGCCGGCAACCTGGAAGGTCACCGAGCCGTACGACAGCGGCACGGTGTAGACCGCATCGACGCCTTCGTAGTTGGTCACCTGGACCTGGCTGTAGACCTCGTCGGGCAGGCGCAGCCAGGGGTAGCTGTAGCCGACGTCGAGGCTTTCGGAATACATGTACACCGGGCTGCGCAGGCGGCCGGCGCGGAGCATCAGCTGGTCGTTGGCCTGCAGCGACAGGTAGGCCCATTCCAGGTTGGCTTTCCACTCGTCCTGTTGCGCCTTGGCCGTGGCCTGGACAGTCACGCCCAGGGTGTCGGTGATGCCGTAGCTCAGCTGCGCGCCGAACTTGGACAGCTGATCGCCGCGCCAGGAGTCGTTGGTCTGGCCCTGGATGCCGTAGCTGCGACCGTCATCTTCGCCGCTGAGGTGGGTGAAACCGACGGTACCGAAACCGTTGAAGCGATGTTCACCCTGTTCGAGGGCGAAGGCAGGGGTGACGGCCAGGCAGACAGCTGCCAGACCGGCGACACGAAGTGCAGTCATTGGATGCTCCAGAAAATCGTTAAACACGGAATTGGCCCGTAGCCGCGCGCAGGTGGTCTCCGGTACTCACCAGTTGCTCGCCAAGGCGGGCGGTGGCTTCGGCGCCGTTTGCGGTTGCTTGTGCGTCCTGCTGCAACACTTGAGTTTCTTGTCTGATGGAACTCGACAGGCCGATCTGCTCCTGGGTGAACTGGGCGATGCCGGCGTTGAGTTCGTCGATCTGGTTGACCGTGCCGGCGATGGCTTCCAGCAGCTGAGTGGCCTCGATGGAGCGCTCGATGCTGGCGCGGGACTTCTCGCCATTGCTGGTCATCACGTTGAGCACGGTGTTGGCGCTGTTCTGCAGGCGCTGGATGATCTGCTGGATCTCGGCGGTGGAGGCCGCGGTCTTCTGCGCCAGATTGCGCACCTCGTCTGCGACGACCGCAAAGCCGCGGCCCTGCTCGCCGGCGCGGGCGGCTTCGATGGCGGCGTTGAGTGCCAGCAGGTTGGTTTGTTCGGCGATGCTGCGGATGACGGTCAGCACCGAGCCGACTTCCTGGGTTTCTTCCTCCAGTTGTTCCATGGCCTTGACCGCGCCCATCACGCTGTCGCCCAGGTCACTGATGCCGGTCGACAGGCTGCCGACATGCTCGCGCGCAGTGGCCGCCTGCCGCGCCGCAGAATTGGCTTCGTCGGATGCCTGCTGCGAGCGCTGCGCGACTTCCTGAATGCTGCCGGTCATGGTGAGGATGTCGCGGGTTATCGAATCAGTGTGGTGCTGCTGCGACTTGGCGTTCTCTTCCGAACCCTGGGTGAGTTTGTACAGCTCCTTGGAGACCTGACCCAGCGGGTTGGCGGCCTCGATGATCTGGCGGATGGTGCGCTGCAGCTTGTCGAGGAAGCTGTTGAACAGCTCGATCATCGCGCCGATCTCATCGTTGGACTCGACGTTGACGCGCTGGGTAAGATCGCCGTCGCCGCGGGCGATCGACTGCAGCGAGGTGATCACGCCGCGGATATTGACCATCACGCTGCGGATCACCAACCAGGCGCCGAGGCTGACCAGCACCACCAGTACCAGACTGAGAATGATGCCCAGGCGGGTGGTCGCCGCGTTGGCTTCGCGGGTCTGCACCAGGGTCTGCTGGAAATCGTCGTAGGCCTGGGCGCGGAAGTCGCTGCCGAGCTTCTGCGCCTGCGCCAGATCACTGGCCATACGATCCAGGCTGGGTCGCAGGTCGTCGAACGAGGCGCTGCCGTCGATCAACTTGGTCGACGCGGCGAGTGCATTGTCGGCGTAGTCGCGCACCGCCTTGCGCCAGTCGCTCAATGCCTGAAGCTGCTGGCGCTGCTCGCTCAACAGCGACGCCAGGGCCTGTTGCTGGCTGTCGATCTGCTGCAGGACCTCGCGCGCTTCGTCGAGAATGCCCGGCTCGCCCGCCGCCACTGCGTTATTCAGCAACGCCGGCACGCGGGAGAACTGGAAGATCACCGCGTCGGCTTTTTCCAAGGTCGGATAGCTGCGGGTCTCCAGCAGAACCAGCCGTGAGTCGGTTGCCGAGAGCTGTAACGAGGTGTAGACCACATACAGCACGAGTCCGACCAGGGCGACGGCGGGTACTAGGGAAAGCTTGGCGGTCAGCGAGAGGTTCTTCAGCATGCATCGAACTCCAGTGCAGGGGCTACGGGTACTACGAAGAGCACGTTGATGGCCAAATGCCAGTTTCTGGGGCGATTGTGACCGAAAACCGCATTCGGGTCACGTTATCGGTTGTAACAGAGTTAACTTGAGGGCCGCCGGGCGGATTGCGGGCATAAAAAAACCGCCCCGAAGGGCGGTTCCTGTGCAGCTCGGACGCGGGTTACAGGCCGTTTTTGGCCTTGAACTCGCGGCGACGGCGGTGCAGTACCGGCTCGGTGTAGCCGTTGGGCTGCTTGGTGCCTTCGAGGACCAGCTCCAGGGCAGCCTGGAAGGCCACGCTGTTGTCGAAGTCCGGCGCCATTGGGCGGTACAGCGGGTCGCCCTGGTTCTGACGGTCAACCACCGGCGCCATGCGCTTGAGGCTTGCGAGCACGTGATCCTTGGTAACGACGCCATGACGCATCCAGTTGGCTACGTGCTGGCTGGAGATACGCAGGGTGGCGCGGTCTTCCATCAGCGCGATGTCGTTGATGTCCGGTACCTTGGAGCAACCGACGCCCTGTTCGACCCAGCGGACCATGTAGCCGAGGATGCCCTGCGAGTTGTTGTCCAGCTCGTTCTGCTTCTCTTCCTCGCTCCAGTTGGTGTCTTGCGCCAGCGGGATGGTGAGGATGTCGTCGATGGAAGCCTTTTCGCGCTTGGCCAGTTCCACCTGACGCGCCTGCACGTCGATCTTGTGGTAGTGCATGGCGTGCAGGGTGGCAGCGGTCGGCGACGGTACCCAGGCGGTGTTGGCGCCGGCCATGGGGTGGCCGACCTTCTGCTCGAGCATCGCAGCCATCAGGTCAGGCATGGCCCACATGCCCTTGCCGATCTGCGCCTTGCCCTGCAGGCCGCAGGCCAGACCCACGTCTACGTTGTTGTTCTCGTACGCGCTGATCCACTTCTCGGCCTTCATGGCCGCCTTGCGCACCATCGGGCCGGCTTCCATGGAGGTGTGGATTTCGTCACCGGTGCGGTCGAGGAAGCCGGTGTTGATGAACACCACGCGCTCGCGCGCTTCCTTGATGCAGGCCTTGAGGTTGATCGTGGTACGAC
>Ga0209024_1000534_pt1 | contig 60324 bp, 61 predicted proteins | sample AutmiccommunBRH5_FD_187380 | JGI IMG/M metagenome (GOLD analysis project Ga0209024, IMG submission 187380) | Deep subsurface microbial communities from Mt. Terri, Switzerland - Autotrophic microbial communities BRH/5 (SPAdes) (version 2) | ecosystem: Environmental > Aquatic > Deep subsurface >... | reverse complement strand
CACACGACCGCCAGGAACAAAGCAGCCAAATACACACCTTGGCAGAACAGGACGAAGGCGTCCAACTGACCCGCCGTGAACGCCAGGTATTAACCTTGATAGCCCAAGGTCGGCCGCGTCGCGAAATCGCCGAGCTTTTGAAGGTTTCGCCGCGCACCATCGACGCCTACCGCGCCCGCTTGTTGCAAAAGCTGAACCTGGATTCCAGCGTTCAGCTGGTGAAATACGCCATTTCAACAGGCATTGCGAACTAAGCCAGCACCGCTTGCTTGCACAAGAAACCCCGCAAACACAGCGGGGTTTTTTGTTTGTGCGGCTAAAATAACGGTTTACTGCATTTTTTCGCATCAATCATGAATAGAAAAGCACTTGTGCTGTTTTCTGGCGGGCAAGACAGCACAGTTTGCCTGGCATGGGCATTGTCCAAATTCGACCATGTTGAAACCATCGGGTTTGACTATGGCCAACGCCACCGCATTGAACTGGAATGTCGCCTGACCGTGCTTGACCGCCTGCGCGAACAGTTTCCCGAGTGGGCAGCCAAGCTGGGCGAAGACCGTGTTATCGACCTAAGCTGGCTGGGGCAAATTTCCGATTGCGCGCTGACGGAAGAACGAGAAATCGAATTGAATGAAACGGGTTTACCCAATACCTTCGTGCCGGGCCGCAATCTCGTGTTCTTTTTGATTTCATCGGCTGTGGCCTATCGCCGGGGTTTGGCTACCTTGGTGGGCGGCATGTGCCAAACTGATTTCTCAGGCTACCCGGATTGCCGCGAAGACACATTAAAGGCCCTGCAGGTGGCCACCAACCTGGGCATGGCCAGCGCGTTTCGCTTTGAAACACCGCTGATGTGGATCGACAAAACCGAAACTTTCCAGCTGGGCGAACAATTGGGCGGCAAGAAGTTGCTTGAAATTATTGTTCGCGACACCCACACCTGCTACACCGGCGACCGCACACACAAACATGACTGGGGTTTAGGGTGCGGTGAATGCCCAGCCTGCGATTTGCGCAAGCGTGGGTGGAAAAACTACATTTCACAGCAGAATCAATAGCTTGAAACATAAAAAGCCAACGAGCCGGAAAACCGCAACAGGCTTGGGTTTGCACATTTTTTAGGCACATGGAAAATAAATGAAGTTATTTTTCAAAAACATTTGACACAAAATTTTTTCTTGCTATAATTTCGTTCTCTCAACGACGACACGTTGTTGAAATGCGGGAATAGCTCAGTTGGTAGAGCGATACCTTGCCAAGGTATAGGTCGCGAGTTCGAGTCTCGTTTCCCGCTCCAAATTCCTAAGGGGAAGTGCTACACTTCCCCTTTTCTTTGCCCGCCACATTTTTGGCGGAACACCCTTGGCGGGGTGGCAGAGTGGTCATGCAGCGGACTGCAACTCCGTGTACGCCGGTTCGATTCCGACCCCCGCCTCCAAGTTTTTTACCCATCTGCCCGGGTGGTGAAATTGGTAGACACAACGGACTTAAAATCCGTCGCTTACCGTAAAAGGGGCGTACCGGTTCAAGTCCGGTCCCGGGCACCAACCACTTTTATGCACGAATATAAACCCATCCAGCCTGTTGCATCCGTGCGATTTCAAGTACAGCGGCACCGGGAAGAACATGAAGCGGCGTCCTGCTTTCCCTGTTCGTCCCGAGCAAGGTAACGGGGCACAACCAGGTCAAGGCATCCAGTTCTTCAGCATCAGCATCCAATACTGCGGCAACTGCTTGTGCATTCACCACGATTCGGACTTGCGCATTGGGCGCTTCGCGCATCACATTGATTGCATTGTTGCGTGCTCGTCCCAACGCGGCGGGCGTCGGGGCATGAAGGATTATCTTCAGGGTCATATCGTCGGCCATTTCGAAATCAACGTGGGCCCAGTACTTCGGCCAGCTCACCCCGCTGCGGCATGCCGCCGTATTTTTGGATCAACCCCTTTTCATCCCGAACAATGATTCCGGGCGTACCCCGGAACCCTTGGGAAAGCATAAGCCTCTGGTTGTCATCGAGGATCTTTTGCACATCGTCCGGAACACTGTCAGTCGGCTTTATTCCACCCTGATCGTACTTGATTTCGTTTTCATGCAACGCAGCCGATGGATCTGACGCACCGAGAATTGCCGCTGCTTTGGTCGGGCTGTCCTCTTTGATGATTCCAACCAACAGGTGCCGCAACTGAACTTTCCCTGCATCCACCCAAGGACGCGAAGCCGTCCAGAACTGGTGACAATAAGGACAATTTGCATCTGTGAAGACATAAACAACGCGCGGCGCATCGGCCTTACCATCCAACACCCACTTGGCCGACTCCAATTCCGCCCAGCTCTGGTCGCGGATCGGCTGCACAACTAAACTCTGCAGTGTCTGTTCGTCAATAGGCTCAGCCTTGGCATTCAGGCGTGTACCCACAATTGCATTGCCATTAGCCAAAACATAGACAGCGATTGGCCTGTCACCTGCAACACTGGCGAAGGCACGCAGTCCCCCTTCAACTTGAAACTCATTTTTGACGATGAGGCCTTGCTCTTCCAGTGCCTTGACAACTGGCGGAATGTCCGCATTTTCCACCTGACTGCAACTCGCCATTAATAACAACGATGCAACCGCTATGAATTGGAAAGATACACCTTGTGTAAACATAATCATCCCTTGTGTGAATTGAGTTTATTAGTTTTCAAACAGACCAAAATGACGCAACATCTTGTCCGTAAGGCTGGGCAAGGTGATTTCTCCCAAATGCAAGTACACCAAACGGCCCTGCGTATCAAAAACAAACAATGTTGGGAAAGGCACCCTGGGCCCGCTTAAGCACTGGGATTTCGCAGCGACAACCAAAACCACATGGATGGAGGCTGGGCCGATACCGATCATGGAACACCTGCGCTGTCCAAGCGTTCAAGGAATGCTTGTGCACCGATCTCACCGACCACGCGCAGATCACGTTGTTCCTTGCCATCGGGCCCCACCAATATTAGCGTTGGCGGGCCCATGACACCCCAGTGTTTCAGCAGCGCCTGATCGATCGCGTCATTTCGCGTGACGTCCGGACGGACAATCTGCACGCGCGCCAGCCGCGCGGCGACTTCTGGATCGCTGAATACATTGTGCTCAATCACTTTGCAACTAACACACCAGTCAGCGTAAAAATCGATCAGCGTCCACTGGTCGCGTATAGCCGCTTGCGCCAAGCGATCATTCACGTCAGCAACCGATTTGGCCTGGACGTAGGCAACCTCTTTCGTTGTCATAGTATTAGCCTGTGCAACACGCAGATGTGCAAGGGGCATCAAGATCGAGTCGCCCCCGGACGCAGCCCCCACGAGCATAAAGACGGACCACAGACCAGCCAGCAACGCACCTGAGCGCAAGGTCCACACCAAACGATGTTTCGCCCCCACGGCTTGTGCCCAGGCAATGAGCCCCACCGCCACCAATAAAACCCAGACACCCCAAAGCACCAAGCTGACAGTACCAGGCAGAAATCGCGCCAGCATCATCACCGCCATCCCCAGCATGATGTATCCAAAAGCAAAGCGTACCCTGTCCATCCATGCGCCTGGCTTGGGCAGTACACGGGCGCCAAACACTGCGATCACCAACAGCGGCAGACCCATGCCCAGACCCAGCGCAAACAGGGCCAACCCGCCTTGCAGCGCACTGCCTGTTTGTCCGATGTACAGCAATGCGCCCGCTAAGGGCGCAGTCATGCAAGGACCAACCAGCAAAGCCGATAGAAAACCCAGCGCAGCTGCACCCGTTATACTTCCGCCGGAAGCCGCCCGTCCTTTGGGCTGAAGGCGGTTCATCAGAGCGGATGGCAAACGCAACTCAAACAGGCCAAACAGCGAGCTGGCCAGAACAAGGAATAGACCGGCGAGAGCACCGAGCAGCCATGGCGACTGCAGCGTTGCTTGAAGGTTGGCGCCAGCAAGCCCGGCCACCACCCCGACTGCCGCATAGGTACCCGCCATCGCCAGGATGTACGACAAAGACAAAACAAAAGCCCGGCGAGGCTTGGCCTGGCTGCCCACTACCATGCTGGAAACAATGGGAATCATCGGCAATGTACATGGCGTAAAAGCCAGCAAAAGGCCGAACCCGAAGAACAGCACCGTGCCAGCGACAGTCCCCAGCGCAGCAAGTCTCTGTGCTGCCTCCTGATCCTCACCAACACTGGGTTCAATACCGGCACCCAAGGCCGATTCTGGCTGGGATGCCCCAGCCACGCTGATTTGTACGGTCTGAGGTGGATAGCAGATACCGGCCTGCGCGCACCCCTGCCAATGCAGTGTCAGCGGGCCAGAATCTGCGGCGGGGAAACGCAGACGAGCGCTGTCACCTGTGTAGATTTCCGTGTCACCAAAAAACTCGTCGTGTTTAGCCTTTCCGGAAGGGAGATCCAGGTTGACTTCATTTCCCTGCCCATCGACCAACTTCAACGAATGACGGTATACATAATAGCGATCGGCAATATGCCCTTGCACTACATAATCATCGCCTTGTTGTTGTGCTTCCTTTAGAGTAAAAACATTCTCGGCATCCAGAAATTCGGGCTCAGTATTCGAGGAGAAAAGACCGCCGCCAGCCCACACACTCCCAATGGCAAAACAGCACAAGACAATAGCCGCACGGGCGATCCGGTAGACAGACAAGCTCAACTCCCACAAATGATTTCCTTGAATAATGCATTTGCAGGATTAAGAGGGGATTAAGACAAATTCAACTCTGCTCTGCCTCCACGGCAATGCAAAGCACCAGTCGAGCCTCAAGGCCTCCGTCATTGCGCTTAAGAAGCTCAAATGTCCCGCCATGTCGGCGTGCAATTGCATCAACAATCGATAGCCCTAAACCGGAACCAGGTATTTTTGAGTTTCCGCGCCAGAACCGGTTAACAGCCTGACGTCGTTCTTCCGCGTTCAGGTTGGTGCCTTCATCCACTATGCTGATGTGCATGGTGCCCGCACTTTGTGGTGCAATGAGAACAAATATTGGTGTGTTGGCTGGCGCATAGCGCATTGCGTTGTCAATCAAATTCTGGATGGCAGCAAGCAAAAGGGGGTACGCAACGCGCACGGGGCGGGACTCCTCTGCCCCGTGCACGGATACCCGGCTTAATAACTCGCCGAAAATGGGTTGCAATGCCTCCACTGCAGCGCGCACCGCATCAACCGGGTCGCTAATTTCCATCTCGACAGGCTGGCCTTCCAGCCGTGCCAACTCCAGCAAGCGCTGAAGGATATTCTGCAATTGCAGCACGCCTTGATCTGCTTTAACCAGCGAGGCTTCAAGGGTTGCTGCTTCTTCGGGCCGTTGAGACGCAAGTTTTGCGACTTGAATGTGAGTCTTCACGCCCGTAAGCGGCGTACGCAGTTCATGTGCAGCACTGTCGGTGAAACGACGTTCTCTCACAATTGCCGCCTGCACTCTTTCCAGGAGTTGCTCGATAGTCTGCAAGAGCGGGCGCAGCTCAACAGGGGCCTTCACTTCTGGCAAGGAACTGTCGTCACCCGGGCGACGGCTGGCCAAAAGGTCGCGGATGCGCTCCAGAGGCGCCAATCCATGAGTGACGCCAAACCACACCAGCAAGAGACTCCCGAACAGTGCCACCACAAATGGCACCCCAGCCGACAGGAGCAGTTCTTTGAGCAATGCCTCGCGGGCATCTATGCTGTCTGCTGTAGCGATCTGAATATTGCCTTGTCGCAAAACATAAGTGCGCCACCGCTTGTTGCCATACTCATGGGTACCAAAGCCCGGATCGACGCGAGTCAAATTAGGGCTACCCGCCGTACGGGCAAGGGTCTGGATCATGACGTTGCTACGCACAAGGCTCACCTCGCAAGCCACACCATCACGCGCCACAACATCCAGCGGTGTATTCCCAGATGCGCTGATGTCTTGTGGTTCCGGAAACTGGGCCACCAGGCCAGCCACCATCCGGGCAGAGGCAGCCAGCCGATTGTCCAGCGCGTCGCGCAAAGACTGACGTGCATCCATGAACATCCAACCTGCGACAGCAGCCCACAACACGGTGAGTGAAACACCAATAATCAGCAAAAGCCGCAGGCGAAGACTCATAACCCTTCCAATTTCCCGGCCGGACCAAGCCTGTAACCCAGCCCACGCACCGTTTCCACAATATTGTTTCCAAGCTTGCGCCGCAAATGATAAATATGGACGTTGATTGCATTGCTTTCCACGTTCTGCTCGTAGCCATACACACTATCGCAAAGCTGCTCCGTAGTTAGAATGGCGCGAGGGTTCTGCAACAATGCGCGCAACAGCGAAAGTTCGCGACGGGCCAGTGTTATTGGTCTACCGGCGAGACACACCTCGCCCGTTGACGCACAAAAGGTCAATTCCCCATGAGCCATAGAGTCTTTGCTCCGGCCCGCGATCCTGCGCGTCAGGACGTGTAAGCGAGCCAGCAACTCATCAAGATCAAAAGGTTTGATCAAGTAATCGTCGCCCCCCCCCGAGGAGTCCGTCCACGCGATGATTCAGTGCGTCACGGGCAGTCAGGATTAAGACGGGGATGTTTCGGCCCTGATCGCGCCACCGGCGCAGTAACTTCATGCCGTCTTCGTCGGGCAGCCCCAAATCAAGAATGCATACATCAAAATGCGATGTTGCCAAGGCTGCATCCGCATGACTGGCTGTGTCAACATGATCCAGCGTGAGCCCGTGCAGCCTCAACCCGGTTGCAATACCGTTGGCCACCAATGGATCATCCTCGGCAAGCAAAACATGCATTTCATCCTCCTTTCCTCGTGGCGCTGAACGACCGACCTAATCATATTGCAATCAATAAATCTCTGAAAGCCAATAAAATCGCAGCGTCACGACGCACTTACCGATTCCGGTCCCGGGCACCACAAACACGGTCAGACATCTCCATACCCTTTTCTGAAAGGGCTTACCTTAAGCGCCTGACAAAAATGCTCGAACAAACTGTGTGCTTGCGAAGGCGTCAATCCATCCAGTGAAGCAACCGAATTGTCAGACGCATGCTTCTCTAAAACACCCAGAAACTTCGTCAAAGCAATTTCATTGTGAATATTGACAAGTCTTGTGGTCATAAAATTCTCGGCAATGATCTTCCCGCGAAAATTAATCAGCATCTGCTGCTTTGACACAGGAAAAGATGATGGCACATGGCCCACAATCCGCTGCGGGCGGCCCGCTTCTCGTCGATCAAAAGGCTTGGCTGCCCCAGGCGAATAATCAGCATGGCGCGATTTTCCAACGGACGAAAAGGGATTTGGTGCCTCGTCAAAATTAAAATCACCCATGTCAGCAAATTGTTCAGCCAAACTTTGATCAAACAGACTGCTGTCAGAAGATAGCGTTTCATACTCGGTTTCTTCTGAAACAGCGGGCAAACTCTTCTGCAGATTCTCCTGAAATTTAAGCATTGACGATTTAAACTCAGGACCGGCCTTTCGAAGTATTGCTAAGGTGATTCGTCGTTTGGTGAGCTTTTTGACAACCTTGTCACCCACCAGCATTTGCACGTGAACAAACGGGACAGCTGGTGCTTGTTGAGTTGGGGGGGTCTGACCGGCGCAGTCACCACAAAACCGATCCGAATCACGCAGGAACGATTCAGCGATCCGCGAACACGCGGCAGTGAATCGCTGCCATGCGCCAGGCTTAACAGGTGCGCGGTGGGCAGGCTGATTAATACCCCCATTTGCACCGTTACTTTTGATCGTGGTATTTGTAGGGAGCATTAATTACAGACCTTCAACTTCAAACTATTGAAAACACACTACTTTAGTGATGTGCGGTGGGAGAAAGGTTCCGAATCAAAACAGCCAAAAAAAACCGACGCCCCGATGCCGTTGTCTCGAGACGTGAAATAACCACAGGGCGAGTACAATACTGTCCACATCATGAACAAACCCCGAGAATAAATCATGACTCGCCGTATCTTAGTCACCTCCGCCTTGCCGTATGCCAACGGCGCCATTCACTTGGGCCATTTGGTTGAATACATCCAAACCGACATCTGGGTTCGCTTTCAGAAAATGCAAAGCAACGAGGTGTACTACGTGTGTGCAGACGACACGCATGGCACCCCGGTGATGTTGCGTGCGCAAGCCGAGGGCATCAGCCCGGAAGAATTGATTGCGCGAGTAAGCACCGAACACCAGCGCGACTTCGCCAGCTTCCATGTGGGCTTTGACAACTATTATTCCACCAACGCGCCCGAGAACAAGGCGCATTGCGAAACCATTTACACGCGCTTGCGCGATGCCGGGTTGATTCAAACCCGGTCAGTTGAACAATTCTACGACCCGGTCAAAGAAATGTTTTTACCCGACCGCTTCATCAAGGGCGAATGCCCAAAGTGCGGTGCGAAAGACCAATACGGCGATTCATGCGAAGTGTGCGGCGCCACCTACCAACCCACAGAACTGAAAAACGCATATTCAACCGTGTCAGGTGCTGCGCCGGTGCGCAAAAGCTCTGATCACTATTTCTTCAGGTTGTCTGATCCGCGCTGCGAGAACTTTTTGCGCCTGTGGACGCAAAGCCCTGGGCGTTTGCAAGTAGAAGCCAGCCGCAAAATGCAGGAATGGTTGGGCGAGGAAGGCAGCGGCAAACTGGCTGACTGGGATATTTCCCGCGATGCCCCCTACTTCGGGTTCGAAATTCCCGATGCACCTGGCAAGTACTTTTATGTGTGGCTGGATGCGCCAGTGGGCTACTTCGCCAGCTTCCAAAACCTGTGCGAACGCATTGGCGTTGATTACCAGGAATTCCTGAACGCCGACACCAACACCGAGATGATTCACTTCATCGGCAAAGACATTCTTTACTTCCACGCCCTGTTCTGGCCCGCCATGCTTGAATTTGCGGGCTTGCGCACGCCCACCAAGGTGAATGCGCACGGCTTTTTGACCGTGGATGGCGCGAAAATGAGCAAAAGCCGTGGCACCTTTATTACCGCAGAAAGTTTTATTCAGCAGGGCTTGAACCCGGAATGGCTGCGCTACTACTTTGCCGCGAAATTGAATTCTTCCATGGAAGACCTGGACCTGAGCTTCGCAGATTTCACAGCGCGCGTTAACAGCGACCTGGTGGGCAAGTACATCAATATTGCAAGCCGCAGCGCCGGCTTCTTGGTGAAGAATTTCGAAGGCCGTGTTCTCGACTCAGCCATGCAGCACCCGCTGCTACTTGAATTGCGCACGCAAGCTGCTGCCATTTCAGAACACTACAACGAACGTGAATACGGCAAAGCCATTCGTGAAGTGATGGCCTGCGCCGACAAAGTGAACGCGTATGTGGATCAGGAAAAGCCATGGGAGCTTGCAAAAAATCCAGACAAGCAAGCTGAATTACAAACCGCTTGTTCCATTTGCCTGGAAGCATTCCGCCTGCTCACCCTGTACTTAAAACCCGTGCTACCCGTGCTTGCAGGCAATGCTGAAAATATTCTGGGCGTTGCACCAATGACGTGGGCCGATGTGAACACCCCATTGGGCAGCGCAACGCCGGTGCAAGCCTTCAAACACCTGATGCAACGCGTGGAACAAAAGCAGATTGACGCACTGATTGACGCCAACAAACAATCGCTGGCACCGGCGGCATCAGCCCCGGTAAAAACCGACGCCAAAAAACCTGCCAAGGAAACAGCGAGCACCACGTCAGGCGACTTCATCAGTATTGACGACTTCACCAAAATTGATCTGCGAATCGGCTTGGTGAAAGAATGCAAAGCCGTTGAAGGTTCAACCAAGTTGCTGCAACTCACCGTCGATCTGGGTGAGGAAAAGCCACGCAATATTTTCTCGGGCATTGCAGCGCATTACACGCCGGAAAATTTGACGGGGCAGCACGTGGTGGTGGTCGCCAATTTGGCACCACGCAAAATGAAGTTTGGAATTTCTGAAGGCATGGTGTTGTGTGCAGCGTCAGAAAATGACGCGGCACTAAGCACCCTGACCGCTTTGGGCAAACTGACCCCAGGAATGAAAATCAGCTAAAGGAAAGCATGGCCACCCCCCAGTTTCTGAAAACGCTTAAGCCGTTCAAACCACGCATCGTGGAAAGCATGCAGGGATACAATTCCCAGCGATTTCTGAAAGACCTGGGGGCGGGTGTCACCGTGGGTGTAGTCGCCCTCCCCTTGGCCATGGCCTTTGCCATAGCCAGCGGGCTTGAACCGCAAACCGGTTTGTTCACTGCCATTGTGGCGGGCTTCATTATTTCCGCCTTTGGCGGATCCAGCTATCAAATTGGTGGCCCTGCCGGGGCATTCATTGTGGTGGTACTGGGCATTGTGAACCAGTACGGCGTGGCCAATTTGATTGCCTGCACCTTGATGGCAGGCGCCCTTCTTTTCCTGATGGGGCTGACCGGGCTGGGCAGCCTGATCCGGTTGATCCCGGTCAGCATCGTGATCGGTTTTACCAACGGCATTGCAGTGTTGATAGCACTGTCGCAAGTCAAAGACTTCTTCGGCCTGAACATCGACACAATTCAAGGCAACTTCTTCGAGAAAAACTGGGCGTTGCTTCAAGCCATACCCGGCTTGAACTGGTCTGCATTCTTGTTGGCCAGCATCAGCCTTGCCTTTCTTTTTTTGTGGCCCAAACTGTTTGCCGCCTTGTGCAAAGGGCGCACTGAAAGTGTTTTTCCAAAAATGCTTCAAAGTGTTCCAGGTTCGGTTATTTTGCTGCTGGTTGGCACCTTGGTGTCGTTCGGGCTGGGGCTTGATGTTGAAACCATTGGCAGCAAGTTTGGTGAAATACCCCGAAGCCTGCCCACCCTGGCCCTGCCATCCATTGAATTGGCCAGCATTCAAACACTCATCGGCCCCACACTTACCATTGCCTTTCTGTGTGCAATTGAATCGCTGTTGTGTGCACGCGTGGCCGATGGCATTGCCCATGAAAAGCACGACCCCAACCAGGAACTGATGGCGCAAGGCCTGGCCAACATGGCATCGCCTTTGTTTGGTGGCATGCCCGCCACGGGCACAATTGCCCGCACAGTAACCAACATTCGTTCAGGCGGCAATTCCCCAGTTGCAGGCATTGTTCATGCGTTTACCTTGCTGATTATCATGATGGTGGCCGCCCCCCTGGCATTCCACATACCACTGGCCGTGCTGTCGGCGGTGCTCATGTTTGTGGCCTACAACATGGGCGAATGGCGCGAATTCCCGAAACTGAAACAGTACAGCACAATTTACAAAGTCATCATGTTGGCTACATTCCTGTTGACAGTCGTCGTTGACCTTACAGTGGCCGTGCAGGTTGGTTTGGTATTGGCCGGGGTGTTTTTCATCTACCGGGTTTCAACCCTGACGGAATTCATCCCCATTTACCTGAAAGATGAAGACCGTGCCAAAGGCATAGTGGCTTACAAAATTTACGGCTCACTGTTCTTCGCAGTGGTGGGCAAAATTGAAAACCTGATTTTGAACACCAAAAAATCCACCCAAGTGCTGATTCTGGACCTGCATCAAACCATTTCAATCGATACCACTGCGCTGGAAGGGCTGGAAGAATTGAACGCCGAACTGCAACGCGCAGGGCACACACTGGTTTTTTGTGGTTTGAACAATCAGGCTTTGTCACTGTTCAAACGCAGTGGTTTTGCAGCCCAATTGCTGCCGGGGCAAATTCAGGAGGACTTTTCATCGGCGATATTGCACGCCCATGCAATTTCCATCGAGGATCAGGCTGGCGCCTGATAAAATAAAAAAATTCCTTTTAAACCATTTGTTTGGTACACCGCCATGAAATACGAATCTGAAGTGACCCAGTTTTTGACCCAGCTCAAAGACGAACGGCCCCACCTTGAACGTGAACAGCAAAAAGGCAGATCCCTGTTGTGGGACAAACAACTGGATCGCACACTTCAGGAAGGCTTTAAAAAAGCCAAAGTGCCCCAGAAGCCCTACGTGTATCAAAGCAAGTAAAGCAGCCCGCAATTGAACAGCGAACTGGATGATGTCAGCACACTGACACCCAAAGACAGCACACCCAACACAGTAGACGGCGTTGGACTGGCCCGCTTGTATGGTTCGCCGCTGTTCAACATGCCCAAAGACCTTTACATTCCGCCCGATGCGCTGGAAATTTTTCTGGAGGCCTTTGAAGGACCGCTGGACTTGCTGTTGTATCTGATTCGCAAGCAAAACTTCAACATCCTCGACATTCCCATGGCGGAGCTGACCCGCCAATACCTCACCTACGTTGAAGAAATTCGCACACGTAACCTTGAATTGGCTGCCGAATACCTGCTAATGGCCGCCATGCTGATTGAAATCAAGTCGCGCATGCTGTTGCCAGTCATCCCGAAGGATGGGCAAGAAGAAGCGGAAGACCCGCGCGCGGAATTGGCGCGCCGCTTGATTGAGTACGAGCAAATGAAACTGGCAGCCCGAGAACTGGACAAAGTACCTTTGGTTGGCCGCGATTTCTGGATTGCCCACGCGTTTCACGACCCCAATACCGTTGAGCGATTCCCGGATGTAAACCCCGATGAACTTCGCGATGCATGGCAGGCCATTTTGCGGCGAGCTTCGCTGGTGAAAGCGCACACCATTTCGCGGGAAGAATTGTCAGTGCGTGAACACATGACCATGATTCTGCGCCGCCTGCAAACTCAAAAATTTGTCGAGTTTTTCGACATGTTTGACATCGAGCGCGGCGTGCCCGTGGTGATAGTGAACTTCATTGCCATGCTGGAGTTGACCCGCGAAGGCTTGGTGAAGGTAACACAGGCCGAGCCGTTTGCACCCATCTATGTTCGGCTGGGGTATGAAGCCACCGGTGGTAGTGGCGCGGACAGCATCGTGCCGATTTGATTGCAGTTGTAAAGCCACTGTTTTAATGCATCTGCGAAGCCGCATGCCCTTTCATCGCATTTGCGAACTTCGCAAATGCTGAAAACGGTCAGTGACTTGGCGAGAATGCGGCTGTGGTGGTTCGCAGATGCGTCACGTCATTCTGCCGATTCAAGATCAAGTCGCCCGGTTTGATTCTCAGCGAGGGGCGACCTGCAAGATCGATGCGAACAAGCCTTTGGCTTTTCGCATGCACCGAGCAAAAATCAACACCAGGGAATTCGACTTGATCAAGGCAGAATGATGGAGGCGCTGCGAATCACCAATCACCACAATTCCACATCAACATTCAACCAAAGAAGTCTTTCACTTTGTCCATCCACCCCTTCGCCCGTGGTGAATGCTTGTCACCATCTGCGGTGCAGGAAAGCTCGAACTCCTTGAGCAATTCTTTCTGTCTTTCTGACAAACGCACCGGTGTTTCCACCACAATGTGGCAGAACAAGTCGCCTGGGTAAGATGAACGCACACCCTTGATGCCTTTGCCCCGCAAGCGAAATGTTTTACCGGTTTGCGTGCCTTCGGGAATATCAAACGATGCTTTGCCACCCAAGGTAGGCACTTCGATGGTACCGCCCAATGCCGCCGCCGCGAAGGAAATCGGCATTTCACAATGCAGGTCATCGCCATCGCGCTGAAACACCGAGTGTTCTTTCAAGTGCACCTCGACGTACAGATCGCCCGCAGGGCCGCCATTCACACCCGGCTCGCCTTTGCCACTCAAGCGAATACGCATGCCATCGTCAATACCGGCAGGCACTTTCACTTCCAGTGTTTTGTTGGTTTTCTTGCGCCCCAAACCTTCGCAATCGTGGCAAGGGTGCGGGATCATCTTGCCGGTGCCATGGCACTTGGGGCAGGTTTGTTGCACACTGAAAAACCCTTGGGTCATGCGCACCGCGCCAGAACCCCCACAGGTGGAACAGGTTTCAGGCTTGGTTCCCGGCTTGGCACCACTGCCTGAGCAGGTACCACAGTTGTCCCACACGGGCACACGGATCTGCGTATCGAAACCCTTTGCGGCCTGCTCCAGCGTAATTTCCATGTTGTACTTCAGGTCGGAACCCCTGTACATCTGGGATTGACGTGAACCACCACCCCCACCGGCGCGGCCGCCAAATATATCGCCAAATATGTCGCCAAAGGCATCCGAGAAATCGTTGAAACCACCAGCACCACCGCCACCACCAGCTCCCATATTGGGATCAACACCAGCATGGCCATAACGATCGTATGCCGAGCGCTTCTTGGGATCTGTCAACATTTCATAGGCCTCTTTGGCCTCTTTGAACTTGGCTTCCGCATCCGCATTGTTGGGGTTGCGGTCGGGATGGTACTTCATCGCCATTTTCCGATAAGCTTTTTTCAGATCATCGTCAGTGGCATTTTTTTGTACACCCAAAATGTCGTAGAAATCCCGTTTTGCCATGTCAGTCTCAATTCGTGCAGTTGTTCGCGAAACACTGCTTTATTCGTACAAAAAGGGCTTCACTGAAAAACCGCAGAATATGCAGCCAAGCAGTGTGCCCTTGGTTTCATGCGGAGCGTCAGCACGCCCCGCCACCCAAATTACTTGTCTTTCACTTCCTTGAAATCAGCGTCGACCACGTCATCGGCATCATTCCTGGAAGCTGACTGCTGATCACCACCGCCGGGCGCAGCACCCTCTGCAGCACCTTCAGCAGCCTGTTGGGCCTGCATGTCGGCGTACATTTTTTCACCCAGCTTTTGAGCGGCTTCAGCCAATTCCTTGCTTCGTGCATCAATGGTTTCCTTGTCGTCACCCTTGGCAGCTTCTTCCAAAGCCTTGCATGCAGCTTCAATTTTTTCCTTCTCGCCTGCTTCCAGCTTGTCGCCGTATTCGCCCAGCGACTTGCGGGTGCTGTGCACAAGCGCATCGGCCTGGTTTTTGGCTTCGGCCAGTTCGCGGCGCTTGGCATCGTCGGCCGCATTGGCTTCGGCGTCTTTCACCATTTTCTGGATCTCGTCTTCGCTCAAACCAGAGTTGGCCTTGATCACAATCTTGTTCTCTTTGCCGGTGCCCTTGTCTTTCGCAGACACGTGCAAAATGCCATTGGCATCAATGTCAAAAGTCACTTCAATCTGGGGCACACCGCGTGGTGCAGGTGGAATGCCTTCCAGGTTGAATTCACCCAGGCTTTTGTTGTCATTCGCCATCTGGCGTTCACCCTGGAACACTTTGATGGTTACAGCAGGCTGATTGTCATCGGCCGTTGAAAACACTTGGCTGAACTTGGTGGGGATGGTCGTGTTTTTCTCGATCATCTTGGTCATCACGCCGCCCATGGTTTCAATACCCAGTGACAATGGCGACACATCCAGCAGCAGCACGTCTTTGCGGTCACCGCTCAACACTGAACCTTGAATTGCGGCACCAGCGGCCACGGCTTCGTCGGGGTTCACGTCTTTGCGGGGCTCTTTGCCAAAGAAGTTCTTCACCGCTTCCTGCACTTTTGGCATGCGGGTCATACCGCCCACCAAAATGATGTCGTCAATTTGTGAAGCCGACAAACCAGCATCTTTCAATGCCATTTTCATGGGATCAACAGTGCGGGCAATCAGGTCTTCAACCAATGCTTCCAGTTTTGAACGGCTCAACTTGGTGGTCAGGTGCATGGGTGCACCATTGGCCATCGCAATGTAGGGCTCGTTGATTTCTGTTTGTTGTGAAGAAGACAACTCGATCTTCGCACGCTCGGCCGCAGCCTTGATACGCTGCAAAGCAATTGGGTCTTTGGACAAATCAACGCCGTTGTTCTTTTTGAACTCGTCGATGATGTGATCAATAATGCGCTGGTCAAAGTCTTCACCGCCCAGGAAGGTGTCACCGTTGGTGGACAACACTTCGAACTGCTTTTCACCATCGATGTCAGCAATTTCAATAATGGACACGTCGAATGTACCGCCACCCAAGTCGTATACCGCAATCTTGCGGTCGCCCTTCTCGGCTTTGTCCATACCGAAAGCCAAAGCGGCTGCAGTCGGTTCGTTGATGATGCGCTTGACATCCAGACCAGCAATGCGACCCGCGTCTTTGGTGGCCTGGCGCTGGCTGTCATTGAAGTAAGCGGGCACAGTAATCACGGCCTCGGTCACTTCTTCGCCCAAGTAATCTTCAGCGGTTTTCTTCATTTTGCGCAACACTTCAGCCGACACCTGTGGGGGTGCCAGTTTCTGATCGCGCACGCTAACCCATGCATCGCCGTTGTCGGCTTTCATGATGGTAAAAGGCATCATGTCGATGTCTTTTTGAACCTCAGCGTCTTCAAACTTGCGGCCGATCAAACGCTTTACAGCGTACAGGGTGTTTTTTGGATTGGTCACAGCCTGGCGCTTGGCGGGGGCGCCCACCAGAATTTCACCGTCTTCCATGTACGCAATAATGGAAGGGGTAGTACGCGCACCTTCCGAGTTTTCTATGACTTTGTAGCCACCGCCTTCAAACACTGCAACGCAAGAATTGGTGGTACCCAAGTCAATGCCAATAATCTTTCCCATGAATCTCTCCGTAATGTCTAAATTCTTTAAATTTTTCAGTTATCCCTGATGTGGGGCCAAAGCCCTGCAGTTCAAGGGGTTTTTCAAACCTGATGCTTATTTATTGCGCAACTTATTGTGCAACGGAGACCAAAGCGGGTCGCAGCACGCGGTCATTGATCAAATACCCCTTTTGCAACACCATCACCACATGGTTGGGTGCCACCGCAGGCTCCACTGAACTACCGGGAACCATGGCCACAGCCTGGTGCTTGTTCGGATCAAACTTCTCGCCCACAGGGTTTAACACCACCACCTTGCCACGCTCAAATGCTGCTTCCAGCTGCCGCAACGTGGCGGCAACACCATCTTTCAACGCTTCAGGGGTTTGATTTTCAACAGCCAGCGCCATTTCCAGGCTGTCGCGCACGGGCACAAGCGCTTCAGCGAAGGATTCAATCGCGTATTTGTGGGCTTTGGCTACATCTTCCTGAGTGCGGCGGCGCAGGTTTTCCATGTCAGCAGCCAGGCGCAAATACACTTCCTTGGACTTCTCAACTTCATGGTGCGCATTTTCCAGTGCAGCTTTCAGCACAGAAACTTCGTCTTGAGGTGCTTCTTGCTGAACAGCCTCCTGCTCGGTTTCACCTTGGGTCTGCGCACCTTGCTGCTGACCTTCTGGGGCCTCGGCGGCTGACGTTTGTTCGTCGACGCTCGGCTTTCCAGTGGGTTCTGACATGTCTTTTCCTCCAAATGAATTTAAAGGAGGCGACAAGCACGCACCCATCGCCCCCACACTGGACGGCAAATGGGGGCTTGAACATGAATTTCAAGCCCCCAAGGTCCACTATTTGCTGTTAATTGCTGAAAACTCTTACTGCGCGCCCATTTCAAGCGCCAGTTTTCGGCTTTCGGCCAGTTCCTGCGCCATGGATTCTTCATACCCCATGTCGACCGGCCAGCCCTGCATGTGCTGAGCGGTAATTTCAGACAACATGGCTGCAGACAGCTCACTGTCGTTCAAACAGGCGATGTAGTGAAATTCGCCACCACCTGCATGCTGAAAGTCTTCTCGGCCTTCCTGGTTAATTTCCTCAAGCGTTTCAAGGCAATCGGCCATGAAACCAGGGCACATCACATCAATGCGCTTGGTACCCGCTTGCCCCAACGCCTGCAATGTTTTGTCGGTGTAGGGCTCCAGCCACTTGGCCTTGCCAAAACGGCTTTGAAAAGTAACCCGGTAATTGCTCTTTTGCAGCCCCAGTTCCTCGCCCAGCAAGCGCGCGGTTTTCTGGCACTCGCAATGGTAGGGGTCACCCTTGAGCAAGGTCATTTCAGGTACGCCGTGAAAACTGAACAGCAACACATCACCCTGCGTGAAATTCGGTTTGCCCTTGGCTTGCCAGTGCTTGCGCACGCTTTCTGCCAAAGCATGAATGTAGGCCGGGTGATCGTGGTAGTGCTTCACCAAGCGCAGTTCAGGAATGTTGCGCACCGGCTTGGCCCAGTCGAATACTGCATCAAACACAGAAGCAGTGGTGGCGGCAGCGTATTGGGGGTACAACGGGAAGACCAACACACGGTCGTAGCCATCTTTGCGAAGTTGATCCATGCGGCTGGCCACCGACGGGTTGCCATAACGCATTGCCAGTTCAACACGCACGTCCCATCTGCGGGCTTTGAAAGCGTCGCTAAGCACCCTTACCTGTCGCTTGCCAATGGCCAACAACGGAGAACCCTCATCAGTCCACACGGTGGCATATTTGGCCGCAGATTTTTTAGGACGAAGCTGCAAAATAATGCAGTTCAAAATGATCCACCACACCAGCTTGGGAATTTCGACCACACGGGGGTCTGACAAAAACTCTTTCAGGTAACGCCGCAAAGACGGGGTGTCTGCGTTGTCAGGCGTGCCAAGGTTGACAAGTAAAACCGCAGTTTTCTGGGGCGTGCCGTGACGGAAAGGGGCTTCGGTGCGCATGAATACTACCTAGTGAACATCAAGCCTGAAAGTATACCCAAACCCTGCGAAGTGTATGGGCAGCCCTAGTCCGGATCAGACAATGCCGATGACACCAGCTTCGATGTGATGTCCACAATCGGGATCAAACGTTCATAGGCCATGCGGGTTGGACCAATCACCCCCAAAGTACCAACCACCTCGCCATTGACCTGATAGGGGGCAGAAATCACGCTCATTTCTTCCATCGGCACCAGGCTTGAATCACCACCGATGAAAATTTGTACACCCTCGGCCCGGTTCGAACTTTCCAGCAAACGCAACAAGGCTGTGCGTTGCTCGAACACACCAAACATTTTTTTCAGGCGTTCCATGTCGGTCGACAAATCCGACACATCCAGCAACTTGCGTTCGCCGGAGAACAGCACACCATCATTTTGGCTTTCCTCCGATTCTGTACCGGCATTCACGGCTGCCTGCATCAGTTTGCTGATGTCCTGGCTAATCTGGTGCAATTCTTCCGACAATCTTTGTTTGGCCTGTTGAAAACTTAAACCGGCAAAGTGTTGATTGAAGAAATTGGCAGCCACGGTCAATTCGCCCTGGGTGTATGGCTTTTCAACAATAAGGACACGGTTTTGTACATCGCCATCGGGCGTCACGATGATCAACAACACCTTGCGTTCAGACAAACTTAAAAATTCAACATGGCGAAACAGCGCGGTTTTTCTAGGGGCGGTAATCACCCCGGCAAACGAGGACAAACTGGAAAGCAGGTTCACTGCCTTGTTCAGCACACGGTTGGGGTCTTCGCGCCGAATACCGCCGCTTAATGCGGTTTGAACGTCAATCGCCAACGGCTTCACGGTGAGCAGGGAATCCACAAACATGCGGTAACCCTGCGGTGTGGGCACCCGCCCGGCAGAGGTGTGCGGCGACGCCACCAGTCGCAATTCTTCAAGGTCGGCCATGACATTTCGAATAGTAGCCGGACTCAAGTCAAGGGTGGACCACTTTGACAAAGCCCGGGAACCCACCGGGCTACCCTCGGTAATGTACCTTTCAACCAATGTTTTCAATATGGAACGGGCGCGTTCGTCTATCATCAATGTCACTTCAAATGCGTGTTGCGATACGATTGGGTCTCAGGCCTCACTTTACGACAAAAACAGGGAATCAAGAATGCCAAAACAGAAAGGGATGTGCATTGCTGTGTTTGCCAAGCATGGCGCCTCCCCAAAACAGGCCACTTGGCGAAGTGTGGTGGACCTGTTGGCCGCAAACGCGTTCGACGTGCTGGTTTGCGATTCCATGTTGACCCGCAGCACTTCCAGAAAAGGCAAAACTGACGACAATCACCCCAATTTTGAATTTGCCAACCTTGAACAAATCAAGAAGAAAGCAAAAATTGCGGTCATCATTGGCGGCGACGGCACATTTTTAGGCACCGCCCGCGAGTTGGCCGAGTGCAACATTCCCCTGATCGGCATTAACCAGGGGCGCCTGGGCTTTTTGACCGACATTCGCTTGGACGACATCGACCCGACCCTGATTGACACCATCAAAGGGCAATCTGTATCAGAAGCACGTGCGTACCTGCAAGGCCAAATTTTGCGCCAGGGCAAAGTGGTTGAAAATCACATTGCCCTGAACGACATTGTGATCAGTCGCGGCATTGTGGGCGGCATGGTTGAACTGCGTGTGGAAGTGGACGGCACCTTCATGTACGACCTGCGTGCAGACGGCCTGATTGTTTCAACCCCTACAGGCTCAACAGCCTACGCCTTGTCAGCAGACGGGCCCATACTACACCCAAGCCTTGCCGGCTTGTTGATCGTGCCAGTGGCACCGCACGCACTGACAAACCGTCCAATTGCCCTGCCACAGCACAGCACCATCGATATCATTGTGACGGGCGGCAAGCAAACCGGCGTGCATTTCGACATGCAATTCAATGGCCGCGCCAAAGTGGGTGACCAAATCCGGATCAAGGTGTCACCACACCCCATCCAGTTGTTGCACCCGGCGCGCTATGATTACTTCGCCATGTTGCGGCAAAAATTGCACTGGAGTGCAAGCCCGACAGAAGCCCCCAACAAAACACGCGGACTTAGAGACAGCGGCCATGCTAAGTAGTTTGACCATTCAGGATTTCGTAATCGTCGACAAACTCGATTTGCACTTCGCACCGGGCATGTCGGTGCTGTCCGGTGAAACCGGCGCTGGCAAATCAATTTTGATTGATGCCCTGTCGCTGTGCCTGGGCGCACGCGCCGATGCCTCGCAGGTTCGCGAAGGTTGTGAGCGCGCCAACATTACTGCAGTGTTTGAAATCAACCCGGCAGCCAAAGCCATTCTTGAAGAACAATCCATTGACTGCAGTGAAGGCGAGATGCACTTGCGCCGCGCAGTGGAATCCAATGGCCGATCCAAGGCATACATCAATGGCACGCCAGTGCCCGCAAGTACATTGAAGGAATTGTCGGAAACGTTGATTGACATTCATGGTCAACACGCCTTTCAAACCCTGGCCAAACCCGGCGAACAGTTGCGCCTGCTCGACGATTTTGGGCAGCATGCTCCGCTGGTTCAAAACACATCCCAGGCACATTCCGTTCTTAGAAACGCTGAAAAAGCCTTGAAGCAAGCCCAAAGCAGTCAGGAAGACCGGGCTACACGCCTTGAAAACCTGCAGTGGAAAATGGATTCGCTGGCCAAAGTGGCCCCCAAAGCGGGCGAATGGGAAACCCTGAGCAGCGATTTCGATCGCCTAAGCCACAGCGCTGAACTGATCGAAGGCACCCAACACGCAAGCGACGTGCTGTCGCAAAACGAAAACGCCTTGTTGGACCAACTTACCCATGTGATCGAAAAACTGAGGCACCTGAGCACCCGCGACCCCGCACTGGAAGGCGTGGTAAAAACCCTGTCAGAAGGCGAAATCCTGATTCGCGAAGCCAGTTACGACTTGGGCCATTACCTGAAACACAGCGACCTGGATCCCGATACTTTGGCTGAGGTTGAAGCACGCATGTCGCTATGGCATGAAACTGCGCGCAAGTTGCGCCTTCAACCAGAAACACTGCACACAGAACTGAAAAGCGTTCAGTCCGAAATCAAAGGCCTTGAAGAAGGCTTTGACGTAGAAAAACTGCAGAAAGAATTGACCACAGCCCGGCAAACCTACGAAACACAGGCAAGCCTGTTGACGGCAGCCCGCAAGAAGGCCGCCCAAACCTTGTCCAAACGCGTTACAGAATCCATGCAAACCCTGAGCATGCAAGGCGGTGTGTTTGTGGTGGATGTGGCCAAGGGCGAGCCTTCAGCCAAAGGCAGCGACGCGATTGAATTCCGCGTGGCCGGGCACCCTGGTGTTACGCCGCAAGCCATTCAAAAAGTGGCCTCGGGGGGTGAGTTGGCGCGGATCAGCCTGGCGATCACTGTCAACACGGTGGAAAGCACGCCCGTGCCCACTTTGATATTCGACGAAGTGGACAGCGGTATTGGTGGTGCGGTGGCTGAAACCGTGGGGCGCTACCTGCGCCTTCTGGCCAAAAACAAGCAAGTGTTGTGCGTCACCCACCTGCCCCAAGTGGCGGCGCAGGGGCACAACCACTTTCAGGTAAGCAAAGAGATTTCCGCGCAAACAACGCGGTCAAAAATTGTTCAACTGGAAACCAAAGCCCGTGTAGAGGAAATTGCACGCATGTTGGGTGGGCAGGTAATTACTGAGGCCACACGCACAGCGGCGCATGAAATGATTGCCTCGGCAAGTCAGTAAACGTTTATTTTCTGCGGTTCTCGCAATCCTTCTTGGTGCAGGAACCGTAAAGCGACAGGGCATGGTCGTGAAGCTCAAACCCGCGGTCTTTCGCAATCATTTTCTGGCGACGCTCAATTTCTTCGTCAAAAAACTCAACCACCTTGCCGCACTGCACACACACCAAATGGTCGTGGTGTGCACCTTCGTTCAACTCAAACACCGACTTACCGGTTTCAAAATGCTGGCGGGCCAGTAAACCAGCCTGCTCAAACTGCGTTAAAACACGGTAAACAGTGGCCAAACCAATGTCCAGATCCTCTTGCAGCAAAAGTTTGTACACGTCTTCAGCACTGAGGTGGCGGTGGCTTCCGCTTTGAAACAATTCCAGAATTTTCATTCGTGGCAACGTTGCCTTTAAACCAATGCTTTTTAGATCCGTTGCTGTAGTCATGACTTTGGTACCATTCTGAAGGCTAATCGAGTTCAAGTAGCTTATGATAACGCCTTTGCAGGACAAGTTAACGCACCGGATAAGGTACTCTGTTCCCACTTCACATGCGAATTCACAAAACAATGCGTATTTTACGACTGAATTTGATTTTTTGCTCAGTGCTCGCCCTTGGGGTATCGGCCTGTTCAATTCTTCCCGACAATTACGTGCCCTCTTTCGTCAAACCCTACAGGTTTGATATTCAGCAAGGCAACTTTGTAACCCAGCAAGATGTTGCCAAGTTACAGGTTGGAATGACCAAGGAACAGGTTCGTTTCATTCTGGGTACACCTTTGCTCAACGATGCGTTTCACAGCAACCGCTGGGATTACGTGTACCGGCTGCTTCGCGCCAACGGTGAAACAACCCAGTCCCGATATACCGTGATTTTCGAAAACAATGTCGTGGCCCGCCACGGCGGCGAAAACCTGCCTGCCGACCCCACCGATGTGCTGGGTCCAGATGCAGCTGGCAAAGTACCCGCCAAACCGCTGCCTTCAGAAAAGCCTGCAGACGACATCAAAGATTCCGAATCCCCGGTGGGCGGCTCTGAACGCGCACCCGTACTTAAATAAATTGCCATGAACAACAAACCCATTCAAATTGCAATTGCCGGCGCCAGTGGGCGCATGGGCAAAACTTTGATCGAAGCCATTTTGAACCACCCTGAATGTGAACTGATTGGTGCGTTTGACCAGGCAGGCTCGACCAGCATTGGTCGCGATGCCGGCGACTTCATGGGTATTTCCTCAGGTGTGCTCGTGACAGGCGACGCCGATACGGCACTGTCCCAAGCCGATGTGCTGATCGACTTCACACGACCTGAAGGCACACTGCACCACCTTACCCTGTGCGAAAAACATGGTGTGAGAGCCGTGATCGGCACCACCGGTTTCGAGCCCAAGCAACTGGAAGCACTCACGCAAGCCGCAGAAAAGGTCGCCATGGTGTGGTCACCAAATATGGCAGTCGGGGTGAATGCCACATTCAAATTGCTGGAAGTGGCTGCCAAAATTCTGGCCCACGGCTACGACATTGAAATCATAGAAGCACACCACAGCAAGAAAGTAGACGCACCCTCGGGCACAGCGCTGCGCATGGGCGAAGTAATCGCAAATGGATTGGGGGTTGATCTGCAAGACGTGGGTGTGTTTGCCCGCGAAGGCATTACTGGTGAGCGGAAATCGGGCACCATAGGTTTTTCCACCATTCGCGGCGGCGACATTGTGGGCGACCACACCGTGCTGTTTGCCGGTGCAGGCGAACGAATTGAAATTACCCACAAGTCGTCAAGCCGGATGACCTACGCGCAAGGCTCTATTCGCGCTGCACAGTTTTTAATGAACCAAAACAAAGGCTTGTTCGACATGCAAGACGTGTTGGCCCTTAAAACTTTGTTTTAACCTCATGCAAAACTGTAGTAGATTGCCGTAAGCGCCTGTATAGTCTAGTTAAAATAAATGCAACAGTAACCCTAGAGTGAACCCACTCGAAGATGGAGCCAGCCAATGACGCAATCCCTGCTTGCGAAACTCGACGAACTTCAAGTAAAAGTGTCCAGCCTGGCCAAAGCGCTTGAACAAAGTCGGTATGAAAGCAAAGCCACCAAGGAACAAATCGAAGCCTTGCGTCGCGAAAACGAGCAACTGCACAAAAAAGTGCATCACGCCCAAGGTCAGATCAATCAAATGCTGAACCAATGGTTCCCTGAACTGGAACTGAACGCGGAGGAATGAGTTGGAAGCACTTGACGTCAAAATCATGGGTCGGGAATTTCGTATTGCCTGCAAACCCGAAGAACGCGCAGCCTTGCAACAAGCTGTGAATATTGTCGAAACAAAAATGTCAAGCATCCGCAACACCGGCAAGGTGGTTGGGCTCGACAAAATCGCTGTCATGGCGGCTTTGCAGATCGCCCACGAATCGCTCGTTGGAAGTAATCCGTCTAACCCCGTTTTAGGGCTGGACATTGAGACGATTGAGCGTAAAATCGAGGCCATAGAACAAATGGTTGACAGCAGTTTGAGCAACCCGGCCGGCAAGCCTAAAAACGCCGACTTGTTCGAGTAATAAATTCGTTTAATCTCTGCCGTGCCCGTATTGGTCAGTATTCCGTGAACCAATATCTGTGATCCCGGTTGCGGACTTTTCGAAGTCGGTGTGATTCCCTCTTAGTCAGGGAAACCTGAAGACTTCAATACTGCGACCCACTTGAACCCTAGGTTCAGGGATCGGGCCAGTATGGCATCGGCAGAGACCCCACACCGGGGCGATTGAACCCACGTTCAATCGCCTCTTTTTTTGTCTGTTTTGGTTCCATTCATCATGTTTGATCCGGTATTTATTGTTTCCCTGCTTGTGTTGGGCGTTATCAGCGGCGTGTTGGCCGGTTTGTTGGGCATTGGCGGCGGCATGCTGCTGGTGCCCTTCCTCACCTTCCTTATGGTGGGCCAGGGTGTACCGGTTGAATATGTGGTGCACTCGTCAATTGCCACATCGCTGGCCATTATTATTTTCACCAGCATTTCAAGCGCGCGCGCCCACCACAAGGCAGGGGCGGTGCGTTGGGACATCGTGAAATTTCTGACACCTGGCATTTTGATTGGTGGCTTCATTGGTTCGAAAATTGTTTCTTACCTGCCAACCCGTGAACTGGCTTTGGTGTTCGGTATCTTTGTTTTTTTCTCAGCCTATCAACTTTACGCTGACAAAAAACCCAAGCCAACACGAACCCTGCCCAAAGCGGTTGGACTAACGGGTGTGGGCACAGTGATCGGCACCATCTCAAGCATTGTGGGTGCGGGCGGCGGTTTTATTTCCGTGCCATTCATGGTGTGGAGCAATGTGCCACTGCGCAATGCAGTGGCCACATCAGCCGCGTTGGGTTTGCCAATTGCGGTGTTTGCCAGCATGGGCTACATCATCAACGGCATGCACCTGCAAGGCATGCCCCCCGGCTCGTTGGGCTATGTGTACCTGCCCGCGGTGGTGTGCGTGGCTGGCTTGAGCGTGTTCTTTGCACCGCAGGGTGCAAAACTGGCACACACACTTCCGGTGAAGAAGATCAAACGAATTTTCGCAATTTTGCTGACCTTCATCGCCTTGTCGATGATTTACAAGGCGAGCACCGGGTTTTAAGCTTTTTGTTGTTTCAACAAGGCGGTCATGGTTTCAAGCCCGGAGGGCTTGTTCCTTGACCACACCAACAGCGCGAACCCGCCCAGAATCATCGGCACACACAGCCACTGCCCCATCGAAAGACCCAGCGACAAAGTGCCCAAAAACCGGTCTGGCTCGCGGGCGTATTCAACAATGAAGCGGGCCGCACCATAGCCGATCAAAAACCATGCTGAAACGGCAGCGCGCGCACGGGGTTTGCTTGCAAACCACCAAAGCCCAACGAACAGGGCAAGGCCTTCCAGGCTCATTTGATAAAGCTGTGAAGGGTGGCGCGCAATCGTGTCGCCAGCTTGGGGAAATACAACACCCCACCAACCATCTGTTGGGCGCCCCCACAATTCGCCGTTGATGAAATTGCCCAAACGCCCAAAAGCCAAGCCAATGGGCACAGCTGGCGCCACAAAATCCATCACATCGAAAAATTTCCAGCCTTTGAACCGGCCATAGATGAAACACACCAGCAGTACACCCAGAAAACCACCATGAAACGACATACCCCCTTCCCAAATAGCAAGAATTTCACCAGGGTTGGCCATGTAATAGTCGGGCTTGTAGAAAAGCACATACCCCAGACGACCGCCAAAAATAACGCCCAACACAGCCCAGGTCAGCATATTGTCCACATCAACCACCTTGATGGCTGGAAACAAATGCAAGCGGCGCTTGGCCAGCATGATGAACGCAACAAAAGCAAGCAAATACATCAAACCGTACCAGCGAATGGCCACGGGCCCAATCGAAATGGCAATGGGATCAAATTCAGGATGAACAAACATGGGAAGCCCGGAATATGGAAACCGCTCAATTGTACTGCCCCGCGGACTACCGGTTGATGAATGAGGGCCCTCATGCGCCCAGCGGTGCGTCATAAAATGGTAAATTCTCGTTTTGAATCCAATTCCACCTGCGAGCTTTTGCAATGAGCATCAATCGACGTTCCAAGAACATCACCCAGGGCGTGGCCCGTTCGCCCAACCGCGCCATGTACTTCGCCATGGGTTACAAAGACGAAGACTTCAACAACCCCATGATTGGCATTGCGAACGGCCATTCCACCATCACGCCTTGCAACAGCGGCTTGCAACCCTTGGCTGATGCAGCCGTGGCGGCAGTAAAAGAAGCTGGTGGCAACCCACAAATTTTCGGCACCCCCACCATTTCCGATGGCATGAGCATGGGCACCGAAGGCATGAAATATTCGCTGGTAAGCCGTGAAGTAATTGCCGACTGCATTGAAACTGCAGTACAAGGCCAGTGGATGGACGGTGTGCTGGTGATCGGCGGCTGCGACAAAAACATGCCCGGCGGCATGATCGGCATGGCCCGCATGAACGTGCCCGGCATTTACGTGTACGGCGGCACCATCAAGCCCGGGCGCTACAAAGGCAAGGATTTGACCATTGTGTCGGCCTTTGAAGCTGTGGGTGAATTCACCGCTGGCCGCATGAGCGAGGAAGACTTCAAGGGCATCGAGAAAAACGCCTGCCCAAGTTCCGGTTCCTGTGGTGGCATGTACACCGCCAACACCATGAGCTCGGCCTTCGAAGCCTTGGGCATGAGCCTGCCCTATTCCAGCACCATGTCGAACATTGATGCGGAAAAAGTTACTTCCACTGCTGAATCTGCCCGTGTGTTGATCGAAGCTGTGCGCAACGACCTGAAACCACGCGACATCATCACCAAGAAGTCGATTGAAAACGCAGTGGCCGTGCTGATGGCCACTGGTGGTTCAACCAACGCTGTGCTGCACTTCCTGGCCATTGCCAAGGCGGCTGACGTGGCTTGGGACTACGAAGACTTCGAACGTGTGCGCCTGCGTACACCTGTTATTTGCAACTTGAAGCCTTCTGGCCAGTATGTTGCAACCGACCTGCACGATGCTGGCGGCATTCCACAGGTCATGAAGATTTTGCTTGACGCTGGCCTGCTGCACGGCGATTGCATCACCATCACCGGCAAAACGATTGCGGAAACACTGGCGGATATTCCTTCAGTGCCACGTGCCGATCAAAACGTGATCATGCCCATTGACAAGGCTCTGTACAAGCAAGGCCACTTGGCGATCCTGAAAGGCAATTTGGCTCCTGAAGGCGCTGTGGCCAAAATCACTGGCTTGAAAAACCCTGTGATTACCGGCCCAGCCAAGGTGTTCGACGACGAACAAAGTGCGATGGACGCAATTCTGGGCGACAAGATTAAAGACGGCGACGTGATTATTCTTCGTTACCTTGGCCCAAAAGGCGGCCCCGGTATGCCTGAAATGTTGGCGCCTACATCGGCCATTATTGGCAAGGGCTTGGGTGAAACAGTCGGCTTGATTACTGACGGTCGTTTCTCTGGCGGCACCTGGGGCATGGTGGTGGGTCATGTTGCACCCGAAGCCTATGTGGGCGGCCCGATCGCGTTGATTCACGAGGGCGACTCGATCACCATGGATGCACACCAGAAATTGCTACAAATCAACGTAAGCGATGAAGAACTGGCCAAGCGCCGCGAAAGCTGGGTGAAACCAAAGCCACGCTACACCACCGGTGTGCTGGCAAAATTTGCCGCATTGGCCAGCAGCGCCAGCAAGGGCGCAGTAACGGATGGCGACCTGAATCTGTAAACAAGAATCCGACTTTACCTGAACGGAAAACCCCGATGTGCAGGTCGGGGTTTTTTGTTATGGAAGCGCTTAACCTTTGTTTCAAACTGTTGCTTTCGATGTCGTTGACGCCTCACATCCAGCCCCAAAAAAGGTTCAACCATTTCAAACCAGCACATGGCCAACAGAAAGGGAATGGCAATCTCAAACCATTGCCAATCGGCGACAGGATGAATGCCGACCAATTTCATAGTCAACAAAAGGATGCCCAGAAGGATAAAAATCATGCTATTCCACATGACAAACAAGCGGATTGTCTGCCAAAATGACGCCCGAGACGTTATTAATGTGATAACTGTAACAAGATAAGGAGTTCAGTATGATCAAGCGAATGGGTGTTCTGGCGATTGCAGCCACCATGGTTGCTCTACCGTTGTCTGCCAGCGCCGATGAAGCATTGGCCAAGAGCAAAGCCTGCTTGGCCTGCCACCAGGTTCAGAAAAAGGTCGTTGGCCCAGCTTTCAAAGACGTGGCGGCCAAATACAAAGGACAAGCTGGCGCGGAAGCCATGCTGGCCGGAAAAATCAAAAATGGCACCAAGGGTGCTTGGGGTCCAGTCCCAATGCCTGCTCAAAACGTAACCGAAGACGAAGCCAAGAAACTGGCGACCTGGGTACTGTCTCTGTAATTCAAGGTTTTCCTGCAAAAAAGCCAAGGTGTTGTACCTTGGCTTTTTTGTTTTCACCACACAGAATTCACAAAACGGAAGTTCCCTGATCAAGAACCATCGAACTGAATGTTCTGCTTTTTGACCAACATCTGCATTCTTTCCATCTCCTGTTTGATTTCAGCCGCATGCTGGGCAGGTGTGTTGCCCACCGGCTCTGCGCCACTGGCTCGTAACCGCTCTTGCACTTCTGGCAGTTTCAGCACTTTCACCGTGGCCGCATTCAACTTCTGAATGATGGCGTCGGGTGTAGCGGCGGGTGCAACCAAACCGTACCACACAGGCTCATTGACAGCTGCAAGGCCCAGCTCTTTAAATGTGGGCACGTTGGGCAACGTATCCAGGCGGTTGGGCCAGGCAACCGCCAATGCCCGAAGGCGATCTGATTTAATGTGTGACATGGAGGAAGGCAAGTTGTCAAACATCATGTCCACTGAAGCGCCCAACAAGTCATTCAATGCAGGCCCGGCACCGCGATACGGCACGTGCAGAATGTCCGTACCGGTTTCCACCTTGAACTGTTCACCCACCATTTGCTGGATGCTGCACTGACCTGATGTTGCAAAACTCAACTTGCCCGGATTCTTTTTTACATGCGCCAAAAACTGCTTGAAATCTTGTGCCGGGAACTTTGGATTGACGGTCAGTACATTGGGCGAACCCGCCATGTTGGTGATCGCTTTGAAATCCTTTACCGGGTTGTAGGGCACCTTTGGATTGCATGCAGCAATCACCGCGTGTGTGGACAACGTTGAAACACCAAGGGTGTAACCATCGGGAGCCGCCTTGGCCACCAGACCTGCGCCAATGGCACCACCGCCGCCGCCACGGTTATCGACGATGACAGCTTGGCCGAGTTCTCTACCCAGTTTGTCTGCCACGATCCGGGCAACAATGTCAGTGGTGCCACCTGCCGCAAAAGGCACAACCAGGGTAATTGTTTTGGCAGGATAGGTGTCGGCAAATGCCATTCCACTTGAACAGACCAGAATGCTGGCGACCAGCATCGCTTTTTTTACACTGCAGAAAATCATTCATGTTCTCCACTTGCTGTTTTGTAGGGCGTCGAAAAAAGACGCAAACCCCAGGCATGTTAGGTAGCCGGGGATTCAGTAGCTAAGTGGTTTGCATTCAACAGAAGTTCTGAAACGTTAAAAATATTTATTGAAAAATTTCACAAAACAAAGGGATTGCTGAATTTTACGCACCCCTTTGTGCAGGCTAATTCACAATCTTGATCGGAAACTTGCCCTTCGGCCCATAAGAATTCAAGGTTACCGCGGCGTTCAGCACATCGCCCACCTCATCAAACGCGATGGTTCCAATCACTCCGTCATACCGAATGTCTTTCAGTTTTGGAAGGTATTTTTTCGGGTCAGCCGATTTGGCATTTTTCATGGCCATACCCATGGTCATGACCGCATCGTATACAAAAGGCGCATACACCTGAATATCGGTTTTAAACCGCTCCTTGTAACGCTTCTCGAAAGCAGGGCCGCCGGGCATTTTGCTCAAGGCCATCCCCCCTTCAGCACACAGCACGTTCGGCCCCACATTGTCGCCCCCAAGGCGCACCAGCTCTGCGGTACAAATTCCATCGCCACCCATCAGTTTCGCCTTGATACCCAGCTGTTTCATTTGACGCAACATGGGACCAGCCTGTGCGTCCATGCCACCATAAAACACCAGGTCCGGATTCACACGCTTGACCGAAGTCAAAATAGCCGCGAAGTCAGTGGCTTTGTCGTTGGTGTAATGGCGCTCCAGCACTTTCACGCCTTTGGCCTGAAGCTGATTGGTGAAAATATCGGCCAAGGGTTGCCCGTAACCCGTGCGGTCATCAATCACCACGACTCGCTTTGCCTTCATATCGTCTGCTGCATATTTGGCCAAAGCAACACCCAGGACACCGTCGTGCGCAATTACGCGGAATACGGACTCAAACCCCTGCTTGGTGACCTTGGGTGTTGTGGCCGAGGGTGTAATTTGTGGAATGCCGCAGTCGTAATAAATGCGGGAAGCCGGAATGGTGGTGCCGCTGTTCAAGTGGCCCACGATGCCATTGACTTTCATGTCACACAATTTCTGTGCAACGATGGCACCCGTCTTGGGATCGGCCGCATCGTCTTCAGCAATCAACTGAAACTTGGCAGTGCCCCCGTCCAATTGAATTTTCATCTTGTTCAGGTCATCAATTGCCATGCGGGCGCCCGATTCATTGTCTTTCCCGTAATGCGCCTGTGGCCCGGACAACGGTGCGATGTGCCCAATCTTCACAATCACATCCTTGGCTGCAACAGTGCCAGCGAACAACGCCATCCATACGGGCGCAGCCCACACCAGGCAATTCCAATGCCTTGCCAAATTCACGCGCATAAACACCTCCGTTCAGTTTTATTTGTTCTTGATTCGTGCAATGTAGCATCTAAATCCTCTTCAACGACACATCTGAATTAAGTGCCTTCTTTCTGAATAAGGCATGCACACACAGACCGTTATTGCACTATGCTTTTTCCAGCACACCAACTTTCAATTGTATTTCCGGTCTATGGATATTTTTGCGCAACAAATCATCAACGGCTTGGTACTGGGCAGCATTTATGCGTTGGTCGCGTTGGGCTACACCATGGTGTACGGTGTCTTGGGCTTGATCAACTTCGCGCATGGCGAAGTAGTCATGGTGGGGGCCATGGTGGCTTTCAGCGCAATCACTTTTTTCATGGGGGTGTTTCCTGAAGCGCCTGGCTGGGTGCTGTTTCTAGTCGGTGTGTTGTGCGCGGTACCCGTGTGCATGCTGGTCAGCTTCACCATTGAGCGTTTTGCGTATCGCCCCTTGCGCAATGCACCGCGCCTGGCCCCCCTTATATCCGCCATCGGTGTTTCCATCATTTTACAAACGCTGGCCATGATCATCTGGGGTCGAAACTATTTGATATTCCCCAGCACCCTGCCCACCGATCCCATCATCCTTCACACCTTCGCCCCAGACCCGCTGGCAGATTACGAACGAACTGTGTCCATTACGCCCGTGCAAATCCTGATCGTGGCGGTGTCTGCTGTGCTGATGTTTGCTCTCGCCTTCATGGTGAACAAAAGCCGCTTGGGCAAAGCGATGCGGGCCACTTCGGAAAACCCGCAATTTGCCGGCCTGATGGGCATCAATGCAAACTCGATCATTGCTGCGACATTTGTCATCGGCGCTGCCCTGGCGGGCGTTGCCGGGGTCATGGTGGCTGCCAATTATTCGGTAGCCCACTTCTACATGGGTTTTCTGCCAGGTCTGAAAGCATTTACCGCTGCGGTTCTGGGTGGCATTGGCAACATTTACGGTGCCATGCTGGGCGGGCTGCTGCTGGGCATTGTTGAAAGCCTGGGTGCGGGCTACCTGGGCCAACTAACGGGGGGCTTTCTGGGTTCACACTACCAGGACATTTTCGCTTTCGCCGTGCTTATCCTTGTGTTGACACTTCGCCCATCCGGCCTTCTGGGTGAAAGAGTGTCGGATCGCGCATGAAAATGTTCAACACACGTCAACAGCAAATTATCGGATTCCTGCTGGTGGCCATTGCACTGGCTGCCCTGCCCTGGGTAGCGGGTATGTTGGGCAACAGCTGGGTGCGCATTCTGAATATTGCGTTACTTTACGTGATGCTGGCCCTGGGCTTGAATATTGTGGTGGGTTTTGCCGGGTTGCTTGACTTGGGTTATGTAGCCTTTTATGCAGTGGGGGCCTACGTGTATGGGTTGCTGGCTTCGCCACATCTAACCGACAATTTCGAAGCAATTGCGGCACTGTTTCCCGGTGGCCTGCACCTGTCAATCTGGGTCTTGATTCCATTGAGCGCAATGGTCGCTGCATTCTTCGGTGTGCTGTTGGGCGGGCCCACACTGCGTTTACGCGGTGATTACCTGGCCATAGTGACCCTTGGATTTGGTGAAATAATTCGGCTGTTTTTGAACAACCTGAATGCACCATTGAACATTACCAATGGCCCACAAGGCATCAACATGATTGAGCCTGTGAGCATTGCCGGTTTGCGTTTTTCGCGAACAGTTGACTTATTTGGGCTGGATGTGCCTGCCCTGCACCTTTATTACTACCTGTTTCTGGCGCTTACCCTGATCATCATCGGGGTGTGCATGCGTTTGCAGCAAAGCAGGATCGGGCGGGCCTGGACAGCCATTCGCGACGACGAAACCGCCGCCAAAGCGATGGGCATCAACACAAGAAACATGAAGCTTCTGGCCTTTGCCTTGGGTGCTTCGTTCGGTGGCGTGGCTGGCGCCATGTTTTCGGCATTTCAGGGATTTGTCAGCCCGGAATCATTTGGCTTGATGGAATCCATCATCGTGCTGTGCATGGTAGTGCTGGGTGGAATGGGCCACATACCCGGGGTAATTTTGGGTGCATTGCTGCTTGCAGGTTTTCCGGAAATGTTGCGGCAAGTGGTTACGCCCGTTCAGGAATTTCTGTTTGGTGCTGTGTTGGTGGATGCAGAAATTATCCGTTCGCTAATCTATGGCCTGACCATGGTGCTGGCCATGTTGTATCGCCCCCAAGGATTATGGCCACAAGGCAAAAGCAAAGCGGCCCGGAAACAGGTGCCCACATGACGCAGTTTTTGTTTTCTGCAACAGGTTTGAAAAAACACTTTGGCGGTGTCAGCGCTGTTGACAATGTCAGCCTGCGCATTGAGGAAGGCCAGGTATTCGGGCTGATCGGCCCCAACGGCGCAGGCAAAACCACCTGCTTTAATTTGATCACCGGTTTGTACACGCCCGATGCAGGGCAGTTTTCATTCAAGGGGAAAACCTACAACCCGGCTTCGCCCAACGACGTTGCGCGCATGGGTATCGCCCGCACCTTTCAAAACATTCGTCTGTTCAAAAGCATGACAGCACTTGAAAACGTGGCCGTGGGCATGCACACCCAAACCCGTCAGGGTGTATTGGGTGCCGTGCTGCGAACCCCGGCCCAACGCCGCGAAGAACAACAAGTGCTCGAACACGCGCTTGATTTGTTGCATTACGTGGGCATTGGGCAATGCGCCCACCATTTGGCTGCACATTTGTCGTACGGCGATCAACGGCGGCTGGAAATTGCGCGGGCCTTGGCCAGCAAGCCCAGCCTGCTTGCACTTGACGAACCCGCTGCAGGCATGAATGCCACAGAGAAACTGAAGCTTCGCGAACTGCTGCTGCGAATTCGGGAAGACGGCAAATCAATTTTGCTGATTGAACACGACGTGAAACTGGTCATGGGAATTTGCGATCAGGTCACCGTGCTGGACTACGGCAAAGTTATTGAATACGGCACGCCTTCGCAAGTACAACAGTCCCCGGCTGTGATCGAAGCCTATCTTGGGGGCTTGCACCATGGCTGACCCCATACTGAGCATTCAAGGTTTGACTGTAAATTACAATGGCATTCAAGCCGTAAAGGGTCTGAGTTTCCACGTTGAGCAGGGAGAAATGGTGTGCCTGATCGGTTGCAACGGTGCTGGCAAAACAAGCACATTGAAAGCCCTCGCCGGCCTGCTGCCATTCAATGCGCACATGGCACTGTTCAAAGGCGCACTTGACCTGCGCCAATTGCCTGCCCACCGGCACCTGCCAAACGGCATGGCCCTGGTGCCGGAAGGGCGCGGTATTTTCACCCGGATGACAGTGCAGGAAAATCTGGAACTGGGTGCTTACCCACGCTTGCAACGGGGCCACCACAAAAACGAAATTAAACTTGATCTGGATCAAATGCTGGGCACCTTCCCCCGCCTGAAGGAGCGACTCAAACAGTCGGCCGGCACATTAAGCGGTGGCGAACAGCAAATGCTGGCCATGGCGCGTGCGCTAATGGGTAGACCCGACATGTTGCTGCTCGATGAACCCAGCATGGGCCTGGCCCCGCTGATGGTTGAAAAAATATTCGAGGTTATCCAGCAGGTGCACCGGCAAGGCATTACTGTGCTGCTTGTTGAACAAAATGCCCACATCGCCCTACAAATTGCAAACCGAGCGTATGTGATGGATTCGGGTTTGATTGACTTCGAAGGCAAGGCCAGCGAATTGATTCACGATGGTCGAATCCGTGAAACCTATCTTGGCCTGTGAGTTAACCCGGCGCGTCGGCCAATGACGTAAATGAATCCGCAAAAAACTCTTCTTCAGGCAAGCCACACACGGCGGTGAAATCTTGCCGGGCTGAATCCACCACAATGGGCGCACCGCAGGCATACACCTGGTACTGGCTTAAATCGGGAAAGTCTTCCATCACAGCGCGGTGAACAAAACCGGTTCGACCCTGCCAGTTGCATTGTGGTGTGGCGTCAGACAACACGGGGACAAACCTGAAGTTGCCGTGTTCCAGGGCCCACAGTTCAGGCAATTCCTGCATGTACAAATCGGCCTTGGTGCGCGCCCCCCAGTACAGTACGAATTCGCGGGTGTTGTTCTTGAAAAAGGCCTGTTCAAGCAGCGACTTGATTGGTGCAAAGCCGGTGCCACTGGCCAACACCACCACGGGCTTGTTTGAATCATCGCGCAAAAAGAAAGTGCCCAAAGGGCCTTCGAACCGCAAAATTTCACGCTCTTTCATGGTGCTGAATACGTGGTCGGTGAACACACCACCGGGCATGTGCCGAACGTGCAGTTCAATCCCACCTTCCTGATACGGCGCATTGGCCAGCGAATAACTTCGCCGCGAGCCATCGCGCAGCATGAACTCGATGTACTGGCCTGCATTGAATTGCAACACCTCATTGGCGGGCAACTGAAGTTTCAGCACCGCCACATCGGCAGCAGGTTTTTCAATGCTTTGCAAACGGCAGGGCATTTTCTTCACTGGAATATCGCCCAAACCGGAAAGCTCGCGAACTTTCAATTTGACAGGGCCAAGGGGCTTGGCGCAACAGGTCAACACTTTGCCGCGCACGCGCTCTTCCTCGCTCAGGGCGCGAGACTGATAGGTGCCGTAATCCACCTGGCCTTCCAATAATTCCGCCTTGCACGATCCACACGCACCGTCTTTGCAGCCGTATGGCAAAATAACATTTGCGCGCAGTGCTGCTGACAAAATGGTGTCATCGGCCTCGCATTCAAACTGTTTTTGACTGGGAAGAATTTCTACGTTGTGATTCATCAAACTACTTTCCGTGATGGCGACAAACCCAGCGGGTCCTTTTTCAAACGCAGTTTGCCCCGGCGCTTTCGGCGCAGCAATATTTCAATTGCAGGTTGTGGGCAAGTGGGCTTGGTGATGTTGCAAACCTTTCCAGGTCAACATTTTACAGCGACTTACCGCCCAGGTGCCGACACTTCGGCAAAGCGTGGCGCCATCGCAGCGCACAAGGCACGGCCACTGGCTGCTGACCTGAATTGCAAAAACGGTTTGTTGCGTTTGATCGCCGTGTCCAGTCGAATTGTGTGGATGGCCCCACCCAATGCGCAAGCCAACGCAGACAACACCCTGAAAAAACTGGTGCTGTGGGCGTCAACCCGTGCACACACATTCAACAAGCCTGCGCCACGCATCAGCTATGTATCCACGACAGGTGTGTATGGCAATGCGCAGGGGCAATGGATCAATGAATACACACCCCTGAATGCGCAATCAGACAGGGCCAAAAGGCGCGTACATGCCGAAACACAATTGCGGCTGGGCTTAAAGCACGGTGTGCATGTTCACCTGCTGCGAGCACCCGGTATATATGGCGATCAACGCTTGCCGGTTGAGCGCATCAAAAATGGAACGCCAGCGCTGATCCCGCAGGAAGACGCATGGTCAAACCACATTCATGAACTGGATTTGGGTCGGCTTTGCCGCTGGGTGAATTACACAGGTGGCGCGTTTGAGATGATCAACGCCTGCGATGCAAAGCCGAGCAAAATGGGCGACTATTTTGACCTGGTGGCCGATGCCTTTCAGTTGCCACGCCCTCCCCGCTTTTCACGAGAAGAAGTGAAACGGCTGGTCAGCCCCATGATGTGGAGCTTCATGTCGGAATCGCGGCGAATTGAATCACTGAACCAGAAGAAGCTGGGGTTTCATTTGCGCTACCCCAGCGTTGCAGACTTTTTGAAAGCGAGAACCTGAGGCGATTCAATCTACTTTTTCAGGCAAACATTTTATCCAGATTCTTGTCGATTTCAGCCTGAATTTTTCCCTTGAAGGCCTTCAGCATGAAGCCAAGTGAAATGTCGAGCGACACGTCTTTGTCGGTCACATCCAGTTTGCCTTTCACACCAGAACGCGTGAAGTTCAATGTGTTGCCCTGCCACTGGCTGTCAAGCTGAAACTCTTTTTGCAGTTGATCGGCCAATTTCTGGGCAGTCTTCTTTGCGTCTTCCAAAGACAAATTGTGTTCTTTGCGTGCCTGAATGTCTGACATGGTGTTTTCACTCTTCAAGGTGTTGTCGCAGCATATTAACCCAGCAACCCCCTACACGGTGGAGAACCAAAAATCGAAGGCCATTTTAGAAGAAGGTGTCAGGTCATTCTCAAACCCCACCACCCGTTTGGCAAAACGCATTTGCGAATCAATAATGCGCTTGAAAATTCGGCTGCTGGCCGATTCCCGGGCAATAATTTTTCGCCAGGCATTTAACTGCGCTTTAAGAATGTCGTCGGGGGTGAAATAATAACGAACACCCTGCTTGCGGCGCATTTCCTCATAGTCGGTCGAAAAACGATCCGACGCTTTCCAGCTTAAATCAGCCGAAGAGGCCTGCAGCGCATATCGAATGATGGATCGCAATGCAAACGGCAAACTGTCAAAGCGCTGTTTGTTGAAAATTACTTCAAACACCTCGCTGCTTTGGTGAAAGCTGCGGATCATGCACACCGAGGACACACTGGGAAAACCCAATGCGCGGTCTGAACTGGGGTTGTTGAACTCTGCTGCGTCAATCAGCCCTTTGTCCAGCCAGGGCACAATATCGGCTGGCTGCAACGCAGTGGTGTTCAAACCCAATTCCTTGAAAACTTCGGCGGCCAAACCCACCGCCCTGAAGCGCAATTTGTCGAGATCCTTGATGTTTTCAATCCGGTTTTTGAACCAGCCCAATGGCTGGGGTGTCAATGGCCCGTACATGAAACCCTGTATGTTCAGGTTCATTTCCTTTTGCACCAGCTCGTCGTACAACTGCTGGCCGCCACCATACTGGAACCACGCAAGAATTTGATTGGAACTCATGCCAAAACTGGGCCCACTTCCGAACAGGGAAAACGCCGCGTGGCGATCATGCCAATACGTGGGCACGCCATGGCCCCCATCCAGTTGCCCCTTGTGCACAGCGTTCTGTATCCCGAAGGCCTTCACAATGCTGTTGGTGGGGTACACATCGATGCGCAATTCGCCGCCCGACATGTCGTTCACTTTCTTGGCGAAATCCTGCGCAAATTCGTTGAAAATATCTTTGGTAGGCCAAGTGCTCTGAAACTTGAACACAACCGGCTTAATGGTTTTAATCACCGCTGGGGCCTGGGCCTGCAATGGGGTGGCCAGCACGCCACCCGCACCAACCGCCAGTGCTTTTTGAACAAAGCGTCGTCTCGAGTTGTCGCCCATGCTTTACTTTCCGACCAGAATCAAATGCACCCGGTAGGGGCCATGGGCACCCAATACGATGGTTTGTTCAATGTCGGCTGTTCGAGATGGCCCGGACACAAAATTCAAGGCACGCGGCATGGCCCGCCCGTCTTGTCGCAAACGCTCAAATGCGTCTTCCATGGTGTGCACCACCTGGTCCTCTCGCACAATCGCAACGTGGGTCTCGGGCAGCAAATGCGTACTGGCCGGTTGATCGGGCTGGCTTGCAAACACCAGTGTGCCTGTTTCAGCAACGGCATACGCTACGGCACTGATGCCAATCAGGTCGTCCCCGGTGGGCGCCCCCAGGCGGCTTTCATGGGTCAACACAGTCCAGTCCATGTGCTTCAAGGCGGGCCAAATGGCCACCGTACCTTCCAGCTGGTGTTCTGCCAGGTAATCGGCACAGGCCTGTGCCGCCGCTTGTTCTGTCTTGACGCGCTGCACGGTGCACAGCATCGCCCTGGACTTTTCTTCAAACAGGGCGACCACATTTTCCACCGGCTTGGGCGCAGGCCCCCTGTTGTGCCTGTCGATATACCCCTTGGCCAAAGTCACTTCGTTGTTGTGCAGGGAAACCGGTCTGGACTGCAGGCTGCGGATTCGCTTCAGAAGTTCTGACTTGGCAGCGGTGGTGTCCAAATCGTCGTCGTTGACAGGAGTGTTCAAAATTCACCTTTATGTGCTGCATTCAGCCAGGGGGACGTTGCCCAAGATGGTCAACGATATACCGGAACCCCCATTATAGAAAAACAAAGTTCCCCTTACCCCTAGGGAATGCCCCATGACATTCAATGAAATGGAGCAAGTCTTCGGGTGTAAAGCGGCGCTATGGATTACAATATGACGTTGCTTTGTTTAACCACACATTCTTACCATGACACACGTTGTTACCGAGTCCTGCATCAAATGCAAATACACCGATTGCGTGGACGTATGCCCAGTTGACTGTTTCCGTGAAGGTCCCAATTTTCTGGTGATCGATCCCGATGAGTGCATTGACTGTGCAGTTTGCATTCCAGAATGCCCGGTGAACGCCATCTACGCCGAAGAAGACGTACCCGCCGACCAAGTCAAGTTCATTGAAATGAACGTTGACCTGGCCAAAGGCTGGCCCAGCATTACGCGCATGAAAGACCATCTGCCCGATGCAGATGACTGGAAAGACGTCAAAGACAAACTGCAGTACCTCGAAAAGTAACAAACAACCCTTGGCTGTTTCATGAGTGAAGTAGAAAGCAAATACACCCGGGAAACCATCACCAGCCTGAAGGTGTGGGTACCCGGCAAGCTGTTTTCCTTCACCTGCACTCGCCCCACGGGATTTCGTTTTACGGCAGGGCAGTTCGCCAGGCTTGGCGTGGACAACACGCTACAACTGCCCGGCGAACCGGAAATCATCTGGCGTGCCTACTCCATGGTTTCCGGCCCCTACGATGAACACCTCGAGTTTTTCTCCATCGTGGTTCCTGATGGTGCATTCACCAGCCACCTTAGCCAACTCAAAGTGGGTTCGCCCATTTATATCGACAAAACCAATTTCGGCTTCCTGACCACCGCCCGCTTCGAATCAGGAAAAGACCTGTGGTTATTGGGCTCGGGCACCGGTTTGGCACCGTTTTTGTCCATTCTCCACGACCCGCACACTTGGGAACAATTCGACAACATTGTGTTGGTGCACAGTGCACGCACGGCCGAAGAACTGGTTTATCAGGACATGATCAACGGCTTTACCGAACACCCGGTTCTCAGCGAACTGATCCAGAATGTGGACAAACGGTTTTTTTACGTGCCCGTGGTGACGCGTGAACAATTGTCAAATTGCCTTACAGAACGCATTACAACCTTGCTCGAAAACGGTGAATTGTCGAGGCAAACGGGCCTGCCGATAAGCACCACGCGAAGCCGTTTCATGATCTGTGGCAACCCGGAAATGGTCACAGACATTCGCAAGATATTGAAACTGAAAGGCTACTCACCAGCGCGCCGCAATACTCCGGGTGAAATTGCAGTTGAAAACTATTGGTGATTGGTAAAGCATTTGAACATGTTGCATTGCAACAATGTTTGCACGATAATGGCTGAACAGTTGATTCATAATTGTCAAATCACTAAATTTGCCTAAAAAACCGGAGGCACACATGCTGTACCAAATGCACGAATTCCAGCGAGCACTGCTCAACCCAATGACCATTTGGGCAGAAGCCGGTTCCAAGCTTTACAGCAACCCGTTTAGCCCCTTGGCTCACTTGCCCATGGCCCGCCGTATTTCGGCCGGTTTCGAGTTGATGTACCGATTGGGCAAAGAATACGAGAAACCCGAATTTGGCATCACCACCGTGAAATGTGGTGATCGCGAAGTGTCCATCGCGCAAGAAATTGTGGAAACGAAGCCATTTTGCAAACTAATACACTTCCGCAAAATGATTCCGGCTGAAGCCAAGCCGTTGAAGCAGCAGCCCAAGGTGCTTGTTTTCGCACCCTTGTCAGGCCACCACTCCACCCTGCTGCGCGACACAGTAAAAACCTTGCTGCAAGACCACGATGTGTTCATTACCGATTGGATTGACGCCCGCATGGTGCCCTTGTCCGAGGGCGAATTCCATCTCGATGACTACGTGCATTACTGCATCGAGTTCATCCAGCTTCTCGGCCCCGATGTTCATTTGATCTCCGTGTGCCAGCCCACGGTGCCAGTCATGGCAGCCGTGTCTCTGATGGCATCGAACAACGACCCCAAACAAGCCAAAAGCATGACCATGATGGGTGGCCCTATCGACACCCGCGAAAGCCCGACCGCCGTCAACAACTTGGCCACAAAAAAACCGTATTCATGGTTTGAACACAATGTGATTTACAGCGTGCCACACACATACCCCGGTTACCTGCGCCGCGTGTACCCCGGCTTTTTGCAGCATCTGGGCTTTGTCAGCATGAATCCGGACAAGCATGCGCAAAGCCACTACGATTTTTACGAACACCTGGTAGAAGGTGACGGTGAAAGTGCGGAAGCTCACCGCCAGTTCTACGATGAATACAACGCCGTGCTGGACATGCCCGCCGAATATTATCTGGACACCATCAAGACCGTGTTCCAGGACCATGCCCTGCCCATGGGCACATGGGAAGTTCGCGGCCAACTTGTGAAACCTCAGGATATAAAAACCGTTGCCTTGCTGACCATTGAAGGCGAACTGGACGATATTTCAGGCCCGGGCCAAACCAAAGCGGCCTTGGGTCTTTGTAAAAACCTGCCTACGGCCAAGAAGGAACATTACGAAGCCATGGAATGCGGACATTATGGTATCTTCAGCGGTCGCCGCTGGCGCGAGAAGACTTACCCGAAAATCCGTGAATTCATCGTCAAGAATGCATGAGCAGCTTGTACAGCAAATAGATGATTTACTGCCCCAAACCCAATGCACCCAGTGCGGGTTTGCGGGCTGTTTGCCTTACGCCACCGCTTTGGCCAATGAAGAAGTAGACTTAAACCGATGTCCCCCTGGCGGCGAAGCCACCACCCTCGCACTTTCCCGGCTATTGAACAAACCTGCCAAGCCCGTTGACCCCGCTTGCGGCACCACAATAGAACGGCACATTGCCTGCATCGATCCCCAACATTGCATTGGCTGCACCTTGTGCATCAAAGCATGCCCAGTGGATGCCATTGTGGGCAGCAGCAAACGCAGACACGCTGTGCTGGCTGAACTGTGCACGGGTTGCGAGCTTTGCATACCCCCCTGCCCTGTGGACTGTATCGACATGGTATTCATGCCGGAACACAGCAACTGGGATAAAACCCAAGCCCATGCAGCACGCGCCAGAATGCAGACCCGCGAAGTTCGCCTGGAGCGCCAGAAAGAAGAACAGGCCCAGCGCCTTGAAGCCAAGGCCATTCACAAGCTGGACGAACTTGACGATTCCCCGAGCCCCGACGCTGCCACCAAGAAAGCCGTGGTGCAGGCTGCACTGGCCCGAGCACGCGCACGCCGACATGCCCAAACACAATGAACAAAGAAAAACGAACCGAAATCTTCGCACGCTTTCAACAAGCCAACCCCGAACCCAAAACCGAGCTGGAATACAACACACCTTTTGAGCTATTGGCAGCGGTGCTGTTAAGCGCCCAGGCCACCGACAAGGGGGTGAACATCGCCACGCGAAAGCTGTTCGCCGTGGCCAATACACCTGCTGCCATCGCAGCCCTGGGTATTGAAGGTGTTGAGCAATACATCAAAACGATCGGCCTGTTTCGATCCAAGGCCAAGCACCTTGTTCAAACCGCCGAAATTTTGCGCGACCAGTACAACGGCGAGGTACCTGAAAACCGTGAAGCGCTGGAAAGTTTGCCCGGCGTGGGTCGAAAAACTGCCAATGTGGTGCTGAACACCGCATTTGGCCAACTGACCATGGCTGTAGACACCCACATATTCCGGGTCAGCAACCGCACCGGAATTGCCCCGGGAAAAGATGTGCTGGCCGTGGAAAAAGGCCTGCTCAAATTCATCCCCCAAGAGTTCATGCTAAATGCCCACCACTGGTTGATTTTGCATGGCCGCTATGTGTGCAAAGCCCGCAAACCTGAATGCGCTCGTTGTAGTATCTTGGACTTGTGCGAATTCAAAAAGAAAACAACATGAGCCACGCGATCAGCGTTCAAATGTTTGAGGAAGCCACGCTGGAGAACGCCGCAGCGGTGATTGAAGGCGCCGTGGAAAAAGCGGGCTTGCGCCGACACTCCGATTACATCAGCCGTGTTGTCCTGTTGTGCACCCCCCACTTCGCATCCATTCTTTCGGAAGTGGCCCAGCACTGCGTCAGCAAAACCAACTGCATGAATGTTTGGGGTGGCTGTGCGTCTGGCCTATTGGGAGAAGGTCAGGTTTTCAGCAACGAGGCCACCATTCTGGTTGCTGTGTTTGGCAAAGAATTTGAAGTGCGCCAAGACAAAAAACCGGACAATCATGCCGCCTTGACCTTGCGCATGGTTGAGCATGAACAGGTTTTGACCGATCACTGGCAACTGGCAAAGACCGAACCCGATTCCCTGCAAGTACAGGCAGATGCGCTGGGGCTTCTTTCCTACGGTGCCAACTACGCCAAAATGCCCCGCGTGGAACACGGTCGAATCTGTGGGGAAGCGATTTGTTCCACTGAACTGTTGGTTCAGCACCCCATGGTGTTGAATTCCGAAGGGCTGACTTTTTTGACTGCCCCAAAAACCGTCAGCGAAAGCAATGGCCTGTTTTTGATAAAGGTTGACGACAACAAGGCAGCGACAACCCTGAATTGCCCCCCCGAGCAACCACGTCCAGTGGGCCTGCGCCTGCAGGTGATTCATGACCAAGGCGAAAGCTGGATACCGGTGATGGAAATTCACGCCGATGGCACTTTGGGTTTGGCAGCACCTGTGTTAAAAGGACAGAAGGTTCGCCTTGCCCACCGAACACCGAAGGCAATCGACCTGGAAATCATGCAGTGGATACCAAAGGTAAAGGCACATTTCGGCGACACGCCACCCCAAATTGGTATTTTGTTTGCCGGCTTTGAGCGCAGCCAAATCTGCCACGCCGATGACAACGACATTGCGACCGTACTGGCCAATTTCCCACGCACCGAATGGATTGGCGTGTTCGGTCAGGCCGCCTGGCTAAACAACGGAAATGTGGTGGTTACACCACCGCGAAACAATCGACTCAGCCTGTGCCTGTTTAACAGCCCACAGGTGTAACACCCGGAAGATTATTGCCATGTTCAACCCCACACGCGATCAAGCCCGCCTGTTTTTCTTAAACAGCTGGAAAAAATACCACAAGGAAGAACCGCTAAGCGAGGCAGAAAGCCTGGCCCTGCAGTGGATGACCCGCCACCCGGAGTACTTCGCCGTGTTTGATGCCGAACCCGAAGCCATTCTGGCTGCCGACTATTCTGTCGAAGCCGGGCAAAGCAATCCATTCCTTCACTTGTCCATGCACTTGGCTGTGGCCGAACAGGTCAGCATTGACCAACCCCCGGGCATTCGGGGTGCGTTTGCCAAGCTGTGCGAAAAAATGGGTGATGAACACAAGGCCGCACATCAAGTGTTTGAGTGCCTGGCTGAACAAATTTACCAGCAACAGAAAAATGGCGTGGCGTTCAGCAGCGAAAACTACATTCAGTGCATTCTGGAACACAGCGGGGTTTGAGCAATTCGCAGGCGCCAGCATTTCGCCAACTCGGCAGTGGGTCTGCCCGTTCCGCACATTGAAGAAAACCGCCCCGTTTGAATTGATTCGCAGCGTTCGGCTGCAAGCCGACTCCGAATCAGGCCGTCTGTTTTGCCTGATTCGGTGAGCGAGAGTTAATTCAACAAGGGAAATAGCGGTTTTCAGTGCGGAATCGGGCAACCCCGCGCCGGGTTGGCTCAACAAAAAACCCGCTTCAGCTCAAAGGCCCAAGCGGGTTTCAATCAACTGTGCCTGACAAACCAGGTTAGCAATTGTCTTATTACTTCTTCAGGTACAAATCGCCTTCAAGCGAAGCGAAGAAAGCAGACAGATCCTTGATATCCTGCTGGCTCAGGCCAGCGGCCATGCCACCCATGATGGCGTTGTTTCGGCCACCTTTCTGGTACTGCTTCAAAGTGTTGGCGATGTAATCAGCATGTTGACCAGCCAGCTTGGGGTAAGAAGGATCCATGGTTTTGTTCCAGTTACCTTCCACAGCATGGCAAGCTGCGCACTGTGCTTGCGCCTTGGCTTGGCCTGCTGCAATGTCGGCAGCCTGAACGGAAAATGACGCTGCGAACAAGGCAGCAGCAATTGCGAATGTAGTTTTCATTTCAATGTGTCCTTGTTGCGAATCACTTGGCTTGTGCGTAGTACGCAGCCAAATCAGCGATGTCTTGTTCGGTCAGTGTTTCAGCAATACCGCGCATGGTGGGGTGCTTGCGATCGCCTTTTTTGTAAGCAGTCAACGCCGCTTCAATGTACTTGGCATTCTGGCCTGCAATGTAGGGCACGTTGTACACCTCGGGGAAGCTGGCTTTGTAACCGGGAATACCATGGCAACCGATGCACATGGACTTCTTGGATGCCGCAGCTTCGGCGTTGCCTTCAACAGCCGTGGCAGGGGTGGCAAAAGCCACGGCAGCCAACAAGCCTGTTGCGCTTATTGCGCGCATTGCGCAAACAGTCAAACCGATACGTTTCATCTCGCTCTCTCGTCAACAAATGTAATTGGTGGTCAGCGGCTCTGTGGCGCTGGACAAAAACCTTGCCATTTTACGGTTGATCGAGCGCTTAGTCTATGAACAGGCCACCGAAAGCGCCAAATTGGATGAAAAATTCAGCAAATAAGCACTGAATTGCACTTACACTGACGATACTGAATTACAAGGAATTACAAAAATGCGTTTTGAAGGTAGCAAAACCTACGTCGCCACCGAAGACTTGAAGCTGGCAGTGAATGCCGCCATTACCCTGCAACGCCCTTTGCTGATCAAAGGCGAACCCGGGACGGGCAAAACCCTGCTGGCTGAGGAAGTGGCCGCATCGCTGGGCCTGGAACTCATGCAATGGCACATCAAATCAACCACCAAAGCCCAACAGGGCCTGTACGAATACGATGCAGTTAGCCGCCTGCGCGACTCACAACTGGGTGAAGAGCGCGTTAAAAACATCGCGAACTACATCGTGAAGGGCGTGCTGTGGCAGGCATTTGAAAGTGACAAACCCGTGGTGCTGCTGATCGACGAAATTGACAAGGCCGACATTGAATTCCCCAACGATCTGCTTCGCGAAATTGATCGCATGGAATTCTTCTGCTACGAAACCAAGCAGCTGATCAAGGCCAGGCACCGCCCCATCGTCATCATTACATCGAACAACGAGAAAGAGCTTCCAGACGCCTTCCTGCGTCGCTGCTTCTTCCACTACATCCAGTTCCCGGACAAAGCGACCATGGAAAGCATTGTGGCTGTTCACTTCAAGAACTTGAAGAAAGAACTGCTGGATGCCGCCATGGCCAGTTTTTTTGGCATTCGTGCCCTGCCCGGTTTGAAGAAAAAGCCCACCACATCCGAGTTGATTGATTGGCTGCGCCTTCTACTGGCCGAAGACATTCCTGCAAGCGCATTGCAAGCCAAAGACGGCAAAGAAGCCATACCGCCCATGCACGGCGCCTTGCTGAAAAACGAGCAAGATGTTGAGCTGTTCAACCGCTTGGTGTTCATGGCCCGCCAGGGTCGCTAAAAAAGGCTTTTGCTGTGCTACTGGATTTTTTCTTTCAACTTCGCGACGCAAAAATTCCTGTCACCGTCCGGGAATACCTCACCCTGCTTGAGGGGATGAAGGCGCAGTTCATGACGCCCAGCCTGGACAACTTTTACCATTTGTCCCGCCTTACCTTGGTGAAAGATGAACGGTTCTTCGATCGTTTCGACCAGGTATTTGGCAGCTATTTCAAAGGACTGGAAAAGAACATGGATCTGTTCGCCCAGTTGCCCAAGGATTGGCTGGAAAAGCGTTTCAACCGTGAGTTCACGCCTGAAGAAATGGCAGCCATTGAAGCCATGGGTGGCTTGGACAAGCTGATGGAGCGTTTGAAAGAACTGCTGAAAGAACAGAAAGAACGCCACGAGGGTGGCAGCAAATGGATTGGCTCGGGCGGCACCTCACCATTTGGCAACAACGGCTACAACCCCGAGGGTGTTCGAATAGGTCAAGATGAAAGCCGCAACCGGCGCGCCGTGAAAGTGTGGGACCAGCGCCTGTACCAGGATTACGACGACGAACTGGAGATTGGCACCCGCAATATCAAGATCGCCCTGCGCCGACTACGCAGGTTTGCGCGTGAAGGTGCGCAAGAAGAACTGGATTTGGACAACACGATCGAATCGACAGCCCGCAATGCGGGTTGGCTGGATTTGAAAATGCGCCCCGAACGCCACAATTCCGTGAAGGTTTTAATGCTGCTGGATGTAGGTGGCTCCATGGACGACCACATTCGCCGCACCGAAGAATTGTTCAGCGCTGCGAAAAGCGAGTTCAAGCATTTGGAGTTTTATTACTTCCACAACTGCGTGTACGACTTTCTGTGGAAAAAAAACCACCGTCGCCACAGCGAACGGTTTCAGACCACAGACATACTGCGCACCTACAACAGCGACTATCGACTGATATTCGTGGGTGACGCCACCATGAGCCCCTACGAAATACTGCAGCCCGGGGGCTCGGTCGAGTACAATAACAAGGAAGCTGGCGCAGTGTGGTTGCGTCGTTTTCTTGATCGATTTCCGAAGGCAGTTTGGCTGAATCCGGAACCCGAAGGGCTTTGGCAATATCGCCAAAGCGTTGAAATAATTCAAAATATCATGGAACACCGCATGCACCCCCTCACGGTCGGTGGGCTTGAAACTGCAATGCGATACCTTAGTAAGTAATCCTTGTATTCCTTTTTCTGACCCTCCCCGTTATTAGCAGCACAAACACATTTCGTGTGGAGAAAGAAAATGGAAATGAAACGTACTCATCCCCTGATTATTACAGCCGCTGTGGCCGTTATTCTAGCCGCAGGCATTGCAATCGCATCCATGACAGGCCTGCTACCCAGTAGCCAAGCCAATATGAGTGAACAGGAAATAGCCCAGATAGCAGAAGAAAAACGTCTGGAAGAACAAGCCAAAATCAAGGAAGAAGCCGCAGCCAAGAAAGCGGCAGCAGCGCATTCCCACAAACCGGCTTACAAGCCAGCTCCTGTGCAAACCGCTGCAATTTGCAACAACTGTGGCCGCGTGGTGGAAGTTCGCCAAACCCGCATTCAGGGTGAAGGTTCTGGCGTAGGCGCCGTGGCTGGTGGCGTGGTCGGTGGCCTGCTGGGCAACCAGGTCGGCGGCGGCAGCGGCAAGAAAGTGGCCACAGCAGCCGGTGTGGTTGGTGGTGCATTGCTGGGCAACAAAATTGAAAAAGACCGCAATTCGAGCACCCAGTACGATGTTGTTGTGAAATTCGAAGATGGTACTTCAGACGTATACAGCTTTTCGAGCCAACCCAACTGGCAAGCCGGCGATCGGGTAAAGGTTGTTAACGGTCAGCTCACCTCTAGCCTGTAAACTTGCTCATCTGTTTACAGGATTTGTTTGGTCACCCAGCAATGGGTGACCTTTTTCATTTTAATCCCCACGATGGAACCAGTTGAAACTGCAGGGCACTCAAATCAAATTCCACTTTGAACCTGAGAGAACACAAATGGCCGCACTGCATAACCCCGACTTGATCAAAGCGCTGGCCGCTTGGGTGGGTGAACTGAAAAGTCCGTATCACGAGGAATACAAGTTGAACAAGTGCCCGGTCAAATTAATGTCAAGTTCTCCCAACGCCTGGGTAGAGATCAAACAGACTGACCGGGGCATGATGGAAGTCACCTGTATTCACAGGGTCATAGCACAAGATGAAAACAACGACCTCGACGAGATTCGCAAAGAATGTGCGCAGTTCAATTCATTGATGGAGCGCGTACGTTTGCCAGTCTACGTGTGGGAGGACGAACAAAAGGAAGAGTTTCAACTACGCTGGCAAGAAACACTGTTTACGCAAACTGACCTGAATTATATTCAACGTTTTTTTGAACAATCGCTTTATCTGGCCAATGCGCTTCAAAGCCGCCTGGGTTGGGCATTGCCACACCAAACCCAGACGCTTCCGCACTAAATCAGGCTTTCACAGTCAACAGCAACATATTCAAGCGGCGAACAAAGCCAGCCGGGTCTTCCAGCTGGCCGCCTTCTGCCAACACCGCCTGGTCGAACAGCACATTGACCCATTCCTCAAATTGTGTCTTTTCGATCTTCAAACGTTGAATGAAGGGGTGGTCCGGGTTTAGCTCCAAAATCGGCTTGGTATCTGGCGCATTCTGACCCGCCTGCTTTAGCATGCGCTTCAAATGCTCGCTCACACCCGACTCATCAGCCACAATACACGCAGGGCTGTCGGTCAAGCGCAAGGTAACACGGGCTTCCTTGATGCGGTCTTTTAGCAGGTCTTCCACCTTCTTCAACACATCCTTGAACTCGTCTTCAACCTTCTTCTTGGTTTCCTTGTCTTGCTCATCTTCCAGGGCACCCAAATCAAGGCCACCCTTGGCACAACTTTGCAATTCCTTGCCGTCGAACTCCTGCAGGTAGGAAAGCATCCACTCGTCCACACGGTCGCTGAGCAACAGTACCTCCACGCCCTTCTTCTTGAACACCTCCAGGTGCGGGCTGTACTTGGCTGCGGCATAAGTATCGGCCGTGACGAAATAAATTTTATCCTGCCCTTCCTTCATGCGACCAACATAATCGGCCAGTGACACGGTTTGTGCCTCGCCCTCGCTTTGGGTTGTGGCAAAGCGCAGTAACTTGGCAATGCGCTCTTTGTTGGCGGGGTCGTCACCCATGCCCTCTTTCAAAACCTGGCCAAATTCTTTCCAGAAAGTGGCATATTTCTCAGCCTCGTTGGCTGCCATGTCCTCAAGCAGGCCCAACACCTTTTTCACGGAACCTTCGCGAATGGCTTTTACATCGCGGCTTTCCTGCAAAATTTCACGCGACACATTCAGCGGCAAATCAGCTGAATCGATCACACCCTTCACAAAGCGCAGGTAGGGAGGCAGCAGTTGTTCAGCATCGTCCATAATGAACACACGTTTCACATACAGCTTGATGCCCTTTTGCTGGTTTCGGTCCCACAGGTCGTAAGGGGCTTTCGCAGGAATGTACAACAGTGACGTGTATTCCGAACGGCCACCTTCCACGCGGTTGTGCGTGTGGGCCAGCGGGTCGGCAAAATCGAAGCTGATGGTTTTATAGAACTCGTTGTACTGCTCGGGCGTGATGTCGGCCTTGGAACGTGCCCACAAAGCATTGGCCTTGTTCACGGTTTCCCATTCGCCAGTGGCTTTCATGCCACCCGCTTGCTCATCCCATTCTTCTTTCAGCATTTGAATGGGCAGGGAAATGTGATCGGAATATTTGGTCAGAATGGATTTCAATTTCCAGCCAGAAAGTAATTCGTCTTCATCGGCTTTCAGGTGCAGAATAATCTGCGTGCCACGGTCGGCTTTCTCGATGGCTTCAACGCTAAATTCGCCATCGCCTTTGGATTCCCATTCCACACCTTCGGATACCGGCAAACCGGCCCTACGCGAACGTACCGTAACCTTGTCAGCCACAATAAACGCGGAATAAAAACCCACACCAAACTGGCCAATCAAGGCCGCATCTTTTTGCTGGTCGCCACTTAGCTTGCCAAAAAATTCTTTGGTACCGCTTTTTGCAATCGTGCCCAAGTGTTCAATGGCATCTTCCCGGCTCAAACCAATGCCGTTGTCTTCGATGGACACAGTGCGGGCTTCTTTGTCAAAAGTCACCTGGATTTTCAGCTCGGTGTTGTCTTCAAACAAAGCTGCATTATTGATGGCCTCGAAGCGAAGTTTGTCGCATGCGTCTGATGCGTTCGAGACCAACTCGCGCAGAAAAATTTCCTTGTTGGAATACAGGGAATGAATCATCAAATGCAGAAGCTGCTTTACTTCTGTTTGAAAACCCATCGTTTCCTTCATTGCACCCATGTTTTGCTCCCTTCATGTTCTGTTTTCGAATGAAGGGGATATGGGGATGCCCCAAGGAATTTCAAGGCAAAAAAAGAGCCCCGAAGGGCTCTTTTACTACATCACCTTTCGAAGCGTGTCGGCTTTGAACTTGATGTCCAGTTCCTTGCCCTTTCGGCCCCGCTTGCCAAGGCGCTCGGCCAGCAAAGCTGGTTTTAGCACCTCCTCACGATCTTTACCGCCACGACCTGTGCCAGCAAGCACCAAACTATCCGCAGGGCCAAAAACGATTGCGGCCACCAGGCTGTCTTTGTCATCAAGTGGCAACAGCTGCACGCCCCTGCCGCCGCCGGAAAGCTGCTTCAGCTCGTCCAGCATAAACACATGGAAGCGACCGCTTTCAGCCAGCACCGCCACACGGTCGTCTGTTGGCCGCAGCAATACAGGCGGCAACAACTTCTCGCCGGGGTTCAGGCTAATGAATTGCTTGCCCGCCTTCATGCGGCTTTCCATATTGCCTGCAGTGGCCAAAAAGCCGTAGGCTGCGCTGCTGGCCAAAAACACGGGCTGGGTAGCTGGTGCGGCCAGCGCGTGGCTTAGCGTACCGCCATTCAGCTCTACAAGGCTTTGCGCCGGTATGCCATCGCCCCGACCGCCCGGCCAAGCTGCAACCGGCACGCTGAATACCTTGCCCAGCGCATTGCCTGCACCAAACAGGTAGGTGTTGTCGGTGGTTTTGCATTCAAAAGCTGCTTGCAGTGCATCGCCCACCTTGAAGCTGAATTGCGCAGCATCGTGACCATGGCCCTGGCGGTTTCGAATCCAGAACTTCTGGGAAACAATCACCGTAGTGGGCTCTTCAACCACCTTCACTTCAATGCTGGCTTTGACCGCCTCTTCGATCAAGGTTCGGCGGTCATCGCCATAGGTGTCAGTGTCTTTTCGAATTTCACCAATAATTCGGGTTTTCAGTTTGCCGTCATCGGCCAGCAAGGCTTCAAGATCAGCTTTTTCTTCGCCCAGCTTGGCCAGCTCCTGTTCAATCTTGATTTTCTCCAGACGAGCCAACTGGCGCAGCCGAATTTCAAGAATGTCTTCGGCCTGACGGTCACTTAATTTGAACGCCTCGATCAGCGCAGGCTTGGGCTCGTCGCTTTCGCGAATCACTTTGATCACTTCATCAATGTTCAGCCAGGCAATCAGCCGGCCTTCCAGCACGTGGATGCGGTCATTCACCTGTCCCAATCGGTGCTGGCTTCGGCGGGTAACGCACACCTTGCGAAATTCAATCCAGTCAAGCAGCATGGCGATCAAACCACGCTGACCGGGGCGGCCTGCGTTGTCGATACTCACCAAGTTAATTGACGTATTAATTTCCAGGCTGGTGTGGCTTAGCAGCAGGTTCGAAAATTCCTCAACCGACACATTGCGGCTTTTGGGCTCGAACACCAAACGCACCGCGTTTTCCTTGCCCGATTCATCGCGCACAGCGTCCAGCATGGCCAGCACTTGCGCCTTCAGGTTTTGCTGCTCGGTAGAAAGGCCTTTCTTGCCAGCCTTTACTTTCGGGTTGGTCAGTTCTTCAATTTCCTCCAATACCTTGGCCGTGCTGGTGTTGGGCGGCAATTCCTTCACCACCAGCTGCCACTGGCCACGGGCCATTTCTTCAATTTCCCAGCGGGCGCGCACTTTGATGGAACCACGGCCACCGGCGTAAATCTCCCTCATGGCACTGGCGGGCGAAATAATTTGCGCACCACCAGGAAAGTCGGGGGCGGGCAAAAAGCCCATGATGGTGTCAAGGTCAGCATTCGGGTGCTTGATCAAATGGATCGTGGCTGCAGCCACTTCCCGAATATTGTGGGGTGGAATATCTGTGGCCATGCCCACGGCAATGCCCGAGGCACCATTCAACAGAACGAAAGGCAACCGTGCGGGCAGCAGCTTGGGTTCCTGAAAACTGCCATCGTAGTTGGGAATAAAATCAACCGTACCCATGTCCACTTCATCAAGCAGCAACTTGGCAATGGGTGTTAAGCGCGCTTCCGTGTAACGCATGGCTGCGGCGCCATCGCCATCGCGACTACCAAAGTTGCCTTGCCCATCAATCAGCGGGTAACGCAAGGTGAAGTTTTGCGCCATGCGCACCAGCGCATCGTAGGCAGCCTGGTCGCCGTGCGGGTGGTATTTGCCCAGCACATCGCCCACCACGCGGGCCGACTTCACAGGCTTGGCATTGTTGGCCAGGCCCATTTCATTCATGGCGTACAGAATTCTGCGTTGTACCGGCTTTTGTCCATCTGAACACTCCGGCAGCGCCCTGCCCTTCACCACAGAAATGGCGTAGTCCAGGTAAGCGCGCTCGGCGTACAGGCCAAGCGTTATCGTTTCAGAATCATCGCCAGAAGGAGGCGTTGCATCCAGGGTAAGTTGTTCCATGCGTAACTTCGAGGTTTCTTATTTTGAGAATTGACGTTGACGTAAGGTTTCAAACAGGCACACCGAGCTGGCCACCGACACATTCAGGCTTTCTACGCTGCCAATCATCGGAATTTGCACCAGCTGGTCGCATTTTTCGCGGGTCAGGCGGCGCATGCCATCGCCTTCCGCACCCAGTATCCATGCAATTGGGCCATTCAAATCGGCGTCATACAAGGTGTCTGTGGCTTCACCAGCAGTCCCGATACACCATACACCCGCTTCCTGAATTTCTTCCAGAGTGCGGGCCAGGTTGGTCACCGTGATCACGGGGATTGTTTCAGCCGCACCACACGCCACTTTCGACACCACCGGTGTAATACCCACCGACTTGTCTTTGGGCAACACCACTGCATGTACACCCGCCGCATCGGCGCTACGCAGGCAGGCACCCAGGTTGTGGGGGTCTGTCACGCCATCGAGTACCAGCAACAAGGTGTTCTTGCCGTGGGTCTCGATGATTTCAAACAGGTCGTTGCTTTTCACCAATTCCTTGGCAAAAGCCACCACGCCTTGGTGCTGTTTGTGGCCCGCTGCTTTTTCCAAACGATCGGAATCAGCAGCACTCACCTTCACGCCAGCAGCCTTCACCTTGTCGATGAATTGCTGCATGCGTTTGTCTTTGCGATGTTGGTCGACCAACACCTCTTCCACGCTGGCGGGGGCTGTTTTAACCCGGGCCGACACGGCATGAAAACCATACAAAATGGTCAATTGATACGCTCCGCTTATCGAGATTTTTTCGCTGCAGTGCGCATTTTAGACCCTGTTGCGGGCTTCGGGCGAACAACACGCTTGGCTTTCTGGATTTCTTCCTTGCGTTTTTTCTCGGCAGCCGCTTTGCTGCGGGATTCATCGGCCGCGCGTTTTTTGTTCACACCGCGCGTGGTGGTACTTTCTTCAGGTGGCAATGCAGGCGCGGCTTTGCCTGCGTCTTGAACGGCCTGCTGCATTTGAGACGTGTTCGTGCGGCGGCCTTGCTGGCGCTGTGGTCGATTGCCAGTCCTGCCATTGGGTTTCGAAGCAGAAGGGTCTCTCATCAGGGTTTCAAACTTCACACCCTGCACCAAGCGGAACTCAATGCGGCGGGCATCCAGGTCAACGCGAGAAACCTGCACATTGATTGCATCGGTCAAGCGGTAACGAATACCGCTACGTTCGCCACGCAGTTCATGCAGGCTGTCGCTGTACTGGAAATATTCCGTACCCAGTTCAGACACATGCACCAAACCTTCAACATACAACGCATCCAGCGTGATGAACAAACCAAAACTGGTTACACCAGACACATGGCCCTGAAAGGTGTCGCCCACGCGTTCTTTCATGAAGAAGCACTTCAACCACGACATCACATCGCGAGAAGCTTCATCGGCACGGCGTTCAGTCGATGAAAACCAATTGCCCGACTGATCCCAACGCGAAATCTCTTCGGCCTTGTCTACTTTGCGTTTCGGGTCGTAATCTTCGAATTCGCGATCATCCAGTGGCATGGGCACATAACGCTTGCCCGCCAGCAAGGCCTTGATGCTTCGGTGAACCATCAAATCGGGATATCGGCGAATGGGCGACGTGAAGTGCGCATAGGCTGGGTAGGCCAAGCCAAAATGGCCACTGTTGTGCGGTGTATAAATGGCCTGCTGCATGGAACGCAGCATCATGGTTTGCAACAAGGCCTGGTCGGGACGCCCCTGCACTTTCTTCATCAGGTTTGCGTAGTCCATGCTGGTGGGGTCGTCGCCCCCGTCCAGGGTCAAACCAACAGACCGCAAAAAGGTGCGCAAATTCTGCAACTTTTCGACGGTGGGGCCTTCGTGCACGCGGTACAGGCTGGGGTGCTTGCTGCGCTCCAGAAAGTCAGCTGCGCACACGTTGGCGGCCAGCATGCATTCTTCGATCAAGCGGTGCGCATCATTGCGACGTTTGGGCACAATCTTGTCAATTTTGCCATCGGGATCCAGCATGACCTGCGTTTCAACCGTGTCAATTTCCATCGCACCACGGCGCTGGCGCGATTCGAACAACACCTTGAACAGTGTGTACAAATTTTCCACATCACCATACACATGGCCCATGGCTTTGGCAGCGATGCTTTGCGGATCAGTCAGCGCGTCCCACACCTGGTTGTAGGTCAGGCGTGCAGTGGAATGAATAACCCCGTTATAAAACTGGTAGGCCTTCATCGCACCCTTGGGGCCAATGATCATGTCGCACACCAGCACCAAACGATCCAGGCCGGGGTTCAGTGAACACAGGCCGTTGGACAGTTTTTCGGGCAGCATTGGAATTACACGGCGCGGGAAGTACACGGATGTACCGCGCTTGGTTGCTTCCTGGTCGATCGGTGTGCCTGGCATCACATAGTGGCTTACATCGGCAATGGCCACCAGCAAGCGCCAGCCACCCTTGGTGTCATTCGATGGGGTGCAATACACCGCATCGTCGAAGTCGCGGGCGTCCTCGCCATCAATGGTCACGAAAGGCACATCGCGCAAATCCACGCGGCCCTTCAAATCCTTGTGCTCCACCTCGTTGGGAATGCTTTCAGCCTGGTTCATGGTCAGCAGGTTGAATTCATGCGGCACATCGAATTTGCGCACGGCAATTTCAATTTCCATGCCGGGGTCATCCAACTCGCCAAGCACCTCAGCCACCTTGCCGATCGGCTGGGAATGGCGGGTGGGTTGTTCCACAATTTCAACAGTGACCACTTTACCCGGCGTGGCATTGCCCACGTCTTTGGGCGACACCAGAATGTCGTGCTTGATGCGCTGGTCTTCGGGGATCACCAACAAAATGCCGCGTTCAGACACCAAACGCCCAACCAGCCGGTTGGTTTTGCGCTCAGTCACTTCGACAATAGTACCCTCGGGCTTGCCACGGTGGTCAGTGCCGGTAATTCGCACCAGCACGCGGTCGCCGTGCAACACTTTTTGCATTTCACGCGGGGAAAGAAAGGCATCCGGGCCGCGATCGTCGCGCACCAGAAAGCCAAAACCGTCACGGTGACCCGCCACTTTGCCGGCCACAAAATCAAGTTTGGTGGAAAGCAGCAACATGCCTTTTCGGTTGGGCATTAATTGACCGTCACGCTCCATCGCATTCAGTCGTTTTTCAATAATTGGAATTTGATCTTCAGAAAGTTTAAGGTGCTCGTAAACCTGTTCGCGGGTTAAGGGGGCTTGCGCTTGGCGCAGTACAGCCAGGATGTCTTCACGACTTGGGATTTTTATTTCTGTTTTATGCATTGACAAATTATTTAATTTCATTAGAATTCACCGCTCGCACCTGTGCCCAGGTGGCGGAATTGGTAGACGCGCTAGGTTCAGGTCCTAGTGGTGGTAACACTGTGGAGGTTCGAGTCCTCTCCTGGGCACCAGCAGTTTTCTCTGTTCTTATGCGCTCAAACGCAGTGTACAGCACTTTTCCCACATACTTTCTGAAATTCTGAAGCGCTTGGCGAATTTGCATTGCCGCGAATTGCAGCAACACAAATTTCCTTTTCTGTCCTCAGAATCCGTAACCCACGCTGAAGATCAAACTGGTGTCGGTCTTCTCGACACCGGGTGGCGGCATGTTGTCATAATCCACATTCACTTGCGTGGCCACGTTCACGTTTTCCACAATCGGTGCGCGCAAACCCACCTTGGTTTTAAACAAGGCATCGGCGGTGTCTTCAAGACTGACGGACAAATCATTGTTGTTGAAAAACACCAGTCGCTTGTTCCAGAATTTGCGCTCGTAATCCAACCCCAGGCTTAAGGAAGGAAACGACTCATCAGGTGCCACAATGTAATCTTCATTGATGTAAGCCAAACCATATTCAGTCGACAATTTGGCCCGCTCTGTTTCGAAAAACTGGTAACCATAACCAGCGCCCAGCGAGGTTCGCAAATTCAAATCGGCCAGTTTGTCCTGTTCACCTTTGGCGTTCACGAACAGGTAATCTTTCTCGCTCAAAAATGCATCGTATTGGGTCTTCAGGTATCGGTTCGATGTAGTTGCCACCCCCGCCGACTCAGCCTCGTTCACTTCGGCGGCCACCGTGTAGCGATTCTCTGGGGTTCGGGCAATGAACTCTGCATCAAAATTCAGCGCATCGTCTTCCGAATTTCCCCGGTTGAACACGCCGCCCAAATTGGCCCTTCCACTGTATTTCACCGAATGGTCGATCACAGGTGGATTAAACATGACCACATCAGTCTTTTTAAGGGGCGTAGACCACCCCAAATCGCCTTGGTCAATGTTCAGCTCGCCCTGGGCGTTCAAGGCCACCCTGCCCTTCACCTTGGTGCCGTCTTTCAGCTGCACGGTCACACCATCGTCGGAGGTCAATTCAGTGACGCGCTTCCAGGGCACCTCGATTTCCCCAAACAAGGGCGACTTGAAGGTCAAAATGTTGTCGCCCAATTTAATGACTTCACCGCTGATTTGGTCGCCGTTGTCCAGCACAACACTGGCCGCCATGGCCTGGGTACTGCACAGGGAAAAAACGAGCGCGCAAAGCGATGAAAGCTTGATTCGGGGGTGGGGAATTATTTTGGTTACAACAGGTAAGACTGGCATTGTCCCAGGATCTCCTTGACACTTAAAAGGATCCATAGGATAACACATCAATTTTTAGCGGTTTTTAGAACAAAAATCGCTATATTTTGCACGAAGAAGATGAAGAATAGTTACTGAAAATCGCGCGTTTCAAATGGTTGCACAATCCAGACATCGGACTCGAGATACTCTGCCGCATAATCCGGCTTGAAAATTGAGGATGGCTTGACCCACACCACGGCTGTTTTCAATTCATGAATATGGGGGCACATGTGCCTCAAGTGTGCGCACAAAGCCTGCAAGGTGCGCCCGGAATCTGCCAGGTCATCGACCAACAACACCTTGCCTGTAACAGGTACCACGGAGGCAATGGAGGCAGACACCTGAAGCTCGCCCTGCTCGGTTCCAGCACCACCTCGATAGGAAGATGCGGCAATAACCGCCATGGGCTTTCGCAACGCCCTCGACAAGCCATCGGCCAGAAAAAGCCCGCCACGGGAAACACCCAGCACAACATCGGGCTGAAAACCCGAACCTTCAACCGCACACACAACCTGATCAATCAGGTTGTGGTACTGCGCGTAATCAACATGCAGTTTTTCCATGCGGCAAACACATCCTGGTCAGGCTTTGTAGGGGTGACGCAGCACAATGGTTTCGTCGCGATCGGGGCCGGTCGAAATCATGTCCACGGGCACACCACAAACTGCCTCCATGCGCTTGAGGTAGGTTTTGGCTTCCTCAGGCAAGTCATCGAACTGCTTCACGCCAAATGTGGTGCCTTTCCAGCCAGGGAAGGTTTCAAAAATTGGTTTGCAACCTTCAACCTTGTCGCTGCCAAACGGCAGGATGTCGGTTGTGGTGCCATCAGCCAGCTCGTAACCCACACACATTTGAATGGTTTCCATGCCGTCCAGCACATCAAGCTTGGTGATGCACAAGCCCGACACGCCGTTTAACTGGATGGTACGGCGCAATGCTGCGGCATCGAACCAGCCACAGCGGCGCGGGCGGCCTGTGACCGAACCAAATTCATTGCCCTTTTTGGCCAGGTACATGCCCTTCTCACAGAACAATTCTGTAGGAAATGGGCCAGAACCCACGCGCGTGGCGTAGGCCTTGGTAATACCCAATACATACTGCAAACGCTGTGGGCCAACGCCTGCACCAGGTGAAGCCGCACCGGCGATACAGTTGGAACTGGTCACAAACGGGAAAGTGCCGTGGTCAATGTCCAGCAACGCACCTTGCGCGCCTTCAAACAGCAGATTTTTGCCTTCGTCATTGGCCTTTTGCAACAGTGTTGGCACATCGGCCACCATGTTCTTGATGCGGGGTGCCAGCGCCATGGCTTTGTCAAACACAACCTGTGGATCTACAGGTTCTGCCCCAAGGTACTGGGTCAGCACAAAATTGTGATAATGCAAAACTTCTTCCAGCTTGGCGCGGAATTTCTCGGGATTGAACAAATCCTGAACGCGCAAAGCACGGCGGGCAGCCTTGTCCTCATAGGCAGGGCCAATGCCACGGCCAGTGGTGCCAATTTTGGCGTCGCCGCGCTTGGCTTCGCGTGCTTTGTCCAAGGCCACGTGGTGGTCAAGAATCAATGGGCAGGTTTCACTGATTTTCAGGCGGTTTTCAACAGAAATGCCACCTGCCTGTAACTCGTCAATTTCACTCAACAAGGCTTCCGGTGACAGCACCACGCCGTTGCCGATGTAGACCTGGACTTCCGGGCGCAGAATGCCGGACGGAATCAAACGCAAAATGGTTTTCTTGCCACCGATCACCAAGGTGTGACCAGCATTGTGACCGCCCTGGAAGCGAACAACGCCCTGGGCGTGATCAGTCAACCAGTCAACCACCTTGCCCTTGCCTTCGTCGCCCCACTGGGTGCCAATTACAACCACATTTCGAAAACTCATTTCTTATTTCTCCTGATTCATGCCAATCGGCACCACTTTCCACACGGCGTTGGCCTGTACAAGCTGCCGATCACATACAAATTCTTCTTCCTCTTGCGCAGTGTGGGGCAATGACTGCAACACAACCTCACCCTGGCTGCGCAGT
>Ga0209024_1000527_pt1 | contig 61332 bp, 57 predicted proteins | sample AutmiccommunBRH5_FD_187380 | JGI IMG/M metagenome (GOLD analysis project Ga0209024, IMG submission 187380) | Deep subsurface microbial communities from Mt. Terri, Switzerland - Autotrophic microbial communities BRH/5 (SPAdes) (version 2) | ecosystem: Environmental > Aquatic > Deep subsurface >... | reverse complement strand
CGCCGTGGCGCTGCTGGCGCTGACGCGCGAGGGGCTGGTGCCGCTGCGGCTGGTGCTGGTCGGGATCGGCGCGGGCTTTACCCTGACCGCGCTGACCGGATTTGCGATGACCCGCCTGCCCGGCCCCGAGGCGATGGAGGCGCAGCGCTGGCTGAGCGGATCGCTGGCCGCGCGGACCTGGGGCCATGCCGGGCAGATCGCGCTGACGGCGCTGCCGCTGGCGCTGCTGGCGGCAGCGCTGGTGCCGGCGCTGGCGCTGCTGGAGATGGGCGACGATCTGGCCGCCGGGCTGGGGCTGCGGGTGCAGCGGGCGCGGGCGGGTCTGGCGGCGCTTGGCGTGGCGCTGGCGGCGGCGGCGGTTGCGGTGGCGGGACCGGTGCCGTTCATCGCGCTGATGGCCGGGCCGCTGGCCCGCGGGGTGCTGCGCCGCGCGGGCACGGCCGGGCCGGGCGCAGTGCTGGCGGGGGCTGCGCTGACCGGGGCGACCATCGCGGTGCTGGCCGATCTGGCAGCGCGGGCGGCGGTGCCGGGGGTGCAGCTGCCTCTGGGGGTGATGACCGGAATTCTGGGCGCGCCCTATCTGCTGTGGCTGCTGACACGAGAGATGGAAAGGGGCGGGCTGTGAGCGAACTTCGTGCAGAGAACCTGACGCTGGCCTATGACCGGCGGATCGTGGTGGAGGGGCTGTCGCTGGCCCTGCCCGCGGGGCGTGTGACGGCGATCCTTGGCCCGAATGGCTGCGGCAAGTCCACGCTGCTGAAGGCGCTGGCGCGGCTGATCCGGCCGCAGGCGGGGCGCGTGACGCTGGACGGCGAGGATATCCACGCGCTGCCCACCCGCGCCGTGGCGCGGCGGCTTGGCCTGCTGCCGCAGGCGCCGATCGCGCCCGAGGGGATCACCGTCGCCGATCTTGTCGCCCGGGGCCGTGCGCCCTGGCGCGGACTGCTGGTGGGCTGGAGCGCGGCGGATGAGGCGGCGCGGGCGGCGGCGCTGGCCGCCACCGGGTTGACCGATCTGGCGTCGTGTCCGGTGGCGGACCTGTCGGGCGGCCAGCGCCAGCGGGTCTGGATCGCGCTGGCACTGGCGCAGGAAACCGAGCATCTGTTGCTGGACGAGCCGACGACCTGGCTCGACCTGCCCCACCAGATCGAGGTGCTGGCGCTGCTGCGCCGGCTGAACCGCGAGGAGGGCCGCAGCATCGTGACGGTCCTGCATGACCTCAGCCTTGCCGCGCGCTTTGCCGACCATCTGGTGCTGATGGCGGCGGGGCGGGTGCTGGCGGAAGGGCCGCCGGAGGTGGTGCTGACGCCGGAGGCGCTGCAGGCGGCGTTCGGCCTGCGCGCGCTGGTGATCGCCGATCCGGTGACCGGCACGCCGCTGGTGGTGCCGGCATGACCGAACATCTGGCCGCCACTCTGCCCGGCCTTGGGTTCGAGGCGGCACTGGCCGCGCTGCGCGCCGCGGCCGCCCCCTATGACGCCCCCTGCCGCGAGGTGCCGGGCGGCGTCGCCGTCGATCTCTGGGGCGCCGAGGTGCGTCTGGCGCAGGGCGGGCCGGTGCTGGCGGTGTCCGCCCCGGACATGCGGATCCTGTTCGTGCTGCAAGATGCCCTCGGATCGGTGTTCGAGGTGGCCGGTTGCGCGCCGGTCTGGGACCGGGTGGACGAAGGCGCGCTGGCGCCGGGGCTGAGCCTGATGCGGGCGGTGTCGGTGCGGCAGCTCTCGCCGGGCTTTCGCCGGGTGCGGCTGGCCGGGGCGGACGCGGCGCGGTTCGGCGCGCAGGGGCTGCATTTCCGGCTGCTGCTGCCCCCCGCGGGACGGGTGCCCGACTGGCCGCGGATTGACGCCAGGGGCCGCACCCGCTGGCCCGAGGGCGCCGCGGCGCTGCACCGCCCGGTCTATACCGTGCGGGCGCTGGACGCGGCGGCGGGCTGGCTCGACTTCGACATCTTCGTGCATGAGGGCGGCGGCGCGACCGCGTGGAGCGCGGGCGTGGAGCCCGGGGCCGCGGTGGGGGTGATGGGGCCGGGCGGCGGCTGGGTGCCGGAGGCGGGGCATGTCACGCTGATCGGCGATGAAACGGCGCTGCCGGCGATTGCGCGGATCCTGTCGCTGCTGCCGGCGGGGACGCAAGGCAGCGCCCATGTCGCGGTGGCGGCAGAGGACATGCCGGACCTGCCGCGCCCGGCGGCGATGGCACTGCACCGGCTGGAGGGGCATGGGGCGCTGGTCCCCGCACTGGAGGCGGCCGAGCTGCCGGCCGGGGGCCGCTTCGTGTGGTTCGCGGCCGAGAAGCGGCTGGCCGAGACGGCGCGCAAGGTGCTGCGGGCGCGCGGGCTGGGGAAGGCCGAGATGATGGCGGCGGGGTATTGGGCGGCGGAAGGGGAGGTCTGAGGGGCTGCGCCTCTGGCCGGCCGCCGGGGGCGCTGCCCCCGGACCCCCGGGATATTTTTGCAAAGAAGAGGGGGAAGGGGTGGGAAGCTGAGCCGATGGCGGGAGGTTCGCGTGCGACCTCATCGCGTCGGCCTTGCCTACGCCCTCAGGTTCAGCCGCCTACGCCGCGTTCAGCCGCGCATAGCGCCCGCCATTTGCGGCGAGCTCGGCATGGGTGCCGGTTTCGACGATACGGCCCTCTTCCATCACCACGATGCGGTCGGCGTGTCGGATCGTGGCCAGACGGTGGGCGATGATGAGGGTGGTGCGGCCCAGGGCGAGGGCGTCGAGGGCGGACTGGATCTCGCGTTCGGTTTCGGTGTCGAGGGCCGAGGTCGCCTCGTCCAGGATCAGGATCGGCGGGTTTTTCAGGAACGCTCGGGCGATGGCGACGCGCTGTTTCTGGCCGCCGGACAGCATCACCCCGCGCTCGCCCACCACGGTGTCGAGGCCGAGGGGCAGCGCGGCGATCATCGGGGCGAGCTGCGCCTGTGCTGCGGCGCGCAGGATCTCGGCCTCGGACGCGCCGAGGCGGCCATAGGCGATGTTCTCGCGGAGCGTGCCGCCGAACAGGAACACGTCCTGGCCCACGATGCCGATCTGGCTGCGCAGGCTGGCGAGGGTCATCTCCGCCAGAGGGATGCCGTCGATGGTGATGCGGCCGCGGTCCGGGTCGTAGAAGCGCGGCACCAGCGCCAGAAGCGTGGTCTTGCCCGCGCCCGAGGGGCCGACGAAGGCCAGCGTCTCGCCGGGGCGCACGGTGATGTCGATGCCGTCCAGCACCGGGCGGGCAGCGTCATAGCCAAAGCCGACGCCCTCGAAGCAGATGGCGCCGCTCAGGGGCGGCGCCGGTCGGGCGCCAGGGGCGTCGGCGATCTCGGGCTCTGTCGCCAGCAGCTCGAGGTAGCGGCGAAAGCCGGCGATGCCGCGCGGATAGGTCTCGATCACCGCGGCGATCTTGTCGAGCGGGCGGAAGAACACGCCGACCAGCAGCAGGAAGCCGACGAAGCCGCCGGTGGTCAACTCCCCGGCCAGCACCGCCGAGGCGCCGGCGACCATCACCACCACCTGCACCGCCCGCATCCACATGTAGTTGAGCGAGGCGGAGGCGGCCATCACCCGGTAGGCGGCCAGCTTGGTGTCGCGGTAGCGGCCGTTGTCCACGGCGAAGAGCGCCTTTTCATGCTCCTCATTGGCGAAGGCCTGCACCACGCGCATCCCGCCCACGTTCTCCTCCAGCCGCACGTTGAAATCGGCGACGCGCGCATAGATCGCCCGCCAGGTCGCGGTCATCTTGCCACCATAGACGGTGACGATGGCGACGGTGGCGGGCACGATCACCGCCGTCAGCAGCGCCAGCTGGACGTTGATGGTCAGCATCAGCAGGAAGGCGCCGACGAAGGTCATGATGGCGATGAACACATCCTCTGGCCCGTGATGGGCGACCTCGCCGATTTCCTCGAGGTCACGGGTGACGCGGGCGACCAGCTTGCCGGTGCGCACCTTGTCGTAATAGCGCCAGCTGAGCCGCTGCAGATGCTCGAAGGCCCGGCGGCGCAGTTCCGTCTCGATGTTGATGCCCAGCTTGTGGCCCCAGTAGATCACCACCGCCATCAGCCCGGTATTGACGAGGTAGACCAGCATCAGCCCCACCGCGGCCAGCACGGTCAGCCCCCAGTCGCCGCGCGGCAACAGGATGTCGATGAACCCGGCAATGGCGAGCGGGAAGGCCAGCTCCAGCAGCCCCGACAGCACGGCGCAGCTGAAATCGAGCCAGAACAGGCCGAGCCACGGGCGGTAATAGGCGAAGAACTGGCGCAGCATGGGAGACTCGCTTGGGAAACGGAACCGGGGGCGGGCCTTTGCCCACCCCCGGCGCATCATGACTGCCCGATCACCAGTCCTTGCGCAAGACGAGGCTGGCCTTGCGCCCGTCGCCGTAGAAGCAGGCGGACGCGCCCTGGCAGGAGGCGACATAGGTCTCATCCGGCAAGTTGCTGACCGCGAGGTTGGCGTTCCAGCCATCCGCAAAATCATAGCTGACGCCGGCATCGTAGAGCGTGACCGACGGCACCTTCAGCGTATTGGCATTGTCGGCCCAACTGGAGCCGAGATAGCGCGCACCGCCGGAGACAGTCAGCCCCCGCACCTGCGGCAGGTCATAGGCCAGCCCCAGCGAGGCGAAGTGTTCGATGGTGGAATAGGGGGTCTTGCCCTCGGTCGTGGGATCGTTGCCCTTTTCCACCTTCACATCCATGTCCGTATAGGCGGCGGTCAGGGTCAGCCCCGGGGCGACCTCGCCCACCGCCTCCAGCTCGACCCCGCGCGAGCGCACGGTGCCAAGCTGCTCGGTCACGAACAGCGCGTTGGACTGCACCACATTCTCGCGTGTCAGGTCGAAGGCGGCCAGCGTCACCAGCAGGTTGCGGCCGGTGGGCGCCCATTTCACGCCGATCTCGTATTGCTCGCCGGTCTCTGCCTCTTGCGGGGCGCCGGTGCTGAGCGTGCCGATCTGCGGGTTGAAATAGGTGGCGTAGGAGGCATAGGGGGTCAGGCCGTTCTCGAACTGGCGCGCCAGACCCAGCCGCCAGGAAGTTTCGCGGTCGGTGCGGTCAAACTCCGGCAGGCCCTCGGACTCGGTTGTCACCACGTCATAGCGGCCGTTCAGGGTGCCGATCCAGCCATTGCCCCAGCGGATCTGGTCCTGCACGTAGAGGCCGGCCTGCTGCTGGGTGACGGTGCTGTCATTGTAGGGCGCCAGCAGCGGCGCCTGCGGGGTGCCGTAGACCGGATCCGTCAGCGACAGGTCGCTGGCGAAGTTGAAGGCCTGCACCTGGCTCATCTCGAACCATTTCAGGTCCAGCCCGGCCATCAGCCGGTGCTCCAGCGCGCCGGTCTGCAGCGTCGTCTCCAGCCGGGTGTCGGACAGCACGGTGCGGGTTTCGGTCTGGTGCGCGAAGTTCAGGCGATAGACGCTGTCCGTCGCGTCGTTCAGCCCGTTGCCATAGGGCGCGCTTTCGTCGATGTCGGACCAGCCGGCGCGGGTGGTGTTGGTCAGCGCCCAGCCATTGCCGAAGTCGTGGCGGAAGATGCCGGTCGCCAGGAATTGCTCGCGCTCATACCAGTCCAGCGCCGGCTCGCCGGTGTTGAAATCGCGGTCGATGCGGCCGAAATCGCCGCGGACCACGGTGCCGGTATAGGGCAACCAGGCGCCGCCGGCATGGTCCTCGTCGATATGGGTATAGCTGGCCAGCAGTGTGACTTCGGTCCCCGCCCCGGTGGTGTAGGACAGCGAGGGTGCAAGGATGCCGCGGAAGCCATCGTCAAAAGCGCCGTTGCCGTCGGTGCGCTCGATCTTGCCGACCAGCCGGTAGGCAAGGCCACCCTCGGTGACGGCATTGCTGTCGATGCCGGCCCAGGCCCGGCCGTTTTCGTCGAGGCCGAACTCGGCGCTGCCTTCGGTGGTGCCGGTCGGCACCTTGGAGACGTAGTTGACCAGCCCGCCCGGGTTGGCCCCGCCATAGAGCACCGAGGCGGCGCCCTTCAGCACCTCGATCCGCTCGATGGCATAGGGGTCGATGTAGAAGCCGCCAAAGCCATAGGCGTAATGCGCCAGCCCGTCCTGGAAGACGCCGGTGGAGGTGGAGGAAAAACCACGGATGAAGTGCCAGTTGGTATCGCTGTCATAGCCATAGGGCGCGCCGATCACGCCCGAGGTGTAGCCGAACGCCTCGTCGATCTTGGACAGGTTGCGCGCCTGCAGCGTCTCGGCGCCGATGACGGACACGGATTGCGGGATCTCTGTCACCGGGGTCGCGGTCTTGGATCCGGCCTGCGTGGCGGGATCGGCCTTGCCGGCAACCGGGCCTGTGCCGGTCTCGTCCCCGGTGCCCTCTACCACGATGGGGTCCAGGGCGATCGCCTCCTGGGCATAGGCGGCGAAAGGAGCAAGGGCGGGAAGCGCGGCAAGGGCGGTCTGGCCCAGAAGCCGCGCGAGGGAGGGGGCGCGCGTCATCGATCTATCCTGCAAGCTGGGGCCACGGGGGGCGGGCCCGTCAATCCCGACTGTTTAACTAAGGAATCCGGCGCGGTCTTGTCGCTTTCTGCTGCGGCTTGTCATTTCCGCTGCAAAGCGGCGACAGGGGCCGGCCGGGACGGCCCGTTGCGGCGCCAGGCGGCGGGGGTGGTGCCGGTCAGGCTGCGGAAGGCGCGGGTCAGATGCGCCTGATCGGCGAAGCCGGTCGCATCGGCGACGGCGGCAAGGGTCAGCCCCCGGTCCTCCAGCAGTGCCCGCGCCCGGTCGATCCGCATCTGCATCTGCCAGCGATGCGGGGTCTGGCCGGTGCTGTGCTTGAAGGCATGGGCGAACCAGCTTTCCGACAGGCCGACCACCGCCGCCAGTTCGGCGATTGCCACGCGCCGGTCCAGCCGGCCGCGCATATGCGCCGTCACGCTACGCAACTGGTGCGGGGTCAGCCCGCCGCGGACATCGGCCGGTGCCTCGTCGGGGGGCAGCGCAAAGACTTCGGCCAGCAAAGCCTGTGTCAGCCCATCCAGCATCAGGCTGTGCCGCGCCGGGGTGGCGCATTCCGCCGCCAGCATCGCGGCCAGCGCCCGCAGATGCGGCTGGCCCTGCATCAGCACCGGGTGGGTCAGGTCCAGCCCCGGCACCGCCGCAAGGCGCCGATCCAGCCCCGCGGCTTCGAAATGCAGGTCGAGATGGCAAAAGGCGCTGGCGCGCGTGATGCGCGACCACAGCGGGCGCCCGGCCGGGACATACAGCACCGAGACCTCGACCCGGGCACCCTGGAAATCCGCGTTCTCCGACAGGTCGATGGCCGCCGCGCCGTCATCGAGGAAGATCACCAGCCGCGGATCGGGCGACAGGTAATGCCCGCCGCCGCCCGCCTGCCCTTCGGCCTGCCACAGGTCGGCAACCACCCCATCCCACGACCGCCAGCGCAGCGGTCCGCGCGGACGGATGCCGGTGGTGGAACTGGTCATCTGCGGGCGGAAGGTCATCAGATGCGTCCAGAGCGGCCCTTGGCGGGCGGGTGTTCGGGGATGGCTGGCCCTGCGTCCGAACGCGGCTGACTGTCTTGGGTGTGCCGCAAGGCCAGGGCCGAGTCAACTCTGGCCACCAGGCGCGGCCTCCCGCGGCGGAACAGTATCCCAGAAGCGCCTTGTGGCAGCTCAATCCGGTCAGAACCGCCCGAACCCGGCCGCCGCAGGCAGCCACAGCGACAGCGCCGGGACCAGCCAGATCAGCGCCAGGCTGAGCATCAGCAGCGCCACATAGGGCACCGCCGCGGATGACATCGGCCAGCGGCGCCCCGGTGATGCCCCTTGATAACGAACAGGTTCATCCCGACCGGCGGCGTGATCAGCGCCAGCTCGAGGTTGATCATCAGCATGATGCCATACCAGACCGGGTTGATGTCCAGCACCTGCAGCGCCTGCTTCTCGGCATCGGTCAGGCCGTCATAGAAGCCGGGCGTGACATAGCCGTGCAGATAGGCTTGCGCGCCCATGCGGCGGCGACATCGGTCACGGCGGCGTCGCCCCGCGCTGACGCATTTCGGCTTCGAGCTGCGAAGCGACGGCGCGGGTCGCAAGGTCGCTTTGGGGCTGTCGGGCCAGGGGGAAGCGCTCAGCGGTTGACGGGATGCTTGGGAAGCGCAGGGCAAGGCGTCAGCTGTTCCGCGGCTTGCGGGGGCGAGAGCCTCCGTCCCCGCCTTGCGTCATTGCTGCGGTTCGAGCGTCAGGCCGGTGAGCGCGCAGGGCTCGTCCCCGGTCTCCTCCAGCATCAGGCCGCCATCGGATTGCTTCACACTGCAAGTCATCGGGAAGCGCGTTCTGCCGACATCGCCCTTGGCCTCGGACAGGGTGAGTCGGCCGGCCTCGGTGGCGTAGCTGCCGGTCACCTCCTGGCCGCTTGCATCGTTGCGCAGCACGAAGCGGCCGTCCTCGCCCAGCGTTACGACCACCGCGCCCGCGGAATAGGTACCGGGCGCCAGTTCCGCCTCCGCAGCGGGCTCTGCCCCTTCCTGCGCAGCGGGCTCTGTCCCTTCCGGTGCCGCCGCCGATGCCTCTTGCGACTGCAGCTGCTCGCTCATGCGCCGCTCGATCTGGGCAAGCTGCTGGCTCCGCGCCGCCAGATCCTCGGTGAGTTGGGTCACCGCAGCCTGTACCGACTGGCGTTGCTCGGTCGCCGCCGCGGTCTCGGCGGCGAGGGTGTCGCGGCGTTCGGCCATGGCCTGAAGCTCCTGCGTCAGCCCCTCCCGCTCGGCGGTGAGGCGGTCGATCTCTTCGGTCGCCGATGCAAGTGCCGCCTGCAGCGAGGCCTCGGCGTCGCGGGCCTCCTGCGCGCGGGCTTCGGCCTCCGAGGATTCGGCCGTCAGCCGGGCGGTTTCCTCGGTCAGCACCGACAGCTGCTGCTGCAGCTCCGCCTCGCTTTCGCGCGCGGCGGCCAGCCTTTCGCCGACATCGGCCAGCTCCTGCGTGCGCTCGGCAAGGCTCTGTTCCGCCTCGTTGCGGGCCGTCTCGAAGCCGGCGATTTCCTCGCGCAGCGGGGCCAGCTGCTGTTCGGTCTGCGCCAGATCGCCCTGCCGCTGCTCCAGCTCGGCAACGGCGGCGGCGACCTGCTCCTGCAACCCCGTCAGCTGCGCCTGCTGCTCGGCGATCCCCTGCTGCGCGCTGTCACGCTCGGTGGCCAGCCGCCCGGTTTCGGCGGTCAGCGTGCCCACTTCGCCGCGCAGCGCCTCCAGCGTGCCGACGGCCGCGTTCTGCTGCGCAAGCTCTGCCTCGAGGTTGGAGCGCACGCTGAGAAGATAGAAGGCGAGCCCCCATCCGATGACAGCCGCCGCTGCCAGGATGGGCGGGACAGGACCTCTGGACCTTGTGCCGTCGTTCATCTGCCGATCCTTTCCAGCGGTTGACCGCACCCGGTGTTCGGGTGCCGGGAGCAAGACTTGGGAGTCGAACGCGACGGCTGCGCGAGGGTTCCGGCGGGAGGGCCGGTTTCCGGCACGGCAATCGACGGCGGACCGCCGCCCTCAACACTCGCGCCTCCCTCGCCTTCTCGAACAGCGTTGGCGGCACCGCGGCGAAGACGGTCTTTCTTGCGGTCGACATGTTCTATCGCAAGATCAATCTCGAGCGCGCGGTGGCCGATCTGGGACAGGTCCTGCAAGTGTGCAGCCTTCGCGGGGCTCATGATCGTCATGGGCGCGGCTCGGTCATGATCTGCCCCCAGAGCCCTGCCAGCGTCAGATTCTGATCTTGAAACGAGCCACGGACAGCGCCCGGCCGCGGGGTGGCTGCACCGCCATCCCCGGCCGAGAACGGACCCTATTCCAGCCGCATCAACAGTGCCGCTGTCAGTTTGGCACGTTCGGGCAGACTGGACACCTCGATATGTTCGTTCAGCGTATGCAGGCCCTTGCCGCGCACACCGATGGAATCGAGCGTGGGGATGCCCAGGAAGCCGGTGAAGTTGCCATCCGACCCACCGCCCGAGCTGGCGCCTGTCAGCTCGAAGCCAAGTTCGGCGCAGATTTTCCTGGCGACATCGAACATCGCCATCGTGCCGGGCTGGTCCGGCTCCCACACTGGCCGGGTCACGCCGCGTGTCACCTCGAAACTCACGCCGTCTTCTTCGCCTTGCAGGGCCATCATCGCGGCGACGCCGCGATCAAGGTCCTCTTGCGTCTTGGCCATGGTCAGGGCCTGCGCGTCGCAGCTCGAGGACACGCAGTTCACCCATTGCCCGGCATGGATCACCCCGACCGAGAAGGTGCAATCGTCGCTGGTCATCGCCTCGATCTGCAGGATCTTTTTCGCCATGGCCGCAATCGCGGACCGGCCTTCGGCCAGGGCCCATCCGGCATGGCTGGGACGGCCAAGGGTCCGCAGGTTGAACCGGGCAATCGCATAGCGGCCGATCACGGCACCGCCATCTTGCTTGGCGGGTTCGGGGATCAGGACATATTTGTTCTTGGCGGCCTCGGCTTCGATCAGGTCGCGGGTGGAGGGGGTTCCAACCTCCTCGTCCGGGGTAAAGAGGACCGTTACCGGCAGGGGCGTCTGCATCCCCGCCTGCGCCAGTGCCTTGATCGCCTCAAGGCTGACGAAATTGCCGCCCTTCATGTCCATGATGCCGGGGCCATAGCAGATGTCCCCCTCCCGCCTGAAGGGAAGCTTTTCCAGCGTGCCCATGGGATGAACCGTGTCCATATGGCCTGCAATCAGGATGCCGGGTTTGCCGAAATCGGGATGCGGAAAGCGCGCGCGCACGGAGCCCCCAAAGCCCATGCGACCGGGAATGCGTTCGACCACGGCACCCGCCACCGTCAGATCGTAAGCCGCAAGGTCCATCATCCGGTTGACGGCCGCCGCGTCATAGGTCGGGCTTTCGCATTCGATCCACGGGCGCAGGCGTTCCACCATGTCATCGGCATCAAAGGTCAGATCAAGCGGGTTCATGCGGCAGCCTCCGCCAGGGTTTCGGACGGGGACAGGCGGCGTTCCACCACCCGCGCCATGATCGAGGCGCCGACGGGCAGCACCTCGGTTCCCAGCACGAAACCAGGGTTGTGCAGCGGCACGTTGCCGCTGTGGCCCACGCGGCAATAGGCTCCGGGCACGACCTTGAGCATGTCGGCAAAATCCTCCGACCCGGTGGCAGGCTCTTCGTTGCGGCTGATCATCTCTTCGCCGACGATGTCGCGGGCGGCGTCCATATAGGCGTCAGAGAGGGCATTGTCGTTCATCAGCACGTCAAAGACATTGCGCAGTTCGACCTTGATCTCGGCCCCGAAGGCGGCACCGAAACCGGCGCAGATTTCCTTCATCCGGGTTTCCGCGATGGCATAGACCTCGTCCTTGAAGTACCGGATCGTGCCGCACAGATGCGCGGTTTCCGGCACCACGTTATAGGCGCTGCCGGCGTGGATCTGCGTCACCGACAGCACGCAGGTATCCAGGGGGGCCACGTTGCGGCTGACGATGGTCTGAAGCTGTCCGACAAGCGCCGAGGCGGTGACCAGCGCATCGCGCGACTGCTGCGGCATCGCGGCGTGGCTGCCCTTGCCCGTCACGGTGATGTCGAAGAATGCGGCCCCCGCCATCGCGGCCCCCTTGCAGATGCCCACGGTGCCCGGCTGACCATTGGGCGAGTTATGCATCCCGTAGATCTCGTCGCAGGGGAAACGGTCGAACAGGCCGTCGGCCAGCATCCCGCGCGCCCCGCCCAGACCTTCCTCGGCGGGTTGGAAGATCATCACGGCGGTGCCATCGAAATTGCGCGTGGCCGCCAGATGCTTGGCGGCCCCCAGCAACATGGTCGTGTGGCCATCATGGCCGCAGGCGTGCATCTTTCCGGCGTTTTTCGAGGAATAGGGCAGGTTCGTCTGCTCGTGGATCGGCAGCGCGTCCATATCGGCGCGCAGCCCCACACGCTTGCCGCCAGCGTTCTTGCCGCCGCGCCCATGGATCACGCCGACCACCCCGGTGAGACCAAGGCCGGTATGGACCTCATCCACCCCAAAGCTGCGCAGCTTGTCGGCCACGATGGCCGCGGTACGCTGCTCTTCCAGCCCGATTTCGGGGTGGGTGTGCAGGTCCTTGAAAATCGCGACCAGCTCTTCCGTGCTGGCCTCGATCACGGGCAGAATATTCATGTCTTGCTCCTCGGTCTTCTGGTGTCGGGCGGGATCAGGCAGCGCCCGCTTCCCGGAAGTTGGCGAAGTCCCAGGCGCGGCCCGGTGCCGCCTCGATCAGGGATTTCGTGTAATCGTGTTGCGGGTTGGCCAGAACGGCGGCGGCCGGGCCTTGTTCGACCACGACGCCGCGCTGCATCACCAGGACATCGTCGCAGATCTGGGCTGCGACCCGCAGGTCATGGGTGATGAAGACGATGGTGATGCCCAGCTTTTCCTGAAGGTCATTCAGCAGGTCCAGAACCTGCGCCTGCACCGACACATCCAGCGCCGAAACGGCCTCGTCGGCAACCAGCACGTCGGGCTGCATCATCACGGCGCGCGCGATCGCAATGCGTTGGCGCTGCCCGCCGGAGAACTGGTGCGGATAGCGGTCGAGGCTGTCGCGCGGCAGGCCCACGATGTCCATCAGTTCGGCGGCACGCGCCATGGCTTGTGCCGGTGCGGTGCCATAGTTCACCGGGCCTTCGATCAGGCTGCGTCCCACCGTCCAGCGGGGGTTGAGCGATCGGAACGGATCCTGAAACACCACCTGCAGATAGCGCCGATGCGGTTTCAGCTCGGCACGTGACAGATGGGCGATATCGGTATCGCGCAGCCGGATCGCCCCCGCCGTGGGGGCGATCAACCGCATGATGCACCGCGCCACCGTGGATTTGCCCGAGCCGGATTCCCCCACGATCCCCAGCGTGCGCCCGCGTGCGACCGTGAAGGTCACATCCCTGGCCGCATGGGTGCCGGGGCGCCGGCCAAAGAAGCCGCCGCCGCCATAGATCATATCCAGGTTGTCCACCTTCAGCACCGGATCTCCGCCGGGGGCGGCGCGCGGGGCGCGTGGGATCAGGCTGGGCACTGCGCGCAACAGTTTCTGCGTATAGTCTTCCTGGGGCGCACGCAGCAGGGTTTCTATCGGCGCATGCTCCACCAGATCGCCCGATTTCATCACGTAGACGGTGTCGGCAATCTCGGCCACCACGCCCATGTCATGGGTGATGAAAAGAACCGCGGTGCCGTGCTTTTCCTGCAGTTCGGCAATCAGCGACAGGATTTGCTGCTGTGTGGTCACGTCCAGCGCAGTGGTCGGCTCATCGGCGATCAGCAGTTCCGGCTCCAGCACAAGCGCCATGGCGATCATGATCCGCTGGCGCTGCCCGCCCGAGAGTTGATGCGGATAGCTGCGGTGGATGCGCTCCACATCGGGCAGATGCACCTGTTGCATGACATCGATCACACGGGCGCGGCGTTCCTTGGCGGAGAGGCTGGTGTGGCTTTCAAGAACCTCTTCGATCTGGTCACCGACGCGCATCACCGGGTTGAGGGCGGTCATCGGTTCCTGAAAGATCATCGCCACGCGGCGCGCGCGGATATCTTGCATCGCGGAGGGTGACTGCGTCAGCAGATCGGTGTCCGACAGGGTGATCTTGCCGCCCGTCACGAACAGCGCGCCCTTGGGAAGGAGTCCCATGATCGCCAGCGACGTCACGGATTTTCCGGACCCGGATTCGCCCACGAGACAGACGGTTTCCCCCTGACGGATTGTCAGGCTGATCCGGTTCAGAACCGGCGGCGCCTTGGCGGCGGGGGGCAGGCTCACGGTCAGATCCTGCACGGTCAGGACCGTCCTTGCCTCGTCGAAATTGCGTGTCTTGAACAGCATCGCCCTATTCCCCGCGTTTCTTGAGGCGCGGGTCCAGCATGTCGCGCGCGGTATCGCCCAGCAGGTTGATCGACAGGATGCACAGCGACAGCATCAGGCCGGGCCAGAGGAGCAGTTCAGGCTTGATGCGGAAATACTGCCGCCCCTCCGCCATGATGTTCCCCCATGTCGGGATCTCGGTCGAAACACCCGCGCCAAGGAAGGACAGGATCGCCTCGGTCAGGATGGCCGAGGCGAGGATATAGGTGCCCTGCACGATCAGCGGCGCCATGGTGTTGGGCATCAGGTGCTGGAACAGGATCTTGGGCATCGAGGAACCGAGTGCCACCGCCGCCTCGACATAGGGTTCTTCCCGCGCCGTGAGCACGACCGAACGGACCAGCCGCACCACCCGGGGGATTTCGGGAATGGTGATCGCCATGATCACCGATGTGATCGAGGGTCCGTTCAGCGCCACCAGCGCAATCGCCAGAAGGATCGACGGGATCGCCATCAGGCTGTCCATTATGCGCATGATGATCGTGTCGGCCAGCCGGAAGAACCCGGCGATCAGGCCGATGAAGAGCCCGATGAGGACCGACACCACAGCAGCACCGATCCCGATCAGCAACGACACCCGCCCGCCGATCAGCACGCGGGAATAGATGTCGCGCCCGAAGGGATCCGTGCCCAGCAGGTTCGTATCGCTGGGTCCTTGCAGGCGGTTCATCGGGTTCATTTCCAGCGGGTCGAAGGGTGCAATCCACGGCGACAGCAGGGTAACGATCACGATCAGGACCAGCACCGCGGCAGCGATCAGCGGCCCTGCCCCCAGCTTGGCCAGCGAGGGGACCGAGAAAAGCCGCAGCACGGATTGCAGGGCCGAGGAGGGAGGCGCGTAATTGGACATCAGTACCGGATCCTCGGGTCAAAAATCGTGTAGGAGATGTCGATGATCAGGTTGACCACGACATAGGTGGCGCTTGTCAGCAGGATCATCGCCTGAATCACCGGATAGTCGCGCGCCAGAATGGCATCGACGGTCAGGCGGCCGATGCCGGGAATGTTGAACACGCTTTCCGTGACCACCACGCCCGAGATCAGCAGCGCAAAGCCGGTTCCGATCACCGTCAGGATCGGCACGGCGGCATTGCGCAGCGCATGGCGGAACAGCACGCGGCTTTCCTTGACGCCCTTGGCACGAGCGGTGCGGATGTAATCCTCGCCCAGCACCTCAAGCATGGACGCCCGCGTCATCCGCGCGATCAGCGCGATATAGATCGTGGCCAGCGTCAGGGCGGGCAGGATCGCGCGATACAGGAACGCGGCAAGGCCGTCTTCCGTGGGCGAGGCATAGCCCTGCACCGGCAGCCAGCCCAGGTTGATCGAGAAGACAAGGATGAACAGGTAGCCGATCACGAAGACCGGCACCGAAAAGCCCAGCACCGAAAAGCTCATCACCGCGTAGTCGATCCAGGACCGGTGCCGCCAGGCTGCGAGCACGCCCATCGGCACGGCGATGGCCACGGCAATCACGATGGTCAGCAGCGCAAGGTTGAGCGTCGGAAAGACCCGCTGGCCCACCATGGTAAGAACCGGCGTGCCCGAAATCAGCGAGGTGCCGAGATCGCCCTGCAACAGCCGTCCCATCCACGTGATGAACTGGATGTGGATCGGTTGATTGAGGCCCATCGCCTCGCGGATACGCTCAAGCTGTTCGGGCGTTGCCATGTCTCCCGCGATGATCGCGGCCGGATCGCCGGGCGTCAGGCGCAGCAGCAGGAAGACGAAGATGGCGACGATCAGCATGACGGGGAAGATCGCCAGCACGCGTCGGATGATATAGCCCAGCATCGGCAGGTGGCCCTTTCGGCGGCGTGAAGACATGTTCCGGGCAACGAAGGGCAGCGCGGAGCCGGTCTTCCGGGGAAACGATCCCGGCGCACGGTGAGTGCGCCGGGACGCTTGGGCGCGATCAGTCCTCTTTCTTGACGTTCCAGAACACCGGCACCGGCGACGGCAGCATGTCGACGATATTCGCACGGCGCGCCTGCGGCAGGGCATACTGCCCCACGGGGATGTAGAGGACCTGCTCCAGGGTGTGGGCCTGAATGGCGACGGCGATCTTCTGCTGCTCCTCGGGCGTGGAGGCTGCAATGAACTGCGTCTTGAGATCCTCGATGACCGCATCTTCCGGCCAGCCGAACCATGCCTTGTCACCGCGCCCGTTCAACATCGGAGAGACCAGCGGGCTGGAAATTTCGGGCACCACCCAGTTGGTGAAGAACAGGTTCCAGCCACCATCGGCGGGGGCGTTCTGGCTGGCGCGGCGGGTCACAAGCGTCTGCCAGTCCATCGGCTGCATGTCCACGGTGAAGCCCGCATTGCGCAGGGCCTGCGATGCGACGACCGGTTGCGCCACCAGGGACACCACGTCGGTCGGGGCCATGATCACGATGGGCGTGCCGTCATAGCCGGCTTCGGCCAGAAGCGCCTTGGCCCCCTCGATATCACCGCCCGAGACCAGGCTCTCTGCCCCGGTCTCATCCGCCAGCGCGGTGCCGCAGCCAAAGATCGCACCGCAGATATCGTAATAATCCGGGTTGCCCACCAGCGCAGCCATGATCGCCTGCTGATCCAGCGCCTTCATCGCGGCCTGACGCACCTTCACGTTGTCGAAGGGCGGATGCTTGAAGTTCATCCGGCCCATCGTCTGATAGCCCAGCGGTTCGCGCTTTTCATGCACGACGTCCGGGTCACCTTCCAGAAGCGGCAGCAGATCGACCTGCACGGATTCGATATAGTCGATCTCGTCGGCCATCAGCGCGTTGATCGCGGTGGATGCGTCGGCCATCGTCGACCAGACCACCTTGTCCACGTTGACGACCTTGCCGCCCGCCATGTTGTCGGCCGGCTCGGACCGGGGAACGTAATCCTCGTTCTTGACATAGGTCACGCTGACGCCGGGCTGGAACTCGGCCTCGACAAAACGGAACGGGCCCGAGCCCACATGTTCCGTTATCGCGGTATCCGCCGGGGTCGCGGCAATGCGCGCCGGCATGATGAAGGGCGGCAGGGCCGATTGCTTGCCCAGCGTGTCCAGCATGGGCGCGAAGGGTTCGGTCAGGGTCCAGACCAGGGTCTTGTCATCGGTGGCGGTCAGGCTTTCGGTGCGGTCCATGATGAGCTGGCCGCCCGCATCCTTCTGCGCCCAGCGCTTCAGCGAGGCTTCGGCATCCGCCATCGTGACCGGCGTGCCGTCATGGAACACCAGACCATCGCGCAGGGTGAAGGTATAGACCTTGCCATCCTCCGATATGGTCCAGTCAGCCATCTGCGGCTGCGGTGTGAAAGTGCCGTCCACGGCCACCAGCACATCATAGATCATGTAGGCGTGGTTCCGGGTGATATGGGCCGTCGTGATGACCGGGTCCAGAACGCGCAGGCCGGAATGCATCACGGCCGTGATCGTCGTCTCGGCCCAGGCGGCGCCGGCGCCGACCATCGCGGTCGAGGCGAGCAGCGCTCCTGCCATGAGGCCGCGCACGCGCGCTGCGCCCTTTGAACGAAGACTGTTTGGTGTCATTGGCTTCTCTCTCTGCTGTTGGTCGTGGTGTGCCTCGGTCTCCGCCGGGTGCACGGGGAAGAAATCGACGGTCAGCTCTCCTCAATAGCGGGGTCGGGCGAACGCGCAGGTTGCCAGCGCACGCCCATCGGTTCCAGCTTCATGCCCGGTGCCAACCTTGTCCACGGCAGGCTGGCGGGGCTGATCGGCATCGGGCCGGGGGCCGTGCAGACCAGGATGGTTTCTGCAATCGGCTGAAAATCCGCCCGGAAATGGACCGAGCTCTTGTTCACAAGGATCGCCTGCTGCGTGGGTTCGATGCCCACAAAGCGATACATCTGCTGGTCAGCCATCTGTGCCTTGTGGGTGGAGACCACAACGCGCACGTCCCCGATCCGCAGGCAGGCCGATGGCCCCAGATCCAGCGGCGCGCCACCGTAGAAGGGGCCAGAGGCGATGAATTTGCCGTCCGAAAGCTTTTCCACCGTGAAGCGGGCCTGAAACGGGCTGTCGCCGGGAATGCCGGAAAACCCGCCAAGCGCGATGTCGATCACCGCCCCCTCTCCCGCGGCATGGGCGGCGGCGGCGGCGGCAGGATCGACGATGATGCCCAGGGCGGCCCGTTTGGCATCGGCCCGCACCAGCGCGCGCAACATGCCGGTGGTATTGGAATCGCCCCCTGCGCCGGGGTTGTCCTGCGTATCGGCAATGACCACCGGTTTCGTCGCCGTGGCGGCGATACGCATCGCCTCGGCCACGCCTGCGTCGGGATCATGGGCCTTGCCTGCAAAGGCAGGCTCGGCCCGCGCCACATCGGCGGCCACCGCATCGGCAGCGGCATCTGCGGCGCCCTGTGTCAGACCGTAAGCCACGACCGTCGGACCACATCCGGGAAAATCCGCCGCCGGAAAGCCGGGGAAGAACGACACCGTGGCCACATCTCCCTGCTCAAGCGCCGCCATCCGGTCATAGATGCCGCGGGCCGGTTCCATCACCGTGCTTTGCCACGCGATCGGGATCAGGAAATCCAGCCGCCGGAACGCGGAGGCGAAGGGCTTGCCCCGCGCCATCAGCGTATCGAGCTGCACCGCCGCGCGGCGGCCCGTGTCAGCCATGTCCACATGCGGATAGGTCCGGAACCCGACAAGCGCGTCCGCCCCCTCCACCATCCGGGCCGTGATATTGCCGTGCAGGTCCAGCGCCGCGACGATAGGCACATCCGGCCCGACAACAGCGCGGACGCGCGCAATCAGCGCGCCTTCGCCGTCATCTTCATGTTCTGCCACCATCGCGCCGTGCAGGTCCAGAAACACCCCGTCCAGCCGCCCCGCCTGGGCAATGCCATCGACAATCTCGGCACTGATGGCCTCGTAGGCGGCTTGCGTCACATGGGCCGAGGGGATTGCTCCGCACCACAGGATCGGCACCATGTCCCAGTCTGCGGCCTCGCCATGCTCTACCGCGCCGCCGATGCCCAGGTTGATGCCCCGCCCCGCCGTCATCAGCGCAGCCCCGCGGGACATCGGCATGTAGCCACCCCCCTGCACGAAACTGGCCATGTCCGCCGGGCTGGGTGCGAATGTGTTGGTCTCGTGCAGAAAGCCTGCAAGCGCTACGCGTTTGGTCATCGGTACGGTCCGGCCCCCATCCTGCAGCAACGTCCGGCGGTAGCTTCGCCTCTCCGAGGCTTTGCCCGCTGAATCGCTCCTGGAAGAATTTAGTGTATTGCTGAGCGATATGCTTGCATCATAATCAGAGCGTACGGGCCAACTCGTCCGCAGGTCAACTGGCAGACCGGAGATCATATGAGAAATACCCTGCGCGCCGAATCCGGTGTCCGTTTTTTGAGCGATGAGCAGCGCAGCGATCCGCTCTTTACCAACTCGATTGCCCGCGCGATGCAGGTGCTGGAGGCGTTCCATCATGCCGACCACCCGCTGTCGCTCGCAGAAATCGCCGGGCGCGCGGGGATCGACCGCAGCGCGGCGCAGCGGATCGTCCACACTCTGCGCACGCTCGGCTATATCCGCCGCGCCGAAGAGGACCGGGGTTTCCTGCCCGGCATCCGCATTCTGGATCACACGCTGGATTTCCTGCGGATGCACCCCCTGATCCAGCGCGCGACCCCGGTGATTCTCGAATTGCGGCGCAACGTCCGCGAACGGGTCGACCTGTCGCTGTTCGACGGTCAGCGCGTGGTCTATGCCGCCCGGATGCAGAGCAAGCGCGAGACGTTTTACGCCACGCTTGTTGGCCACAGTGTGCCGACCTTCTGCTCCTCCGGGGGTTGGGCGATCATGGCGCGGCTGGATGAGTCCGAGGCGCGCGCCATCGTCGAGGCGTCGGATCGCGCCCCCTTCACCCCGCGCACCCTGACCGACCCCGACGATATCCTCGAGGAGGTCGCCCGGACCCGTGCGCGTGGCTTCAGCATCGCCGTGGAACAGATCCTGCTGGGCGAGGTGGCGCTTGGCGTCGCCGTCACCGGGCGGGACGGTCGCCCCGTGGCCGCGATCCATGTGGCAGGTTCGCTTTCCGAATGGACGCCGGAGGATTTCACTACCCGCATGGCCCCCCTCGCTCTCGAGGCGGCCCGCGCCATCAGCCAGATCTGACCCAACCGGAGTCCCCGCCATGACCACCTATCATTTGCCGGGCCTCGCAGCCCCTGTGACCCTTAACGTCGACCGCTGGGGTCTGACCCATATCCGGGCCGAGGGATTGCAGGATCTGTTCTTCGCCCAAGGGTTCAACGCCGCGCGCGACCGGCTTTGGCAGATCGATTTATGGCGCAAGCGCGGGCTGGGGCTCCTTGCCGCGGATTTCGGCCCCGGGTACCTTATGCAGGACCGCGCTGCGCGACTGTTCCTTTACCGCGGTGACATGGCGCCGGAATGGGCGGCCTACGGCGATGACGCAGAGGCAATCTGCACGGCCTTTGCGGCGGGGATCAATGCGGCCGTTGATCTGGTTCTGGCAGGGGACATGCCGCTGCCGCAAGAATTTGCAGTGTTGGGCACCAGGCCCGCCCATTGGGCGGCCGCCGATGTGGTGCGCATCCGCACCCATTGCCTGACGCGCAACGCCGGGTCGGAGCTGGCCCGCGCGCAGGTGCTGGCGCTGGCCGACCCCGAAACGGACCTGTTGCGCGCGCCGCTCAGTCCCCCTGTCGATCCCGCGGAATGGGCCGTCAACGCCGGCGCGGGCCTGCCCGCCGAGGCACTGGCCGTGTTCGAACTGGCGACAGCCCCCGTGACCTTCTCGGCCGACCGACTGGCCGCCGGGCTGGAGGAGGCCGCGCGCTGGTCTCGCGTCGACCCGCGCAAGACCGTGGTGCAGGCACCTTCCGTGGAAGGGTCGAACAACTGGGTGATCTCCGGCCAGCGCACCGCCTCGGGCCGCGCGATCATGGCCAGTGATCCGCATCGCCAGCATGCGGCTCCCTCGTTGCGCTACATGGTCCATCTCAAGGCCCCCGGCCTCGATATCATCGGCGCGGGCGAGCCGTCCTCGCCCGGCGTCATGGCAGGTCACAATGGCCATTCCGCCTTCAGCCTCACGATCTTCTGCGCGGATCAGGAGGATGCCATGGTCTACGAGACCGACCCCGCTGCCCCGGCCCGCTATCGGTATGCGCAAGGCTGGGAGGAGATGCAGACGCTGACCGAGGTTTTCGCCGTCAAGGGCCATCCCGACCAGCGGCTTGATCTGCGCTTCACCCGTCACGGCCCGGTGGTCTGGGAGGATACGGGCCGCGCGCTGGCGCTGCGCACGGTCTTTACCGATCCGGGCACCGCGCCCTATATGACCAGCCTCAAATCCATGCGCGCGACCTCGTGGGACGGGTTCAAGGCCGCGGTTGACACATGGGGCGCGCCCTCGGTGAACCTTGTCTATGCCGATGTTGCGGGCGATTTCGGCTGGCAGGCGGCGGGCTATGTCCCCAGGCGGACCGGATGGCGCGGGCTGGTGCCCGTGGCCGGGGACGGGCGGTTTGAATGGGAGGGGTTCGTGACCGCCAGCGCCCTGCCCCGCCTGGACAGGCCCGCGGCGGGTTTCGTCCATTCCGCCAATGAAATGAACCTGCCCCCCGAGGCGCAATCCGGCCCCGCCATCGGGCACGAGTGGTTCGAGGATCAGCGCGCCGCGCGGATTGCGGCGGCGCTGGCTGCGCGGAGCGATCATGACCTGCAGTCCAGCACCGCGCTGCAGACCGATACCGGATCACCCTTCGCGGCAAGGCTGATCGCGCTCTTGCCGCAAGATGCGCCGGGGAGGGATCTGCTGGCAGATTGGGACGGGCGGTCGGATGCCGCATCCGCACCCGCGCTGCTCTGTGAGGTCTGGTTGGCCAGCCACCTGCGGCCGGCGCTCTTGGCAAGGGTCGCCCCCGACCCTGATCTGCGCCGCTTGCTGGTGCCGGGCAACATTCCCGTGGTCACCGCGTTGCTGGAGGGCGCGCATCCATCGCTCGGCAAGCGTGCCGGGCTGGACTCCCCCGGCGCGCGGGACGCGCTCTTGCGCGATACCCTGGCGGCGGCGCTGGTCGATGTGACCGCGCGCTTTGGTGCAGACCCCGCCACCTGGCGCTGGGGCGATCTGCATCAGGGGTGGTTCGATCATGCTCTGACGCCCCTGGGCAACGGCTTCGATCTTGGCCCCTGGCCCAAGGGGGGTGGCAACACCTCGATCATGCTGGCGCATCACGAGGCGTCGGATTACCGGGTCCGCATCGGGGCCAGCGTCCGGATGGTCATCGATGTGGGCCAATGGGACAACAGCCTGTGGATCAATGCGCCGGGACAGTCGGGGATGCAGGACAGCCCGCATCTGGCCGATCTGGCCCCGCTTTGGGCGGCGGGGGATTACGTACCGCTGGCTTATTCCGAGGCTGCGGTCGCGGCGGCAACAACGCTGACGATCACCCTGCTGCCCAGTTGAGAGGGGGCCCGCAAGAGGCATCGCGCCGAAACTATCGCCGCTGTCCATACTTTGGTCGCATAGATTGCGACGCACCACTTCGATATCCAAGGGTGTCTGGCAACTTGACAGGGGCATCGATCTCCGATGATTTCACGGGTTCAGACCATCGCCGGGCGAACATCGACCTTGCTTTCCGTCGGGTCCGAAGACGCCGAGACAGGGCCCGAAATCAGATCGGCCACCCTTTCGGATGCGGTTACCCTGAGGAAATTGCGGATCTTCTGGGCGGTGGCGCATTGCGAGTCGATGACACGGGCCGCAAAGCTGCTGAACGTGACACAGCCTTCGCTGTCACAGCAACTCGCCGGGTTCGAGGCGGCGATCGGGAACAAGCTGTTTGATCGCCGGTCGAATTCGATGGTCCTGACCGAGGCGGGCCAGCAGCTCTTGCGCAAGGCCGAGATCGTGTTGCGCAGCGTGCAGGAGCTGGAAGATGTCATCCCCGGCATTGGCAGCGGCGTGCACGGCACCATCCGGCTGGGCGGTGTGACATCGGTCATGCGCGCCCTTCTGCCGTTTGCGATGAGGGACTTTCGCGTCGCCCATGCACATCTCGAATATGATCTGCACGAAGGCGGACCCGGGGAGATCATGGAGCTGCTGCACGCGCGGCGGATCACGCTGGGTCTGCTGGATACCAATTCGCTGGCCAATCTGAGCGGCAGTTTCCACAGGCAGCAGATCATTTCTGACCCCTATGTTCTGGCGGTGCCGGAGGCGATCGACCTGCGCGCCATCTCGGCGGAGTCAGATCTGGAACAGGCTCAACTCGCGGTGCTCAACAGCACCATCCAGTTCGTCTTTGGCAACGAACACTCGCGCCGGGTAGAGGACTGGTTTGCCCGGATCCTGCCGGACAACCGGCTTGCTGCCCGCGCGCGCAGTTTCGAAATGGCGCTGGAACTGGTGCGGCAGGGGCAAGGGGTGTGTCTGGTGCCTGCACTTGCCGCCGTCGAAGGCAGCCGGACCATGAGCGGGGTCAGGCTCTACGAGACCGACCTGCCGCAACGCAACATAGTTGCGATCATGCCCGCGCAATACGAACGGATGCAGCCCTACGCAGCCTTCCTGACCGCCCTTCAGAAGGCCGCCACCACGGCCTTCCTGCCACAGGTAGAGCCGATGCCGCCCTTCGTCGCAACGCGCTGCGCGCGCGGGGCATAAGCGAAGCCTATCGTTGCGATAGCTGGCGCGTTCGGCCCTGCCCTCCTAGCCTTGGCGTGCGGGCACTTTGCCCTGCAATTGTAAATGCGGTGCGGTGACGCACCTCATTCACCCCAGCAAGGAGACTGACATGGCCTGGACCAAACCGAGTGTTGCCGAAGTGCCGGTTGGCATGGAAATCAACATGTACGCCTGCGCAAAGCAGAAGTGATGACGTGCCTGCTGCGGGGGAGAGGACGCATTTCATGTTGCGTGTGATCGTTCTCGGCTCCGCAGCAGGCGGCGGCCTGCCCCAATGGAACTGCGCCTGCGATCAGTGCCGGGCGGCTCGGGCGGGCGGCATGGCGGCAAACGGACAGATGTCGTTGGCCGTCAGCGCCGATGACGGCTTGAACTGGTTCCTGATCAACGCATCCCCGGATCTGCGCCAGCAGATCATCACCTCCAGCGCGCTCAGCCCGCGTCCTGGCCGGCTGCGGGACAGTCCGATAGCCGGGGTTATCCTGACCAATGCCGAAGTTGACGCCATCGCGGGTTTGCTGACGCTGCGCGAAGGGGCCGCCTTTTCGATCCTCGCCCACCCGAAGGTCCTGTCCACCCTTGCGCAGAACAGCATTTTCGATGTGCTGGACCCGGCCCGCGTGCCCCGGGTTGCGCTGACGCTGGATCAGCCTTTCTTCCCGCTTCTGCCGGATGGGGCCCCCTCGGGGCTGCGGCTGGACGCCTTCGATGTGCCGGGCAAGGTGGCCCTGTATCTTGAGGGAGGGGCTGAGGAAGCGACGCAGCCCGGCGACACGATCGGCCTGAACCTGACCGATCTGCGCAGCGGTGCCCGTGTCTGCATCATCGCAGGCAGTGCCGAGATCACGCCCGCGCTCGAAGCGCAGATCGCGGGGGCGGACCTGCTGTTCTTCGACGGCACGCTCTGGTCCGATGACGAGATGATCCGCGCGGGTCTGAGCCAGAAGACCGGCCAGCGCATGGGGCACCTGTCGATGTCTGGCCCGGAGGGAGTGATCGCGCGACTGGCGCATCTGGATGTCGGGCGCCGGGTCTTCGTCCATATCAACAATTCCAACCCCGTCCACGATCCTGCCTCGGCAGAGCGACGACAGGCGGAAGCTGCCGGATGGTGTGTGCCCGGCCCCAACATGGAGTTCACGACATGACACCGGAGGATCTCGATGGGCCGGGCGAGCCGCTGGACAGCGCAGATGCACTGGAACGCCGGCTGCGCCACATCGGGGCGACCCGGTATCACAACCTGCATCCGTTCCATCACATGCTGCATGGCGGCACGCTCACCAAGGGGCAGGTTCAGGCCTGGGCCCTGAACCGGTTCTATTATCAAAGCTCGATCCCGCTGAAGGATGCCGTCGTCCTGTCGCGGTTCCGGGACCGGCAGATCCGGCTTGAATGGCGCCACCGCATCGAAGACCACGACGGGGATTTTGGCACCGAGGGCGGGATCGAGCGATGGCTCCAGCTGACCGACGGGCTGGGACTTGACCGCGCCTATGTGGAATCGACGGTTGGCGTTCTTCCCGCCACCCGCTTTGCCGTGGATGCCTATGTGCATTTCGTGCGCGACAAGACCCCGCTGGAGGCGATTGCCTCGTCCTTGACCGAACTGTTTGCGCCCAGCCTTCACGAAGAACGCATCGCGGGCATGTTGCAGCACTACGATTTCATCCATCCTGGCGTGATGACCTATTTCCAGCGGCGTCTGGAACAGGCCCCGCGCGATGCGAACTTTGCCCTGAGCTATGTGCGGGGCCATGCAACAACGCCCGAGGCGCGGCAGGCGGTGTGCGATGCCCTGACCTTCAAGACCAATGTGCTGTGGGTGCAACTGGATGCGCTGTACCATGCCTATGTGACCGGCATGGTCCCGCCCGGAGCCTTCCGGCCGGAGGGGATGTGATGGACGGAGACAGCCGCCCGCGTGCGCCACGACCGCGGATCACGGCGCAAAGCGTTCCGAGATTGCCCCGGCATGTGAAGCTGCGCCACGACAAGACCCGCGACCGCTGGGTCATTCTGGTGCCCGAACGTGTGCTGCTGCCTGATGATACGGCCGTCGCCGTGCTGCAGCGCGTCGATGGCGCGCGGCGCGTCTGCGACATCGTTGACGAGCTGGCGCGTCTCTATCACGCCGATCCCGCGCTTATCTTGGCGGACAGCATCGCGCTGCTGCAAGATCTGGCCGACAAGGCGTTCCTCCTGGCCGAAACGGAGCCCCCCGATGCCTGAAGATCACCCGCAGAGCGGAGACGGGTTTCAACTCGTCACCCGCACCGGCGAGTCCGCACGCACGCCCTATGGCATCCCTTTGGCGGTTCTGGCGGAACTGACCCACAGGTGCCCGCTGCAATGCCCCTATTGCTCCAATCCGCTGGAGCTTGAGGCTACCTCAAAGGAATTGACGACGGCGGAATGGTTGCGCGTGATCGACGAGCTGGCCGAGATCGGCGTGCTCCAGATCCACTTCTCGGGCGGCGAGCCGACGGTGCGCAAGGATCTGGTCGCGCTGGTGGCCCGCGCAACCGAGGTCGGCCTGTATTCCAACCTGATTACCTCTGCCGTCATGCTGCCGCGCGACAAGCTGGCGGCGCTGGCGGATGCGGGTCTGAACCACGTCCAGATCAGCTTTCAGGGGGCGGAGCCGGTGGTGGCGGACCGGGTCGGCGGTTTTCGCAACGGACACGCGAAAAAGCTGGAGGTGGCGCGCTGGACCCGGGAACTGGACCTGCCGCTGACCGTCAATGCGGTGATGCACCGCCAGAACCTGCATCAACTGCCGGGCATCATCGACCTGGCGGTCGCGCTGGATGCAGACCGGCTCGAAGTGGCGAACGTGCAGTATTACGGCTGGGCGCTGAGGAACCGGCAGGCGTTGATGCCCACCCTCGCCCAGCTTGAAGAGACGACCCGTCTGGTCGAGGCGGCACAGCAGAGGCTGAACGGTGTGCTGGTCATCGACTATGTGATCCCGGATTATTATGCTGCGCGGCCCAAGCAGTGCATGGGGGGCTGGGGGCGCCAGTTCTTCAACATCTCGCCCGCGGGCAAGGTCTTGCCATGTCACGCGGCCGAGACGATCACCGGCATGTCGTTCGACAGCGTGCGCGACCATTCGCTGGACTGGATCTGGAACCATTCCGCCGCGTTCAACCGCTATCGCGGCACCGACTGGATGCCCGAACCCTGCCGCAGTTGCGCGCATAAGGAAGAGGATTTTGGCGGCTGCCGCTGCCAGGCCTTCGCCCTGACCGGAGACGCAGGGAATACCGATCCGGCCTGCGCCCTGTCGCCGATGCACGCACGCATTTTTGCGCTGGCACAAACCGAGTCCGGGGCCGAGCAGAACGCGTTTCTCTACCGCAGTTTTTCCGGCGGTGTGCCCGAGACAGCGCCGGAATGACCCTGCCCCGCGCGGATGAAGGGTTTCACCTGCCGGTCGGGGATGGGCATCGGATCTGGGTCTCCTGCCACGGCGATCCTGCCGGTGTCCCCGTCGTGCTGCTGCACGGTGGGCCGGGCAGCGGCTGCCAGCTTGATCAGTTGGCATTGTTCGACCTGACGCGGATGTTCGTCATCCTGGTCGACCAGCGCGGCGCGGGAAGAAGCCTGCCCCACCGGGACCGTTCGGCGAATACTACGGGCCATCTTGTTGCGGATCTTGAGCGGCTGCGCCGCCACCTGGGTCTTTCGCGCTGGATGCTGGTGGGCGGGTCCTGGGGGGCCACGCTGGCGCTTGCCTATGCGCAGGCCCATCCGGAACGGGTCAGCGCGATCGTGCTGCGGGCGGTGTTTCTGGGGACACGGGCGGAGCTGGACTGGGCGTTCGGCATCGCGATGCAGCGGTTCTACCCGGCCCTGTATCAGGATTTCCTTGCGGTTCTGCCCGAAGCCGAACGGGCAACCCCGCTGGAGAGTTACTGGGCGCGCATCCTGCACCCCGACCCCGCCGTGCATCGCCCCGCCGCGTTGGCCTGGTATCGTGCCGAGCGGGCGTTGTCGCAACTGGAGCCAAAGGTGGCCCGCCTCGACATGGATTCCGGGGGTGCCGAAGGTCCGATGCCGGCAACACCGTTCATGGAAGCCCATTATTTTGCGCAGGACTGCTTTTTGCCCGAGGATGCGCTGATGGCCGGCGTTTCCCGGATTGCCCATATTCCGGCGATGATCGTGCAGGCGCGTTACGATCTGTTATGCCCACCCGCCACCTCACACGCGTTGGTCGCACTGTGGCCTGCCGCCCGGGTTCGGATGGTCGAGGCGAGCGGCCACGCCCTCAGCCACCCGCGGGTTGCCGAGGCCGTGAGGCTGGCAATTGCCGATCTTGCAACTCAGGGCGCGGGTTGAAGGCTGAACAGGCCCGGACGCTCACGCAGCGCGGAGAGGGCGATCACCTCATCTCCCCATGAGCGCGGGAAGCCAGAGGCTGAGGTCCGGGAACGCGATGAGGGTTCCCAGGATCACCAGCTCGACCCCGATGAACGGGACCAGCCCCCGGAATATCCTGCCCAGTGGCACGCCGGTCGAGGCAGAGGCGACATAGGCGTTCAGCCCCAGCGGCGGTGTCAGCAGGCCGATCTCGACCGTCTTGGTCACGATGATGCCGAACCACACCGGGTCATAGCCAAGCGCCATGGCCGCCGGAAAGGCCAGCGGCATCGCCAGCGACAGGATCGCCAGCTGGTCCATGAACATGCCCATGACCAGCAAGATCAACACCATCGTCAGCATGATCACCTGCGGCGGCACATCGGTTTCGGTGACAGCGGCGAGGATCGTCTGGGTCACGCGCGTGAAGGCCAGATAATTGGCGAAGATGGACGAGCAGGCGATGATGGCGACGATCATCACCGTGGCGCTGATCGCGTTGCTGACAGATCTGGACAGCCCGCGCAGCCGCAAGGTGCGCTGTGCAAGACCGATCAGCAGCGCCCCCAGCACGCCGAAGGCCGCCGCTTCGGAAGGTGACGCAACGCCACCATAAATCGCACCGATCACCGCCACCATCAGCAGGATCATCGGGATCACATGACGGCTGGTCCGCACGGCATGGCCGAACTGGAACGGGTCGCCTTTGGGCGCATAATCCGTGCGATGAGCAATCACCTTGACCACGACCGCCAGTCCGAAGGCCGTCATGAAGCCGGGCACCACGCCCGCGATGAACAGCTTGCCGATCGAGGTTTCGGTCAGCACCCCGTAGACCACCAGCACGATGCTGGGGGGGACGATCACCGCAAGCGTGCCGCCGACGCTGATCACCGCGGCAGCAAGCCGGTCGTCATACTTGTGGCGCCGCATCTCGGGGAAAGCCGATGCGGCCATCGCCGCGGTCGAGGCTGTGCTGCTGCCGACGAGGGCGGCCAGCAGCACAGAAGCACCGACGGTAGCCATGGCCAGCCCGCCGCGCACGTGGCCGATCCAGGCCTGGCAGGCGCTGATCGCCCGGCGGGTGACATCGCCAGCGGTCAGCAGTTCCGCCATCAAGATGAACAGCGGGATTGCGACCAGAATGAACGACGACGCGGAATCTGCGAATGTCCGCTCCAGCACGGCGAAGGCCGGGCGGACGCCGACCTGCACCGCAAGTCCGATGCAGCCGGCAAGCCCCATTGCGAAGGCAATCGGCATCCGCAGGACCATCAGCACCGACAGCACCAGCAACAGGACAAACAACGATAGCAGCATTTGGAACTCCAGTCCGGGCAAGGGGCGGGTGGCCGCCAGTGACGGCCACCCGAGACGACGCGCGCGTGGGAGCGCCCGTCAGTTGCCGGTGAGTTCCCGGTAGCGGGCCAGCACCGCCTTCGCGGTGTCGGTGCCGCCGCCGATCCGGTTCAGCCAGTCATCGGCGACTTCGGCCGTCGCATCGCGGATCGCCGCCAGCTCTTCCTCGGTCAGGTCGTAGACGTCGATGCCCTGGTCCGACCAGGACTGCTTCATCTCGGCAATCGAGTCGTCCTGAGCCTTGGCGACATTGGTCGCGGCCTCCTTGCCGGCCTCGATCATCGCGGTCTGAACCTCGGGGGCGAGCCCCTCGAACAGGTCGGTGCGCACGACCAGGACAAAGCTGTAGCCGCCGAACGAGCCGTTGGCCGAGATGTGGCTGACGACCTCTTGCAGGTTGTAGGCCTGCACCGAGGCCAGCGGGAACAGGATGCCGTTCAGGCGGCCGGTTTCGACCGCGGTATAGACCTCGGGCCCCGGAATGCTGACGCCGACTGCGCCCAAGGTGCGGGCGGTCATCGCCTGGGTGGACCCCGCGGTGCGCATGTTGAGATTGGCCCAGTCCGCCGGCATGCCAAGCCGCTTGTTGGCCAGCACCTGATAGGGCGGCAGCACGAAGCCGAAGATCGGCGTCACGCCGGTTTCAAGAAGCTCGTCGCGCAGTGGGCCTTCTGCCAGCATGGCCTGGATGGCGACAGTGCCAGCCTCGGAACTGGCATAGAAGCCGGGCAGCCCGACGATGGAATTCATGATCAGGGTTTCGCCGTGATAGCTGGGGCCGATCAGCGCGGCATCGAGGATGCCGTTATGCACGGCGTCCAGCAGCGCCGATGCCTTCGCGCCCTGTTCCGCCGGGAAGTGTTCGAAGGTGATGGCGCCGCCCGAGGCCTCCTCGACGGCCTTCATCCAGTGGGTGGTGCCCTCCTCCGACACGATATGTGTCGTTGACTGAAAGTCACCCAGACGCAGCGTTTCAGCCGCGACAGGTGCAGTGCCCAGACCAAGGGCGCAGACCATCGCGGATACCAGTGTCGCTCCGATTTTCATGTGTGTCTCCTCCAAGACGTTGATTTCACGGCGTGGCGTTCGTCTCGCCCTTCTTCACGGTTTCATAGATCAGCCGAATGGCCAGCAGCCCGCAGCCAAGCGGAACCGAGGCGTAGGCCCAGCCCAGGTGCCAGTCGTAGGCGCCATATTCGATCTCGCCGCGCAGAAACGCGCGGGCGGCAAAGCGGCCCGACATCAAGGCGAGTGCTATGGCAAATGAGGCCGACAGCGCCAGCACCAGCCGGCGCAGCGTTTCGCCAAGCGCAGCCTGCGGCACCACATCCAGCGCCAGATGCCCGCCATCGCGGAACACCCGCGAAAGCGACAGCGTGGCAAGCGCCGGCATCAGGTAAAGCTCTGTCAGCTCGAACTGGAACTGCAGCGGGAAGCCCACAAGAACGCGCAAGAAGATGTCCGCGTTGATCAGGACAGCAATGCCCACAAGGGCGAGGCACCCTGCGATGTGCAGGATGTCCTCTGATTTGGCCAAGATGCCTTCAAACGAACGCAAGCGATCCTCCTCCCCAGGATGCCGCCTCGGCGCGTCAGCGCTTTGGCAGCTCGACGATGGCAGACCCGATGGCGGACATTTCGCCATCCTGGTTGACAGCCCGCTGCCGGAGTTCGACGAGGTGCCGTCCTTCCTCCACGAACTTGCGCCCCACGCTGGCGTCGATCAGCACGACGTCGCCCTCGGGGTTGTGGCGCCGCACCTGGATCTTCGACTGGCGCAGGAAGCCGTCATCGCCCATCCAGTTGGTGATCTGGTGCGTGAACCACGAGCAGCGTTCCGGGCCGTAGTCATAGGCACCCGGCGCGCCGACCTCGAGCGCGAAGTCCTCTTCCCAATGCACCCGCTCGGGGCAATCGGGAATGCCGAAACGGTTCTTGATGCCGGCGCCGGGATGCTTGTTGTGCAGTTGCCAGGCCAGCTTGTTGGCGCGGATGTAAAGCCCGCCCCAGCCCTGGGCATAGGCGATGAAGCCGGTGACCGTCATCGGACCCTTCACCATCGTCGGCAGATCCTGACCTTCGGTCACGTCATCCCAATAGAGCGTCTCGGCGCCGCGGATCTTCTCGTCCTCGTAGAGCTTGTAATAGCCGTCCAGCTCTTCTTGCGTGTAGACGCGCGGCTCGCGCTTGCGGGCCTCGCGGGCCTCGGTGTATTTCGTGCCCTTGTCGCGGGCATGGTTGCGGTCGGTGCGGAAGCACCAGCTGTCGGCGCTGGCAAGTTCCTCGCCGGTCTTCGCGTCGAAGAAATCGACATGGTAGATCTGCTGCACAGCGCGCCCGGCAAAGCGGGTGTCATGCTCGATCAGGTCCTTGAGATAGGCCTCGGTGCGGATCTCGGTGTTGCGCAGGATCGGCTTGTTCCAGGTCCAGTCGGCGCCCGACCACATGGCATGAACGCCCGACAGGCCGCCGACATAGCCCGAGATGATGCGGCTGGTGGCGAACAGGAAGCTGGGCAGCGCGATCACGTCGCCATATTTGGTGGTCTTGGCATAGGCCGGGTCGCACCACAGCGGGTTGTCGTCGCCGATGCCATGCGCGTAGTGGCGGATATTGTCGCGCGTCGCCTCATAGCACCACGGCTCGACCGTCTTTTCGATCTTCACGCCGATGCGCGAACGCAGATCGTCCATCCCCTCGGGGGTAATGGTGGGAAACTGCCTGTGCAGGGTCTCGTTCATTGTGTTCTCCATCTTCCTTGAAATCGGGGCGCGGCGGGATCAGGCCGCGCTGACATTTTCTGCGGCTTCGGCATCGCGTAGGGCTTTGCGGTTGACCTTTCCGGCCGCCGTCTTGGGCAGCGCCTCCACAAAGGCGATCTGGCGCGGGTATTCGTGCCGGCTGAGGTTGGTGCGGACGAGTTCCTGGATTTCGGCCACAAGATCATCGGATTGCGGCGCCTTGAGCACGACGAAGGCCTTGACGACCTGGCCGCGCACCGGGTCCGGCACGCCGATTGCCGCCGCCTCGGACACTTTGGGGTGCCGCAGGATCGCGTCCTCGATTTCCACCGCGCTCATCGTCCAGCCGGCAGAGATGATCACGTCATCGGCGCGCCCGGCATGGTAGAAATAGCCGTCCTCGTCGATGCGCCCCAGATCCTTGGTGTGGAACCAGGCGCCCTGCTTGCGCACCATCAGCTCGCCGATCACGCCCGGTTTGCTGGGGTTGCCCTGGGCATCGTGAACCTCGACCTCGACGCCCGGCACCGGCTTGCCCATCGCGCCTTCGCGCACCTCGAAATCCGGGGCACCGGGATAGTTGGCCAGGATCACGCCGATCTCGGTGGTGCCGTACATCGAGCAGACCTTGGTGCCGAACAGCCCCTCGACATAGCGGGCGCTTTCGCTGTCGATGGGCTCGCCGGTGAAGGACAGCTTCTCGATGGCATAGGTGAACTCTTCGGCGCGGCCCGAATTGCGCATCATCCGGTAATGGGTGGCCGCGGCCGACATGTTGGTGATCTTGTAGTCCTGCAGCGCCTTCAGCAGCCGCACCGGATCGAACCTGCCGCTGAAGGTTCCGGTGCTGACGCCCAGGGCCAGCGGCGCAAGTGTGCCGTGCCACAGCCCGTGCCCCCATGCCGGGGACGACGGGCAGAAGAAACGGTCGCCCTGCCGGATGCCGGTCGCGTAAAGCGCCGCCACCATCAGCGTGACCAGCGAGCGGTGCGAGTGCTTGACGGCGGCAGGCAACAGCCGGGTCGTGCCGGAGGTGTACTGCAGGACGGCAAGATCGCCGCCGGCGGTCGTGCAGGTGAAGCTGTCCGGCAGGTCGGACAGCGCAGCAAGGAAGGCGTCATCGACCACCACGACATCCAGGCCCCCAGCCTCGCGCGCATCGGCAGCCTTTTCCTCGTTGGTGAACAGCACCCGCGGCGTGCAGTCGTCGGCGCGCAGGCGGATGCCTTCGGGGCCGAACAGCGTGAACATCGGCACCGCCACGGCGCCCAGCTTGATCGCCCCGAACATCGCCCCGTAAAAGCCCAGCGACGGCTCCAGCATCACCGCAACCCGATCGCCCTTGGCAACGCCGCGGGCCGCCAGCCAATGCGCGAAGCGCGATGAGATTCGCGACAGTTCGGCGAAGCTGATGATCTCGTCATGGCCATCGGCATGGGCGATGCGCAGGGCCGTGGCGTCGCCGCCGACATGCCGGTCAACGCATTCGTGGGCAATGTTGAAATGGTCGCGGTCGCCGTCGAACAGGTCCCACAGCGCTTCTGGCGTGAAATGGCTTTGCGCATCCGAGTAGGTCACGAAGTCGGTTAGGCGGGTCATTCCTGCAGTCTCCAAATTGTCGGCGGGTTGGGAGAGCGGGTCCCGACCTGTTCGTTGACAACGGTAGAGATTGAAGACAATCATTGTCAATACGCATTGTTTATTGTATCTAGACAATGAATATCCAACAAAACGGTGCCCGGATGCAAGACGATACAGACGCAGGAATGTCAAAACGGCAGGTGCCCGCGGTGACGCGAGCCATTGCAATCCTTAGGTTTCTGGCGCGCTCGCCGCTGCCCGTCGGGGTCAATCCCATCGCGCGGCAGCTGGACCTGGTGCCAAGCACCTGCCTGCACATCCTGCGCGTGCTGCAGGACGAGGGGCTGGTAGAATTCGATTCGGCGACGAAGCGCTACTCCATCGGGATCGGCATCCTGCCCCTTGCCCGCGCCGCGCTTCAGAAGAACTCGTTCTCGGCGCTGGTGCAGCCGCGACTGTCCGAGTTCTCGGCCAGTTTCGGGGTCACCAGCATCGCGACCCAGCTTGCCGAGCCGGCGCAAATGGTGGTGGTGGCCCTGTCGCAATCCAGCATGCCCTTCCGCCTGCAGGTGGATCTGGGAAGCCGCTTTCCGCTGCTGATCTCGGCCACCGGCCGCTGCTATGCAGCCTTCAACGCGCCAAGCGAAAGGGCGCTGCGGCAAGGGTTCGACAAGCTGACCTGGGATCACCCGCCCACGTTCGAAGAGTGGCTTGCCGAAGTCGAACAGACCCGGGCGCGCGGCTATGCGGTGGATCAGGGCGCCTACATTGCCGGGGTGACGGTCGTTGCGGTGCCGGCCTTCGATGCGGCAGGCAAGATGATCCGGTCCCTCGTCGCCATCGGCATCTCGGAAAGACTGCAGCAAGACGAAGTGCCACGCATCGCCAGGGCCCTGATCGGCATCCGCGATGACATAGAGGCCATGCAGGTCAGCACAGGGGGATAGAGGATGGACCAAACGCAGACGGCGCCCGACGAGTGGCGCGAATTGGCGATCGACGGATACATGGGGCTGGTCGGGCCGCTTTTGACGCGCCGCATCGGCGGAGCGAAGGTCTATGCGCTTCGGACCGGGGCGCAGCACAGGAACTCCATCGGCCTGGTTCATGGGGGCGTGATCACCGGCCTGATCGATCAGGTGGTTGCGCTGGAGGCGTGGAACGCCTCGGGCCGGCAGCCGATGGTGACGGTGCAGATCGACGTGCGCTTCCTCGGGGCCGCGCGCCCCGGCGACCTGCTGGAGGGGCGTGCGCAGGTCCGGCACCGCACCCAAAGCCTGATGTTCGTCGATGCCGACCTGCGCTGCGGCGAGGCAGCCATTGCCACGGCCAGCGCCATCCTGAAGATTTCCCGCCCGGAGCCAGCATGACCGACACGCAGACCCCTCCCCGCACCGGCCCGCTGGCCGGCATCAAGGTGCTCGACTTCTCGCGCATCCTGTCCGGCCCCTATGCCAGCATGGTACTGGCCGACCTTGGCGCCGAGGTCATCAAGATCGAGCCGATCGACAAGGGCGACGAGACGCGCAACTTCCCGCCGTTCCTCGGCCCGCTCAGCCACTATTACATTGCCCTCAACCGCAGCAAGAAAAGCGTCAGCCTCGACCTCAAGTCGGCCGAGGGGCAGCGGCTTGCCCGGCAGCTGGCGGCGCAGTCCGACATCGTGCTGGAGAATTTCCGCCCGGGGGTGATGGACCGGCTGGGCCTTGGCTATGCGGCGCTCAAGGCCGAAAATCCGCGGCTGATCTTCTGTTCGATCACCGGCTTCGGCGCCGACAGCCCGCATGGCGACAAGCCCGCCTTCGACATCGTGGCGCAGGCGCTGTCGGGGGTGATGAGCGTCAACCGCGAACCGGGCCAGCCGCCCAACAAGCTGGGCCTGCCGCTGGGCGACATGGCCGGCAGCATCTTTTCCCTGTTCGGCTTGCTTGCCGCGTTGCACGAGCGCAATGTCACGGGTCAGGGCAAGCTGGTGGAAATCGCCATGCTCGACAGCCTGATCGCCCTGCAGGGCTACCTGTCGCAGATCTACTTCGTCACCGGCAAGACGCCCCCGCCCGTCGGCACGCGCCACAACAGCATCGTGCCCTACGGCGCGTTTCCCACCAGCGACGGTTACGTCATCGTCGCCTGCCTGATGGAGCGGTTCTGGCACAACTTCGCCCGTTGCCTCGGCATGGAAGAGCTGATCTCGGACGCGCGGTTTGCGCTGTACGAGCAGCGGCTTGCGAACCGGGAGGAGCTGGAGCCGATCATCTGCGCGCGCATGATGCAGGCCAGCACCGCCGATTGGCTGGACCGGCTCAGCGCGGCGGACGTGCCGAACGCACCGATCCTCAGCATCGCCGAGGCGCTGGAGCAAGATCACGTGGTGGACCGCAACCTGATCGAAACGGTGACGCATCCGGTCGTGGGGGCCATGCGGATCGTGCGCAGTCCGATCCGCTTTGACGGGGAGGGGCCGGCGCCCGCATCTGCGCCGTCGCTGCTGGGGGAGGATACCGCCGCCGTGCTGACCGCGCAGCTGGGGCTTGCACCGGAGGAGATCCGGCGGCTACGCGCGCACGGCGTGATCGGCGGGGATGGGTGACGGCAGCGCGGGCGGGCGTGCGCGCTTCGCCGGCCAGGGCCGAGCGGGACCAACAGCCACCCTCGCACTCGTTCGAGGAGCAGGTTACCCTCCGCCCGAACCGCTGGAGACGCCATGCCCGAACCGACACTGACAGACCGGCTTGCGGGCATGTCGCTGGTAGCGGTGACGGTGCTGATGGCGCTGGCGGACTGGACCCGCCTGCCCGGCGCTGCCGATGCTGCGGCGGCGCTGTGCGTGGTCGTGCTGGCGCTGCTGACGCCGAAGGTCAGGCCCTCGCGGCAGGTTTTCGTGATGATCGCCCTGGTGCTCGCCGCCATTGCCGCCATGACCCGCGGGGACGCGCTTGGCCTCATCGACCGGGCGCTGCAAACCGCCGCCTTCGTCGCGGCCTTCTTCACGGCGCTGACGACGCTGCGCCACGCCGCCGACGGCTCGCCATCGATCCAGGCCTGCGGCACCTATCTTGCCACCCAGCCGCCGGGCCGGCGCTACATGTCCTTGACCATCGGCGGGCAGTTGTTTTCGCTGATCCTGAACTACGGCGCCATCTCGCTGCTGGGCAGCCTCGCGCTGGCCGGCAGCCGGCACGAGGTCCAGCCCGAGATCGTGGCGATCCGCACCCGGCGCATGTTGCTGGCGATCCAGCGCGGATTCGTCTCGACGCTGCCCTGGTCGCCGCTGGCCTTCTCGACCGCGATCACCACCGTGCTGGTGCCGGGCGCCAGTTGGACGGACGCGCTGCTGCCCTGCCTCGTCTCGGGGGTGATCCTGGCGGCACTTGGCTGGGCGCTTGATACCGTGTTCAAGCCAAAGCTGCCCGGCCCGCGCCCGCCGCCCCTGCCGCCCGTGGGCCATTGGACGAGCCTCCGGCCGCTTGTCGTGCTGCTCGCGATCCTGATCACAGGCGTGGCGGCCCTGCACGCGGCGACCCAAGTACGGGTGGTCGGCATCGTCGTCGTTCTTGTCCCGCTCATCGCTGCGGTCTGGGTTCTGCAGCAGCAGGGACGCGCGGGGCTCCGCGCCCGCGCCGCAAGCTATGTGTCCGGTGACCTGATCGGCTATCGCAACGAGCTGGTGCTGCTGATGATGGCGGGCTTCATCGGAACGGTCGGCGCCGCGCTGGCCGTGCCGCTGGTCGCCGCATCGGGCCTTGATCTTGCGGCCGTGCCGGCGCCCCTGCTGCTGATCGGGCTGGTCTGGATCGTGCCGCTGACCGGGCAGCTAGGCATGAACCCGATCCTGTCGGTGTCGATCCTCGCCCCGATGCTGCCGGACGCTGCCGCGCTCGGGGTGTCGCCGGCCGTGATCGTGACCGCCATCACCTCGGGCTGGGCGCTGACTGCGGCCTCCTCGCCCTTCACGGCCACCACCCTGATGGTCGGCAGCTTTGGCGGGGTCAGCGCCAAACGGGTGGGTCTGGTCTGGAACGGTGCCTACACGCTGATTGCGGGGGTGCTGCTGTCGGCCTGGATCCTGGTGCTGAGCATACTGTGACGCGTCAGCCGGCGTCTTCAGCCAGACGCGCCTCTGCCCGCAGGATCATCGGCCTGTCCACCATCTTGCCTTCGACCTCCGACCGCGTCGAGATGCCTTGCACATAGGCGTGGGCACTGTCGCGGACCATCCGCTCTTCTTCGGTCAGCTGGTCCTCCAAGCACGAAGGGGTCGTCCCAGGCGAGAACATTCACGTCTTTCGTGGCAGGTCCTTTGCCTTCATACCCGTTCGATCAGGACGGCAACGCCCTGGCCGACGCCGACACACATGGTGGCAAGGCCGTAGCGCCCGCCGGTTTTCTGCAGCTCCAGCGCGGCCGTTCCGGTGATCCGCGCGCCCGACATGCCAAGCGGGTGACCGAGGGCGATGGCGCCGCCGTTGGGGTTCACCCGCGGGTCATCGTCGGCAATGCCCAGCCCGCGCAGCGCCGCAAGGCCCTGGGCCGCGAAGGCCTCGTTGAGTTCGATCACCGACAGGTCGGCCACGGCCAGGCCGTGCTGTGCCAGCAACTTGCGAACGGCAGGAACCGGACCATAGCCCATGACGCGGGGGGCAACCCCCGCCGAGGCAGTGCCAAGGATGCGGGCGATGGGTTTCAGGCCATTGGCCTTTGCCGCTTCGGCGCTTGCGATGACAAGCGCGGCGGCGCCATCGTTCACGCCGCTGGCATTGCCGGCGGTGATCGTTCCATCCGCCCGGGTGATGGGCTTCAGCCTTGCAAGATCCTCGGGCTTCGTGTCGCCGCGCGGATGTTCGTCCTGTGTCACTTCGACGATCTTGCCACGTCCCATATCGACCGTGACCGGCACGATTTCCTGCGCGAGACGTCCATTGGCCTGTGCCGCCCCGGCCTTGCGCTGCGAGGCCAGCGCGAAGGCATCCTGATCGGCGCGGCTGATGCCGTAGTCGTCTGCCAGGTTCTCGGCAGTTTCGGGCATGGAGTCGGTGCCGTAGACGGCTTTCATCTTCGGGTTCACGAAGCGCCAGCCGATCGTGCTGTCGGCGATTTCCATGCTGCGGGAAAAGGCCGAAGTCGCCTTGGGCATGACCATCGGCGCGCGGGTCATGCTTTCCACGCCGCCCGCGATGGCCAGGCCGATCTCGCCCGCCTTGACGGCTCGGGTGGCGGCGGCGACCGCCTCCATACCTGACCCGCACAGGCGGTTTACCGTCACGCCCGGAACCGTTTCGGGCAGTCCCGCCAACAAGAGCGCCATGCGGGCGACGTTGCGGTTGTCCTCGCCCGCCTGATTGGCGCACCCCAGCCAGACCTCTTCGATGGCCGCCGGATCAAGCCCCGGATTGCGGGCCAGCAAAGCGGCCAGCGGAAGGGCGGCCAGGTCATCGGTGCGCACCTGCGCCAGAGCCCCGGCATAGCGGCCGATGGGGGTGCGGATGTAATCGCAGAGGAAGGCATCGGTCATGGGAACCTCAGTTCAGCGTCGCGAGGGATTTTCCCTCGGCGACAAGGGTCTTGAGCAGGTCGGGCACGCGCCAGGACGACGGGTCCTCGGCGGCAAGGGCCGTCAGGCGATCCAGGACCTCGGGCAAGCCGATCCTGTCGGCATGGTGCATCGGGCCACCCCGCCAGCGCGGAAAGCCGTAGCCGTGGACCAGCACCAGGTCGATGTCGGCAGGGCGACGGGCAATCCCTTCCGCAAGGATGTGCAGGCCTTCCTCGATCATGGCGAGGATTGCGCGATCCTGGATGATGTCCTCGGGGATCACCCTCCGGCGGGTGCCTGCCGCCGACGATGCCTCCTGGACCAGCGCCCGGACCGTGCCGGAAGGTCGGCGCGGTTGGCCTTCGGGGTAGTCGTACCATCCCGCTCCGGTCTTGCGGCCAAGGCGATGCAGCTCCTCGACCATTCGGTCGGCGATGGGGATATAGCGGATGCCGGACCGGGCGCGCTGGTTCTTTCGCTGGCGGTTGGCATAGGCGATGTCGAGCCCCGACAGGTCCTGCACGGCATAGGGCCCCATCGCCATGCCGAACGCCTCCATCGCAGCGTCGACCTGTTCCGGAAGCGCGCCTTCGATCAGCAGGATGTCGGTGGTCTGGCGATAGCGCGTCAGGGTACGGTTGCCGATGAAGCCATCGCAGACCCCGGCCTCGACCGGGATCTTTTTCAGACGTGCGGCCAGAGAAAAGGCCGTTGCCAGGGTTTCCGGCGAGGTTCCTGCGGCCCGGATGACCTCCAGCAGCTTCATCACATAGGCAGGGGCGAAGAAGTGCAGGCCCAGCAGGCGGGCGGGGTTGCGCAGACCGTCGAAGATGGCATTGACGTCCAGATAGCTGGTATTGGTGGCCAGGATTGCGGTTTCCGGCAGGGCCGTGCCCAGTGCCGCAAAGATCTTGCGCTTGACCGACAGGTCCTCGAACGCGGCTTCGATGCCGATATCGGCGGCGGGAAGGTTGTCATAGCCCACACGCAGGTCGTGGCGTTCGGCCAGCGCCGCATCCATCTGATCCTGCGTTGTTTTCCCCCGCTTCACGGCGTCAGCGTAAAGCGCGGTTATGTTGGCGCGCGCGCGGGCGGCCGCCTCTTCACCGGTTTCCACCGTTGTGACGTGCAGTCCGATCCCGGCCAAGGCATAGGCGATGGCGGCCCCCATCGTGCCGCCCCCGACCACGATGGCACGGCGCAGGTCGGCGGGCGCGGGCAGGCCGCGGCCGCGCGACCGGGCGGAGCGTTCTGCGAAGAAGACATGGCGCAGGGCCACGGCCTGATCTGACTGGCGAAGGGCCAGAAAGGTGGCGCGCTCCTGTTCCAGCCCTTCGGCAAGCGTCAGATGCGCACTTGCCTCGACAAGCTCGATGGCCCGCAGCGGGGCGGTCTGGCCGGGGTTGCGTCTGGCGGCCAGCTTGCGGGCCGCTTCGATCGCGTCGGGGTCGGGAGAGGGTGCGGGGCGGTCAGCGACGGGCTGGTGTCGTCCGAAAGCCTGGTCCGAGAGGGCAAGAGCGGCGGCGAGCGGGTCATCGGCCACGAAGTCGATGATCCCGGCCTCATGCGCCTCTTGTGCGCCGATCGCCCTGCCTTCGGAGGTCAGAGCCACCGCCCGTGCCGTGCCTGTCAGCCGTGGCAGACGTTGCGTGCCGCCTGCGCCAGGAACCAGGCCCAGCGTCACTTCGGGAAGGCCAAGGGTGGCTTTGGGATGGGCAATCCTGACGCGGCACGCCAGTGCCAGTTCCAGCCCGCCGCCCAGGGCCGTGCCATTGATCGCGGCAATCATCGGCAGCCGCTCCATCCGCAACAGGATGTCGGGCAGATGCGGAGCGGCCGGGGGGGCGTCGAATTCCCTTGCATCCGCCCCGGCCACGAAAGCCTTGCCCGCCCCGGTCAGCACAATGCGGCTGACGCCCGCCGCCTCGGCTGCGTCCAGCGCCGTGACCAGCCCTGCGCGCACCGCCTGCCCCAGCACGTTGACCGGCGGGTTGTCGATGGTGATGACGCAGGTGCCGTTGGCGATGTGGTGATGAACGGGCATTGTCAGGGCTTTCACAGATGCGGGCGGATGCCGCCCGAGACCGACAGCATCTCGCCGGTCAGGAAGCGGGCGCCCTCGGACAGGAAATGGGCGATGGCGTCGGCGGTCTCGCCGGGTTCGGCCATGCGGCGGTTCATCGCCTTGGCCACGAGCCGCGCCGCTTCGTCCCCCGGTATGTTGCGGGTGACCGACGTGTTGGTCAATCCCGGCGCCACGGTGTTCACCGTGACATGGGGCGCGAATTCGGCAGCCAGGCTGCGCGACAGGCTGGCCACGGCGGCCTTGGCGGCGGCATAGTCGGCCTGCCCGCCCTCGCCGTCGTAGACGATGGAGGCGATGTTGACGATCCGGCCCCATTGCCGGTCCAGCATCCCGGGCGCAAAGGCCCGGATCAGGTGGAAGCCGGGCATCAGGTTCAGGTCCATCGTGGCGCGGAACTGCGCCTCGTCCATCTCCAGGAACGGCGTATAGAGCCGGGGAGAGCGCAGGCCGCCCACCAGATTGACCAGGCAATCCACCCGGCCCAGGGCCGCCAGCGCCCCGGCCGAGAATGCGCCCGCCTCCTCGGCGCGGGTCACGTCGCCGCGCAGCGAGAAGACCGGCAGTCCGGGTGGCAGCTCGGCCACGGTTTCGGCCAGCCTTGTGCCCGAGATGTCGGTCAGCGCCAGTCCGGCGATGCCGTCCGCCACCAGACGGGCGACAACCGCCCGCCCCATCGGGCCACCGGCACCGGTGACGGCGGCGATGCGGGGGGCGCCGGTCATGCCAGCCCCATGTCCTCGCGCAGCATCTTGCGCAAGGCGAATTTCTGGATCTTGCCCGAGGCGGTCGCCGGCAGCGCGGCGCGCAGCTCCAGCCGTTCCGGCCAGTACTGGATGGCGACATGATGGGCCGTAAGATGGGCCTGCAGGTCCTCGAAGGTGAAGGCCTGCCCTGCACGCGGGATCACGAAGGCGCAGGCGCGTTCGCCCAGTCGCTCATCGGGGTAGCCGACAATGGCCACCGTCTGCACGGCGGGATGCTTGTAGAGGATGGCCTCGATCTCGACCACGGGGATGTTCTCGGCGCCGCGGATGATGATGTCCTTCGACCGGCCCGAGATGCGCAGGTAGCCCTCTGCATCCAGCCGGCCCAGATCGCCGGTGTCGAACCAGCCCTCGGCGTCGAAGTTGTTCCACTGCGGGCGCTTCAGGTAGCCGCCAAAGTTGGAACAGCCGCGCACATAGATCTCGCCCTCTTCGCCCACGGCGCAGATCTCGCCCCTGGCGTTGCGCAGCTGCAATTCGACACCCGGCAGCGCAATGCCGTCCGACTGCGCCGACCTGTCGGCCGGATCCTCGGGCCGCACCAGGGTGACTGCGCCGTTCTCCGTCATGCCCCAGGCCGAGATCACGCGGGTGCCCAGCACCTTCTGCGCACGCTCCACCACCGGCCCCGGGATCACGGTGCCCGCGCACAGGAAGATGCGCAGCGACGACGGGTCGGTGCCGTTTTCCTCGACTGCGGCGGTCAGGTCGATCAGGAAGGGCGTGGATGCCATGGTCCAGGTGATGCCGTCGCTTTCGACCAGCCGCGCCCCCAGCACCTTGTCCCAGGCATCAACCAGCACCATCCGCGCGCCCAGCATCAGCGGCAGCAGCAGCCCGTACATGAACCCGGTCTGATGCGCCATCGGCGAGAACATCATCACCACGTCGCGGTCGGACATGTGCAGCCGTTCCGACAGCGGCACCAGGTTGGAATACATCGTGTTGGCAGTGTGCATCACGCCTTTCGGCTCGCCGGTCGTGCCCGAGGTATAGATCAGCTGGCACACGTCGTTCGGCCCAAGCCGGGTATCGCGCGTGATGCTGCCGCGGTCCGCATCGAAGGCCGGGTTGCACAGCAGCGCCTCGAAGCTGTTGGCGCCGGTGCTGCCTTCGACGATGATGTGTTGCAGGTCGGGCAGGTCCGGGCGCATGCCTTTGGCCATCGCCTCGTGGTCGAAGTTGCGGAAGTGCTTCGGCACCAGGAACACCTTCGAGCCGCCATGGCGCAGCATGAAGGTCAGCTCGTGCTCGCGGAAGATCGGCATCACCGGGTTGAACACCGCCCCGATGCGCGAACAGCCAAGATAGGTCGCCGCAAACTGCCAGCCATTCGGCAACTGGCAGGTGACCACGTCGTTATGCCCGACCCCCAGCCGGCGCAGGCCGAGGGCGGCGCGGTCGGCCATCAGGTCCAGCTCGGCCCAGGTCAGGTCGCGCCTTGTGCCGTGGATCGAGGACACCGCCGACAGGGCCAGCGCATCAGGCTTTGCGGCCAGATTGGCATCGAAATAGTCATCCGCCGTCTTGTTCCGCCAGTGGCCCGCGGCGGTCATCGCCTCGCGCCGGGGTTCGATGTGGACTGCGTCGAAAATCATGGTTCCCTCCCTCTCCGCGCGGGCCTCAGCCCGCCACGGCCTCACGTCCGGCGCGTTCGCGCGCGATGATGTTTTTCATGATATGAGCCGTTCCGTCGCCGATCTGCAGGCCCAGCACGTCGCGCAGGCGCTGTTGCAGGGGCAGACCGTCCGCATAGCCGGCATGGCCGTGGATCAGGATGCAGGCGTGGATCGCCTCATAGGCCAGCAGCGGCGGCCACCACTTTGTCATCGCGGCTTCGGCGGTGTGGGGCAGGCCATTGTCCTTGAGCCAGAGCGCGTTGTAGCTCATCAGCCGCGCGGCCTCGACCTTGGTGTCGAAATCGGCCAGTTGGTGCGTCACCCCCTGGAAGGCGCCAAGGGGTTTGCCGAAGGCGCGGCGCTCGCCGATATAGGCCCAGGCCTCGTCCAGCGATTGCCGCGCGGTCCCAAGCGCCTGCAGGCCGATCAGGCTGCGCGAGAAGTCGAAGCCCTGCATGACCTGGCTGAAGCCCTTGCCCTCGTCGCCCAGCAGATACTCGGCCGGCACGCGCACGTTGTCGAACCAGATCGACCCGTGGCCGATGGAGTTCTGCCCCATGTTCGAGAATTTCGAGGTGGAGATCCCCGGCAGGTCCATCGGCACCAGAATGGCCGAAATCCCCCGCGCGCGGTCCTCGGGTTTGCCCGAGCGGGCGAACAGCACGCATCCCGCCGAGATCTGGTTGGCCGAGATCGAGGTCTTTTCGCCGTTCAGGACGAAGTGGTCGCCGTCGCGTTCCATCCGCAGCCCGAGGTTGGCGGCATCCGATCCACCCTTGGGTTCGGTCAGGCCGATCGACAGCACGATTTCCCCGGCGGTCAGTTTCGTCAGCCACTCTGTCGCGATGTCCTTGCGGGCAAAACTGGCAAGGATCTGGCCGTTCAGGCTGGCCAGCAGCGGGATATAGCCGAAGGTGAAATCCGCCCGGCCGATTTCCTCGATGATGGCGCCCGAATACATGGTGGGCGCGCCCATGCCGCCGAATTCCTCGGGCAGCTCGGGCGCGATCAGGCCCAGGCTGCCCATCTCGCGCACCAGGGCCATGTCCATCTTTCCGGCCTTTTCGCGCGCCATGTAGCCCGGGGCAACGCGGTCGGCCGCGAACTTGCGGGCAAGGTCGCGGATGGCGCCCAGATCGTCTGTGTCGAAGATGGTTCTGGTCATGGTTCTCTCCGGTGCGGCCCTACTGGACCATCAGATATTTCCGCGCGACCTCGGGGTCGGCGTAAAAGCCGTCGACGGTGCCGTTCCAGACGGTGACACCGCGGTCGATGACATAGACCCGGTCGGCGCAGCGTCGGATCGTGTTCAGGGCCTGTTCGGAGACCACCATCGACACCCCCTCGCGCTTCAGCGAGACGATGGCATCCACGACCTCTTCGGCAACCTTCGGCGCCAGACCCTCATGGGGTTCGTCCAGAAGCAGAAGCTTCGGCTGGGTCAGCAGCGACCGCGCGATGGACAGCATCTGCTGTTCACCCCCCGACATCACCCCCGCCGTGCGGTGGCGATAGTCGTAAAGCTGCGGGAACAGCTGGAACACCTGCACCAGCGACCAGGTGCGCCGGTCACTGGCCGCAACGGGGCGCGGCACGCGCAGGTTTTCCAGCACCGAGAGCGAGGCGAAGACGCGGCGATCCTCGGGAACGTAACCTACCCCGCGACGGACGATGTCGTGCGGGCGCAGTCCAGCCAGCGATCTGCCTTCGAATTCGATCTCTCCGCCGGTGACGGTGATCTGGTCACGGACAATCGCCCGCATCGAGGACGACTTTCCAACTCCGTTCCGGCCGATCAGGCAAACCACCTCGCCCGCCTCGACGTGCAAGTCGATGCCGTGCAACGCTTCGGACTTGCCATAGGCGGCGTGAACTCCTGTCATCCGCAGCATCAGTGGTGTCCTCCCAGATAGACAGCCTGCACCTGTTCATTGGCTGCGATCTCGGCCGGGGCGCCGGTGGCCAGGATCCCCCCGCGCACCATGACGGTGACGCGCTGAGCGATCTTCAGCACCACGTCGATGTCGTGTTCCACGAAAAGCAGCGTCTTGCCGGTTTCATCCACCCGCTGCGCCACCAGTTCCATGAGATGGTGGCGTTCCTTGATGCTCATCCCTGCAGTGGGTTCGTCCAGCAGCAGCAGGTCGGGATCACGCGCCAGTGCCATGCCGAACTCAAGGCGCTTGCGGTCGCCCAGCGACAGGTCCGCCACGGTCGACTGCGCCCTGTCGGTCAGGCCAACGGTCGACAGCATCTCGCCCGCCTTGTCCGAGGCTTCGCAAAGCAGTGACTTCGACAGGCTGAACCAGCGGCCCGAGGCGATGACATTGGCCGAGATCAGGTTCTCCAGCACGCTCATTTGCAAAAAGGCGCGGCTGATCTGGAAGGTGCGGCCGATGCCGCGTTGCGCCAATTCGGCCGGCATCAGGCGCGCGACTTCCCTGCCCTTGAACATGATCGAGCCTTCAACTCCCGGAAGTTGCCCCGCGATACAGGCGACAAGGGTCGATTTTCCCGCGCCGTTCGGCCCGATCAGCGCGTGACGCTCACCCCGCGGCAGATCAAAGTCGATGTTGTTCAGCGCCACGAAGCTGCCATAGGCCTTGCGTACCTTGCGAGCAGACAGAAGAGCGTCGGTTGTCATTTCCGCCCCTCCCAGCCCAGCAGGCGGCTCAGCTTGCCAGCGACCGATGCCAGGCCATGCGGCAGCGCGATCACGATGATCATCAGGATGATACCCAGGGCCAACCCCCAGTGATCGGTGACAAGCGGTCCCCAATGGCGCAGCTGGCTGAAGATCACGGCGCCGATCACCCCGCTCCAGAAGCTGAGCAAGCCCCCGATGACCACCATGATCAGCGCATCCAGCGTGAAACCCAGCCCGGCGTAGTCCGGGAAGGCCGCTCCCTGCGAAACGGCAAAGAGTGTGCCCGCGATACCGGCGAAGAAGGCCGCGATGACGAAGACCGCCAGCTGCACCCGGCGCGGGGCCAGACCCAGCGCCTCGGCCCGCCAGCGGTCCTGCCCCACGGACCGGATCGACAGACCGAGAGGCGAGCCGACGATCCGCGCCATCGCGGCCAGGCAGATGCCGAGGACGACCAGCGTCAGCGTGGCGAAGTTGGCCTCGGTCATCCCGAACCGGGCGGGCATGAAGCCGGTGATGCCGGTATCGCCGCCGGTGAAGTCATACCACTGGAACAGCACGGTAAAGGTGATCTGCGCGCAGGCGAGCGTCAGCATCGCACAGTAGATCTCGGTCAGCCGCACGCAGAGCGCGCCGAAGACCAGTCCGCCAAGGGCGGCGGTTATGGGGCCAAAAACCAGCGCCGCCTCGACCGGCAGGCCAGCCTTGGTGACCATCAGGGTAAAGCCGTAAGCCCCCAGCCCGAAAAAGGCGGAATGGCCAAAGCTGACCATGTGACCATAGCTCATCAACAGGTTCAGCGAACTGGCGAACAGCGCGAGGATCAGCATCTCGGCCAGGACCAGCGACATGCCGGGGCCACCGATGCGGTTTGCAAGCTCGACCGCCACGACAGCCGCGGCAAGGGCGGCCCAGCGGCCGGGGGACATGCGAAGCGACAGGCTCATCTTGCGGGCCCTCCCTGGCGGCCAAGCGAGCGCGCGATCAGCACAACCGCCATGATGAGGAAGATCAGGACCATCGACAGGCGGGGGAAGAACAGCACCCCCATCGCCTTGGTCACGCCCACCAGCATGGCGCCGGCGAGCGCGCCGTAAAGATTGCCAAGCCCCCCGATCACGCAGACGATGAAGGCGGTGACGATGACCGTGGTATCCAGCAGATAGTTCACGTCGCCATAGGGCGCGGCCATGCCCCCGGCGATCCCGGCCAGGAAGGAACCGGACGCAAAGACGCCGGTGAAGATCAGCCGCTCGTTGACGCCCAGCAGCGCCGCCATGCCGCGGTCGTCGGTGCCGGCGCGCAGGATGATGCCGGCGCGGGTGAAACGGATGATCCCGATCATCGCCAGCACCACCACCAGCCCCGCCCCGAAGATCACGAAGGGAAAGACGGGGTAGTAGGTGTCGTTGATGATGAAGGCGCCCATCAGCGCGTCGGGTGCAGGCACCATCACGCTGTTTGCCCCCCAGATCCAGCGCACCACGTCGCGGATGATGAACACCAGCGCGACGGTGATGATCAGTTGCATCAGCGGGTCGGACCCGTAGATGCGCCGCAGCGCCAGCATCTCGAACGCGGTGCCGATCGCCGCCGTCAGCAGGCCCGCCAGCAGGACCGAAGCGAAGAATCCCGCCACGCTGCCCGGGCCGATCAGCGGCACCAGCGCATAGGTCAGGAAGGCCCCCAGCATGTAGAGCGAGCCGTGGGCGAAGTTCACGATACGCGAGACGCCGAAGATCAGCGTCAATCCCGAAGCGATCAGGAAGAGCATCATGCCTTCCATCAGCCCGTTCACAAGCTGGACCCAGATCATGTCATTTTCCCTGATGGAGGCCGGGCGAGGAAGATCCCGCCCGGCCCGCGCTGCGGCCTTACTTGGCCGCGTCGCGCATGGCCTGGATGGTTTCTTCGCTGAACATCAGCGCCTCACCGGCGAACTTCTCGACGTTCTTCATCGTCGGGAAGGGGAACGAGGGATCGAAATTGACCTCGCCGACATAGGCGGGCGCGTTCATCTGCCCGTCGAAGGCGCGGACCGTGAGGCCCTTGGCCTTCAGCCCGTCGAAGCTGCCCGTCTGGAAAGCCGCGATGACGGCGTCGCTTTCGGTGGTGCCCGCAGCCGTCGCGGCGGCGGCATACCACATCATCGAGTCATAGCCGTTGATCGCCCAGTCGGTCGGGTATTCGTTGTAGACGGCCTGATAGGCCTCGATGAAGGCCGCCAGCTCGGGCGTCTGCTCCAGCGCGAAGAAGGGCGCCCGGGCCACGCCGAACACGCGCTCCTTGGGCATCGCGTTCCCCATGGATTGCAGCGTGTCCACCGTCAGCAGCGTGACAAGGTTCGACTTGGCGAACAGTCCGAAGGACTGGCCCTGCTTGATCAGGCTGACAAGGCCGCCCCCGAACACCGCCGCATAGACGGCATCCGGGTTGGTCGAGAGCGCCGCGGTCACATAGGGGCCCATGTTCTGCTCGCCGACCTTCATGAAAATCGGGTCGGCGATTTCCATCTCGGGCCGCAGTTCCTTGAGGCGGCCGACGAAGGCGTCAACCGAGGTGTGCCCCCACTCGTAGTCGAAGCCCATCGGGGCGATCTTCGTCCATTCGGACTTCTTCGCCACATATTCGGCGGCGGCCAGCGCCTCCATCGTGGCATTGGCCTGGGTCTGGATGAAATAGGGGTTGTAGGCTTCGATATTCGCCTTCTGCGTCGAACCGATGATCGCCAGATGCGGGATCTTGAATTCCTTGGCCACTTCGGTGACCGCCAGCAGAACCGAGGACGAGCAGACGCCGGTCAGAAGCGAGATGCCTTCGGCCGCGGCCAGTTCGCGGGCCTGCTTGCCGCCTTCCTCGGGCTTGGTCTGGCTGTCGCGGATGACCAGCTCGAGCGGCTGCCCCAGAACGCCGCCACTCGCGTTCAGCATCTCGACCGCCAGCTTGGAGCCGTTCAGGCCATCCTCCGAGATCGGTGCGCAGGCACCGGTCAGCCCGGTGACATAGCCCACCTTGATGGCGTCTGCGGCCAGTGCGGCACCGGCCGTCAGGGCCAGTACGGACACGCCGGTCAGAATACGGGTGATCATTTTGTGGTTCCCTCCCTTGATATGATCGGACGTCTCCGCCGCGCCCCCCCTCCTCAAGGATGGCGCGACGGTCTGTCGCCTATTTGGCGTAGTGCTTGCGGAAGTCGGGTTTCCGCTTTTCCTTGAAGGCGATGCCGCCTTCCTTGGACTCCTCGGTGTCGTAGTAGAGGCTGAGCGCATACATCCCGAGGCCCGCGATCCCGCGCTGATGCTCGGTATCCGCGTTGAAGCTGCGCTTGGCGATGGCGATGGCGGTGGGCGACTTCTCCATGATCTCGGCGCACCACTTCTCGACCTCGGCATCCAGCTGGTCATCGGGAACGACCGCGTTCACCAGACCCATGGCCAGCGCCTCGGCGGCCTTGTAGCGGCGGCACATGTACCAGATCTCTCGCGCCTTCTTCTCGCCCACGACACGGGCCAGGAAGGCGGTGCCGTAGCCCGGATCGACCGAGCCGACCTTGGGGCCGACCTGGCCGAACTGCGCGGTTTCCGAGGCGATGGTGAGATCGCAGATCGTGCACAGCACGTTGCCCCCGCCCACGGCATAGCCGCGGACCTTGGCGATGACGGGCTTGGGCACGTCGCGGATGATGGTGTGCAGGTCTTCCATCGGCAGGCCGATGGTGCCCCGGCCGTCATACTGGCCCTCATGCGCCGACTGGTCGCCGCCGGTGCAGAACGCCTTGGACCCGGCGCCGGTCAGCACGATCACGCCGATGCTCTTGTCCCAGCCGGCCTTGTTGAAGGCGTGGATCAGCTCTTCGCAGGTCTGGCCGCGGAAAGCGTTCATCTTCTCGGGGCGGTTGATGGTGATGATGGCGGCGCCGTCCTTCACCTCATAGAGAATATCTTCGTAGGTCATCGCATCACCCGTGCATCGTGAGGCCGCCCGAGACCGAGATCACCTGGCCGGTGATGAAGGCCGCGTCGTCCGAGGAAAGGAACAGGATGGCGCCCGGCAGGTCGTCGGGCTGGCCCATGCGGCCCATCGGGACCGCCTTGGTGAAGGCCTCGCGCAGCTTCTCCTTGTTGCCCGACGCCTCCATGAAGTTTTCCAGCATTCCGGTCGCGGTCACGCCGGGGCAGACCACGTTGAAGGTGATGCCGTGGCGGGCATGTTCGCGCGCCAGCGTCTTGGAAAAGCCGATGACCCCGGCCTTGCAGGCGGCATAGACCGCCTCGCCCGACGAGCCGACCCGGCCGGCATCCGACCCGATGGAGACGACGCGGCCCGCCTTGCGCGCCGCCATCCGGGCCAGCACCGGATGGGTGATGTTGAACACCGCGCGCAGATTGATGTCGATCAGCTTGGCCCAGAAGTCGGGCTCGGATTTCAGGAAGGGCACGAACAGATCCCAGCCGGCGTTGTTCACCAGCACGTCGATCGGCCCGAACTCGGCCTCGATCTTCGCAACCGCAGCGCCGGTTGCGGCGAAGTCGGTCAGATCAACCGCCACCGCCAGGGCATCGCCGCCGGCAGCAGCGATGCTTGCGACAACCGCCTCGGCGGCAGCCAGGTCGATGTCGCAGGCGACAACCCGCGCACCCGCCTCGGCAAAGCGCAGGCAGGTAGCCGAACCGATGCCGCCACCGCCACCTGTTACGACAACTACTTTCCCTTTCAAGCCCCTCACGGCGATCTCCTCGTCTATCTGGCCGGTGCTGTGCATCTGCAGAAGAAAATGCGGTTACTTTCTGCACTGCCGCATATGCGAATCTTTCGCCGGCCGCCTGGATTCAGGTAATGCGACGCCGCAAGTTATGTCAACTTATTTACCTATAATCCGGCAGGGCACCGGATCTCTTCCCCTTGACCGCACCCTCCAAGAGTCCGACACTGACGGAATGATGAAAGATATTGACACATCCGAGTCCCTCTCTGTCGGTCTGAGCAACCGGATCGCCTTCCGGCTCTACCAATGCTCGAACCTGCTCAACAAGACCGGCACGCGGGCGCTGGACCGGCATCAGGTGACCACCCAGCAATGGGCGATCCTGGGTGCGCTGGTGCGCGAGCGGTGGGTGGGGGGCATCGCGGTCAACGATCTGGCCGCGCTTCTGATGGTCAGCCGCCAGAACCTGACAGGCGTGCTGTCACGGATGGAGGCGCGGGGCCTGATCGAGCGCGGCGTCGATCCGAACGACAACCGCTCGCGCCTCATCAAGCTGACGACCGAGGGACGGCAGCGTTGGTCGGACATGCAGGAGGACATCTCGGCCTTCTACGAAGCGGCTTTCCGCGGCATGTCCAGCAGCGACAAGATCCACGCGCTGCACTACCTCAGCCTGCTGCGAGACAACTTCAGATCCATCGACCAGCGGCAGGGCGGCGAGGACTGACGCCGCCCCTTTCGCTTCAGATCCCGGCCGCTGTGCGGGCCTCGGCGATCATGGCCTTGGCAATGATCGTCTGCTGGATCTGCGTGGTGCCTTCATAGATGCGGAACAGCCGCGCGTCCCGGAACAGCTGCTCGGCCCGGTAATCGCGGATATAGCCTGCGCCGCCGTGGACTTGAACGTTGCGGTCAGCCACGCGCCCCACCATTTCCGAGGCAAACATCTTTGCACAGCTGGCCGCGACCGAGACATCCTCACCCGCATCGCGCCGGCGCGCCGCATCCAGAACCAGCGCGCGCGCGGCCAGCGCCTCGGCCTTGCTGTCGGCGAACATGCCCTGGAGCAACTGGAACTCGGCGATGACCTTGCCGAACTGCTTGCGCCCGACAGCATAGGCCAGCATGTCGTCGATGATCCGCTCGGCCAGGCCGGTGCAGGCGGCGGCGATATGCAGGCGGCCCTTGTCCAGCACCTTCATTGCGGTCTTGAACCCCTGCCCTTCCACGCCGCCGATCAGCGCATCCACCGGGACACGGCAGTTCTCGAAGATCACGTCACAGACATGGGCGCCCTGCTGGCCCATCTTGCGTTCGGCCTTGCCCAGGGAAAGCCCCGGAACCCCGGCCTCGACCGCAAAGGCAGAAACGCCGCCTGCGCCCTTCACCTCCGGGTTGGTCCGCGCCATCACCGTGAAGATCCCGGCATGGGGCGCATTGGTGATATAACGCTTGGTGCCGTTCAGGATGTAGCTGTCGCCATCCCGCCGGGCCGTGGTGCGCACTGAACCCGCGTCCGACCCGACCTCCGGCTCGGTCAATGCGAACGAGCCGATCAGATCGCCCGAGGCGAGACGCGGCAAGTATTTCGCCTTTTGCTCAGGCGTGCCGTCGATGGCGATACCTTGGCTGCCGATACCCACGTTGGTGGCGAACATCGACCGGAATGCGGGCGCAGCGCGGCCGATCTGGAAGATCACAAGGGCCTCTTCCTCCATCGTCAGGCCCAGCCCGCCGTGGTCGGTCGAGATCGACAGGCCGAACAGCCCCATGTCGCGCATCTCCTGCACGATGTCGTCCGGCATGGCGTCAGCATCAGCGACCCCGGCCTCGCGCGGGATCAGGCGTTCGTCGACGAACTGACGGATGGCGTCCAGAAGCTGCTGGCGGGTGTCCGGGTCAAGCGGCATGGCATCCTCCTCATTTAACGTAAATATATTGACATTCCTGCAGTCTGGCAACTGAAGAATATGAGGCAAGATAAGACGTTTCATGCGGCCTTAGGTCCGAAAAACTGATGATGCTTGCCAAATTTCAGTAAATCTGTTGTCGTATAGTGAAGGTGGAGGGATCATGAAGGCGATACGACTCGAATCTCGTGGATCGGACGGCGTTGCCTTGCGCGACATCACCCGGCCCCCTTGCGGGCCCGGGCAGGTACGGGTGCGGGTGCGGATGGCCTCGGTCAACCGGGTTGACCTCTATATGCGCGATTCAGGTGCGGGGATCACCCATAGCCTGCCGCAGACCATGGGTGTCGACGGCGTCGGCGACGTGATCGAGGCGCCCGCCGACTCCGGCTTTGCGGCCGGAGAGCGGGTCATCCTTTACCCCTACGAGTTCTGCGGCACCTGCCGGCATTGCCTGGCCGGCGACCAGCCGCTTTGCATCCATGCACGGATCTTCGGCGAACACCGCGACGGCACCTTTGCCGAAGAGATCGTGGTGCCCGTCGCCTCGCTTGTCAGACTGTCGCCCGAGGCCGACATGGCCGAGGCCGCCTGCCTCGGCGTCGCCTACCTGACCGCATGGCGCATGGTCTTCGGCAAGGCCCCGGTCGGCCCGGGCCAGATCGTGCTGATTCAGGGCGCGGGCGGAGGCGTGGCCTATGCTGCGATGCAACTGGCGCAGATGGCGGGGGCGCGGGTCATCGCCACCACCTCGGGTGAAGCCAAGCTGGCGCATTTCCACGGGCTGGGGGTCGAGGTGATCGACTACCGCGCCGCAGATGTCGCCAAGGCAGTGCAGGCCCTGACCCATGGCGAAGGTGCCGATCTGGTCATCGACAACGTGGGCGAAAAGACCTGGGGCGCATCGCTGCGCTCCCTGACCCGCGGCGGCCACCTGGTCACCTGTGGTGCCACCACCGGCGCGCACCCTTCGGCTGACATCCAGCGCCTCTTCGTGCGGCAACTGTCGGTCCACGGCTCGACCATGGGCAGCATGGAGGAATTCCGTCGCCTCGTCCGCGCCTTCGAGGGCGGGGCGTTCCATCCGCCGATCGACAGCACCTTCCCGCTTGCCCGCGTTCCGGACGCCCTTGAGCGATTGGGGCACCCAGACCGGCTCGGCAAGATCGTCATTTCCATCTGAGGCCCGACATGACCTTTCAGACCATTCTGACACAAACCCTGGACGGCGTCGGCCTCATCACGCTGAACCGGCCTCAGGCGCTGAACGCTCTCAACGCCGAACTTGCCCGCGAAATCGCCGAGGCAGTGGACAGGATGGAGGCCGACGACGGCGTTGCGGCGATTGTCCTGACCGGGTCGGAGCGTGCTTTCGCCGCCGGGGCGGACATTAAGGAAATCAAGGATAAATCCTTCATCGACGTCTTCTCTGGCCAGTTCATCACCAAGAACTGGGAGCGCATTGCCTCAGCCCGCAAACCGACCATCGCCGCCGTTTCCGGCCACGCCATCGGCGGTGGCTGCGAGCTGGCGCTGATGTGCGATATCATTGTCGCCGCCGACTGCGCCCGGTTTTCCCTGCCAGAGACCAGGATCGGCATCATCCCCGGCGCGGGCGGCACCCAGCGACTGACCAAAGCAGTGGGCAAGGCGCTCGCGATGGACATGATCCTGACGGGCCGCGTCCTGACCGCCGAGGAAGCGCGAGCGGCGGGATTGGTCGCCCGCGTTGTGGCAGATGGCACCCATGTGCAGGTCGCGCTGGAGATGGCAGGACAAATCGCGAAAGCGTCGCTGCCGATCCTGATGTTGGCGAAAGAGGCGGTCAACAAGGCCTTCGAGACCCACCTTGCCGAGGGGATCCACCTGGAGCGACGCTTGCTTTATGCCACCTTTGCCACCGAAGACCGACGCGAGGGTATGACCGCGTTTGCCGAAAAACGCGCACCGCAGTTCCGCAATCGCTGAAGACGGGGCCAGGCAGCACCTCGGTCATGCCCTATCGGCCGTTGAAACTGTCCCCGGCGCCGGTGGGTCCACCGGTCATGTCACCGGTGCCACCGGCCCGGCCCCTGACATGCCCTCGGCGCGGTAAAGCGACTCAATGCGTCTTTCTGGCCGCGCATGCAGCTTCCGGGAAACTTTAATGTTCTTTGTCTCGCGCGCCGGGGGGATAGTCACCTCATGTGGGCGCATTATCCGAGCGAGTGCCTGGCTGAAGACTGGTCAGGGTCAAAGGCGTTCAAACACGATTGGGAATGCCGCCTGCAGGGAGTTTGCAATGGTGCTGTTTTCTCGTGCCGACTGGAAAACTAAGTCTGCGACATCGCCCTCACCCGTCAGATGCGCCGCAATGTGCGCCCGGACGATACGGCCAGGTTCGCCGGCCACATCAACCCACGCCTCGACCCGGTTAATGCTCAGGTTCGCCGTCAACCTGTCCACGGCATAATGGAAATCGTTCCAGAAGCAGCCGCCAAGCGACGCAGCCAGTAACTCGGCGCCATTGAACCCCAGCCCTTCGCCGCCGGCGACACCCTGTGGCCGGTCAGCGATGCAGGTGCGCCCAGAAGCTGTTCGTCCGAAGCCAGCCTGCGTTCCCGCAATGGCCGAATACCTGACGCTGAACTTGCGGCTCATCACGCCCCTCACATTGCGATGGCAACACGACCATGACGTCAAGCGCGCGCGCGGTTGTCAAGAGACCGAGGTCGGCTTCGGGGCAGTGCTGACGTGGCTCCCCTACCGACGGTTCCTCCCCGGCCCCAAACCTATGCGGGGGGGCGCAGTGCAGCATTTCGCTAGCGACAGGCACTTTCACCTGGGAATCCACCCGGAATCCACTTGCGGCTCGGCAGGCGAAAAAGCGACTCTTTGTCAGAGGCTTGCGGAATCACGATCTCGGCGCGCTGGATTCTTTTGCGGAATCCGGGGAATCCACCTTCTGGAAGCCACCCAAGCCGGAATCCACCCTGTGGAAGCCAGGCCGTGCGGGCGTCTGGCGTGCCTTTGCGAGATGCCACGTGGCTGCGGGAGCCGCCCAACAATCTGCCCAGAAGCCTGCCAGACGTGCATCGAAACCTTCCGCCTTGACCCCGCCGCCGCCATCAATGTCATCTTCGTCTACAAGATGGACGCACGACGCCCCGGCCAGAAGAGGAACCAGACCATGATGACAGACCTTCACGTTGTCCCTGCTCGACGTGGTCGGGCAGTGCGGTTGGCCAAGGGCCAGGCGATCCAGATCGTCAACACGCATGGTCAGCAGGTTGTCGATACGTGGTGCTTCAATGCCGATGACATGTCCGAGTTCATGTCGATGGAGCACCTGCATGCCACGCTTCAGGGAATCTTCCCCGCCACGGGTGACGGGCTCACGACAAACCGGCGTCGGCCCATCCTGATCCTGGAAGAAGACACCTCACCTGGCCGCCATGATACGGTGATCGCGGCCTGCGACGTTCACCGCTATGCCGCGCTGGGCTGCACGCAATACCATGACAATTGCACCGACAACCTGCGGGCCGCGCTGGGGCAGCTCGATCTGCGGACGGCGGAGTGTCCTGCCCCCCTGAACCTGTGGATGAACATCCCGGTCGGCCCTGACGGGAAGATCACATGGGGAGAACCGCTCAGCAAGCCCGGAGATCACGTGACCTTGCGTGCGGTCCTCGATTGCATCGTGGTCATGTCCACATGCCCTCAGGACATGATCCCGATCAACGGCGCCGCCTGCACACCGACCGAGGTTCATTTCCGTCTGATTGGCTGACCGGACGTCAAGCCACGCCAGGGCACTGGCTGCTGCTCGATCCGGTACACCCGGCCCCTCTCCGCCTCCTTCGCCGAGGTCACGATCAGCCCCAGCTTTCCCAGCGCCCCCGACATTGCGCCTCGGGCGCTGTCCGCCTGCCAACCGTCCGGGCGCTTAGCGCCGGCGCTGAGAATGAGGGACTGGGCTTCGGTAAGCTTGGCCATGGCTGGCTCCGGTTCCGGGCGCGCAGGATGCGAGCCCTCTCACGAGGCCGACCCCGCCATCGCGGGGCTCGCCCGGGAACCGGCGCTCTGTGAATCCTCAGCGCTTGGCAGCGGCAAACCCGGCGGCGTAGGCCTCCTGCAGGGTAGCCCGCAGCGCCCACACGGCAACCTCGTGGAAATCCACCCGCCGCTGTCACACCGCCATCGTCGACCGAAAGGCAACCCCGATTTTTCCGATCCGCAAGAACGGGCGACCTTGCAAAGAGGACTGCCCGGCTGCACTCGCCAGAAACGAAACCCTGCGCGCCACCCGGCACTACGGCCCGGCGTTCTGGAAGCGCTGGACCGGATACCACGCCAGATGCCGGATCGAGGCCAAGATGCGCTGCTTGAAAGCCTTGGAGACGCATTGCGGCACGAGACCCGGACCGCCGGACCGCTGAAATCAGTATCCGCATCGCACTGATGAACCGCTTCTCGGCCCTCGGAAGGGCCGAGATCGTTCGCTTCGCCTGATGCTGACGGGGAAAGGGGCTCTCATGCCCATGCGTGAGTTGCGCAACAACGCCTCTGTAAACCCGCGCACATTCCGCACCGCTTTTCTGGAGTGGCAGTAAATCGGCTCAGGCCGTGGGCACGGTGCCGCCGTCAATCACATACTCGGTGCCTGTGATCGTGGCGGCCAGGTCTGACGCGAGGAAGGCGATCAGGTTCGCAATTTCGGCCGGCTTCGAGGGTCGGCCGATCGGTACGCCTCCGAGGGCGGTCATGATCATCTGTTTGCCTTGCTCCAAACTCACGCCCGACTCCGCCGCGAGGCGTCTGGCCAGGTCGACGGACGACTCGGTCTCGATCCAGCCGGGGGAGACGCGCACGACGCGCACGCCCTTGGGAGATACCTGTTTAGAAAGGCTCTTGCTGTAGGTTGAAAGAGCTGCCTTCGCGGCTGCGTAAGCGGTGGTTGCGTCCGGCAGCGGCAGTTCTCGCTGGATGGATGTGACATGGATCACCACGCCGGACCCGCGCGCCACCATGCCCGGCAGAAGCGCGCGGTCGAGGCGGACGGCCGGCATCAGGTTCAGGTCGAGCTCCTTTTGCCACTCGCCGTCGGTGAGAGCCTCGAAACCGCCGGCCGGCGCCGATGATCCACCCAGCATGTGAACGATGACATCAACTCCGCCGAGCCGCTGGTGCACCGCCTCGGCCACTGTGGCGCAGCCATCGGACTGCGTCAGGTCGGCGGCCACGAAGTGTTCCTCGGGCATGTCCGTGGGTCTGGTGCGGGCGGTCGTCAGGACTTGCGCGCCGAGCCGTTGGAACAGCGCGACCGTGGCGGCTCCGGCGCCGCGTGTGCCGGAGGTGACGAGGGCGCGTTTGCCCTCGAGGGTGAGAAAGGGGGTCATGGGACGATCTCCAGCCCGGCGATCTTGTCTCCCGACAGCAAAAAGACATAGCGCAGGTCCACGGGGCTACCGGGAAAGTTGCCGACGAGGCGGCTGGTGACGACGGTTTTTCCTCCGTCCTCCGATATCGCAAAGGGCTCGACGGTATAGGCGTATTTGGTGGACGCGTTGGCCATCCATTGGCGGATGGCATCCCGGCCCGTGTAGGTGTTGCCTTCATCGACAACGACCGCACCTTGCGTGAAGCAGCCTGCGATCGCCCGGGCGTCGCCCCTGCTGTCGGAGGTGAAATACGCGGCGATGGGGGTAGGCAGTTCGATACTCATGATCAGTCTCCTTTCGTGGCCGGTGGGTCAGCGGCGGCTGCCGATGGCACCGCCCGAGCCTTTGGTGCGGGTGGGGATCTGCGGCTTGGGAACAAAGGTCAGGGCCACCACCGCGTCGACCGGTTCAGGCTCCGCCATCGTGTCGCGGCCCTCGAACGAGGCATCGAGAAGCAGGCGCAGCGACCGGTTGGTTTCTATCGGCAGGAATGAGATCATGCAGACCTCTTCCAGCGATGCCGCTTCCGCCACCTCGACCAGTTCGTCCTTCAGGTCATCGCGGGTGTAGGTGATGATGTAGTTGTAGTCCTGCTCCAGCGTCAGCAGCTTGGGCTTGCGCATGGTTTCGGGCACATCGCTGTCCTTGAAATTCCACAGGAACTTCGCGGGACCGCCCACGATGGGGCCGCCGAAAACCAACTGTTTGGCGATCAGGGCATCGAGGATCCGGTAGGCTTGCGCTGTCTGTTCGGCGCTGATGAAGACCTGATAGTATTGCATTTGATGGACTCCTTGTTGTGTGGGTCCAAGGTAGCGCCTTGATCTTGTCCTGATAACCGGGATAAAACCGGATAAGCAATTTCGGTTTTGAGGATAATGCGCAACTACAATCTCATCGATTTCGATGCGGTGCTTGCCATCAGCCGCCGGGGCTCGTTCCGCGCCGCGGCGCTCGACCTTGGCATGTCGACGAGTGCGCTCAGCAGCGCCATTGCCAAGCTGGAGGGACGGCTCGGGGTGCGGCTGTTCAACCGCACGACGCGCAGCGTATCGCTGACAGCGGCGGGGCAAAAATTCGTGGATCAGGTGACACCGGCCCTGAAGGATATCCATCAGGCGCTCGACACCGTCCAGTCGCAGCAGGACACGCCGTCGGGCGTGCTGCGCATCAATACGTTCGCCACCGCCGGGCGCGAGGTGCTCGCGCCCTTGATCCTGGAGTTCCTTCGGCGGTTTCCCGAGGTTCGGATCGATCTTGTGACGGAGGGTAACCTCGTCGACATCGTCGCCGACGGGTTCGACTTTGGGATCCGCAGCCAGAACCTGCTGCCCGCCGACATGATTTCGATACCGATCGCCCCGGCCCGGCGCTACGCCGTGGTCGCGACCCCCGCCTATTTCGAGGCCCGTGAGCGGCCACGCGTGCCGTCCGATCTGTTGGGGCATGCCTGCATCCGCACCCGGCTGCCCAACGGTGCGATGTTTCGCTGGCAATTCGAGGCCGAAGGTCAGCCGGTGCAGGTGGATGTTGATGGCCCGATCACGCTGGACGAAGCCAGCCTCGCGCGCATCGCCGTACTCGACTCCGTCGGCATCGGATTCTTCATGGAGTTCGACGTGCGCGAAGACCTCGAGGCGGGCCGGCTGGTGCGCATCCTCGACGATTGGACGCCCGCGCTGTCGCCGCTGTGTCTGTACTACCCCAGCCGGCGCAATCCGCCTGCGGCGTTCAAGGTCTTTGTCGACCTTGCGCGCGAACTTGCCCGTGCGGCGCGGCACCGCTGACCGGGATCAGCGGTGCCGAGATTTCGTCTGCAGGGCAGGGTTCAGGCAAGCGTCAGGCGGACAGGCCCCCCCTCGCGGGACAGGTGGGAATAGGGACAGGCCGCATGCGCCGCATCGACCAGTTCCTGTGCTATCTGCGGGTCCAGACCGCGAAGGCTGACCGCCAGCGCCACGTCCAGACCAAACCCGGCGCCGTCGGGGCGCGGTCCGATGCCGACCGTGGCGGTTACACTGCTTTCATCCGACAGCTTGTGCTTGAGGCGACCGGCGACGAAGCGCAGGGCGCTCAGAAAGCAGGCCGCATAGCCGGAGGCGAATAACTATTCAGGATTGGTGCCTGCGCCACCCGGACCGCCCAGTTCTTTGGGCGTGGCGAGGGAAAGGGTCATGGCACCATCGGCGATGATCGCGGTGCCGGTGCCGCCCCCGGTCGCGGTGGCATGGGTCTGAACACCTAGTGCCCGATTCCGCGCAGATTTTGTAAGTCGCGTTCCAGAACCCGCGTGTGGATCAGGTTTGATGCGGCATCTGCGATTGTCGTCATCGCCTCGCGTTCGGGGGCGCCGAGTGTCCTCGGCACTACGTCAATCACGCAGATCGACCCCAGAACAAACCCAAGCGGATCGCGAACGGGCGCACCGGCGTAAAACCGAAAGCCGTGTGGTTCGGATAGCGTCGGGTTGTGCGACATGCTTTCGATCTGCGTCAGGTCTTCCAGGACGGTGAAATCGTTGGCAACCAGCGTCTCGTTGCAGAAGGCCCAGTCCCGTGGGGTGGCCTCGCCGTCAAAACCGATGCGGGATTTGAACCACTGCTCGGTCCGCGTGATCAGGGTGAACATGGCGATCGGGGTCCGCGTGGCAAGCGCGGCCAACCGGACAAGACGGTCGAACGCGGCGTCCGGCGCGGACCCGACCAAACCTGATTGCGCGACCGCCTCCAGCCGCGCCGCCTCGTTCCACGGTGTGCGATAGGCGACAGGCTCGGTCGCCGCGCCGTCGCGCGACCGCAAGTAATCGACGATCTGTGCCGCCGTCGCCGGGACATCGGGCAGCAATTTGGCCCGCACGCGGTTCATGCCCAGGGCCACCGGTTCCGCCGCGTTGCGCGCACCCGCGCTGATAAGGATCGTCTTGCCAAACCGAATGCCTTTTTCAAGCGATGCGACCAGCTTGCTGCGCCTGACGTCGTCGGAGTTTTCAACGATCACCAGCATTGGCGGAACAGACGCAAGCCACGTCCGGACCGTGTCGATGTCTTCCGAGACATCTACCACCAAACCCAATGTG